>OGKZ01001998.1_pt1 | contig 11923 bp, 10 predicted proteins | sample 1572571 | NCBI WGS metagenome assembly OGKZ01 (sample SAMEA2581906, study PRJEB24529) | metagenome | biome: Human gut stool | place: China | collected 2011 | reverse complement strand
CCACGTATCCAGCTTGGAAGGCTGGTGTTCTACCATTGAACTACACCCGCATGTAGTCGGGGTGACAGGATTCGAACCTGCGACCTCCTGGTCCCAAACCAGGCGCTCTAGCCAAGCTGAGCCACACCCCGATATGAACTTTTAATATTGAAAAGCAAGTTTCTTAAGTGCTTGTCTTTTCCGTCTCATCCGTGACGCAAGAGTTATTATATAGGACTCAAACATAAATGTCAACACTTTTTTTTATATTTTTTCAAAAAAATTTATTTTTCTTATAAATACTCTATTTCATAGTGCGCCACACCTTTTTTATCTATGTCCATCAGAATATACGAAGGGCGCTTTCCCTCCTGTCGCGGATAGGAAATACTACCGGGATTCATGACAACAATCCCGTCACCATATTCGATCAGCGGAATATGGGTATGTCCGAACATTGCAACATCCGCTCCACGCGCTAAAGCCTCGCGCTTTAAATCCTCAATCCCGGAACCGACATAGTAATAATGCCCATGTGTCATAAACACACGGTAATTTCCTACCATGATCTCCTTTTCACGCGGCAAAGAAGAGAAAAAATCATTATTCCCCGCAACGATTTCAAGCGGACAGCCGCAGAGTTCCCCTATATAATCCTCATATCCTTCTGCATCTCCAAGATGGATCACAAGATCCACCGGGGAAACTCTCTCTAAAACAACTTTTAAATTTTCATGTTTTTTATGTGTATCGCTAATAACCAGTACTCTCATAAGGCTACCTGCCCCATCCTATGTATTTCCAATCCCCATTCTTTATACATCAGATTCCATACTGATTCAGTTTTTCCTTCATGGCACGCAATGCCTTACCCCTGTGACTGATCTGATTTTTCTGTTCTTCCGTAAGTTCTGCCGTAGAACACCCGAACTCGTCCACGTAAAAAATCGGATCATATCCAAACCCATTACTTCCTGCCGGCTTTTCTCCGATATATCCTTCAATCGTTTCTCTCGTAACAAGCACATCTCCATTTGGCATTGCAGCCGCAATAGCGCAGACAAACCGTGCTGTACGTTTTTCCTTCGGCACACCCTTTAATCTGTCTAAAATAGCCTGATTTTTGATCGTATAAGACGTATTTTCCCCCATATAGCGGGCAGAATACACTCCCGGTTCCTTGTTCAGATAATCCACTTCAAGTCCGGAATCATCTGCAAGAACGATATCTTTGGTAAACTGTGCAACTGTCTGTGCCTTGATTTTGGCATTTTCCTCAAACGTTGTTCCGTCCTCTACAATATCTGCCTTAATTCCGGCTTCTTTCATTGAAAGGATCTCTGCATCCATATCCCCTAAAATTTCTCTGATTTCTTTCATTTTACCGGCATTTCCGGTTGCAAAAATAATTCTGTTCATATCATTTCTCCATTTCACACTAATCTCTATTCCTGCGCTGCCCTCAAGCGCATCTCAAGTTTGTGCGTAATCACAAATCTTGCATGTGAAAAATGCATTTTTCACACTAATAGCCTTCTTCAAATGCACGCAGTATTGCATGATAAATGCCAAGTGCTGCTTCCTTCTGATAATCCTCCGAACGCAGCAGATCAAGCTCCTCCTGATTCGTCATAAAACCAACTTCAATCAGCGCAACCGGAACTTCACTTGTCCTTATGATATAGATACTGTCTCCCTCAACAAGCCCCCGGTTTCTGCTATTAAGCTGTCCTGTCACTTCCTCTAAACAGATCTGCGCAAAACGTTTGCTTCCAAGTTCACTCGCATCAGATTCATTATACATGACTGCCGTACCATGTGCAGAGGACATTCTTCCACTGTTTGTGGAGTTGTTATGTACACTGATAAATAGATCGGCATCCGACTTATTTGCAAGCTGCACCCTCTGATCAAAAGTAGGGTTGCTGTCATCTGTTCTGGTGTAATAAACACCAATATTGTGATCATCTTCATCAAGTATCTTTTTTAACTGGAGCACGATATCAAGGTCAATTTCTTTTTCATTGACTCCCTGCTTGTTTGCTCCCGGTGCACGTCCTCCGTGTCCCGCATCGATTACGACTACTTTATCATACACTTCCTGTGGTGTCAAAAAGTCAAAATAATAATATGCATTGTCATATTCTGTTTTTAATTCGTACACACGATCCATTACGATCTCTATCACACCATCCTCTCCCTTACTGGAATAGGAGAGTGTCGCAATGTGATTACTGCTTCCTGTGATCGGTCCATTTTCAAAATAAGAGCGGTCTGTCCCCGGAATACTGATCCTTATCGTCTGTGTCACATAATCATTTGTAAATTGGATATCAGATCCTGTTACACCTTCCGGCAATTTCAACTGCAACTGTCCGCCATGAACCTGTTCTGATGTATCTGCAGCAACAATTTCAAGATCTTTCATCTCTGTCTGGTTTTCCGCATATTCCTGCTCTGCTAAGCGTTCTTCCCTCGTTTCCACAGCCCATGTATGGATCTGGGGAAGAAAAGGAAGTCCAATGCAGACTGCTGCCGTAAGTACCACAACAACTGCTGCCGCAAATTTTAATACTTTATCTTCCATGTAATAACTGCTTTCTATCGATTATCGCTGAATGCCTTGATACAAAGATTCGATTTTTCTACGGTATCAACACTCACCCATTTCGAACCATTTACACTGATATAACTCTCTCCATCATCTAAGTCTACATTTTCAGTCGCCTCATCCGCAGCATACTCAATTGCCATCGGATGTACAGATCCAGGGGTAATAATATGCAAAACAACTGCATAACGCTCCCCCGCATCCACTTCAATCCCCTGATTAAAGTCAACGGTATAATAACCTGCATTTCCCAGCTTACCGGATGCAACCGGGATCATCTTCTCCAAAGACGATTCATCCGCAAACTGACGCACAACATATAATTCATACTGCGAATCTTTTCCAGTTGCATAAAAAGATGCTGCCTTTAAGGTTTCATTTCCCTCTGCAGTAAAAACATTTGCCCCATAGATACTGTCTTTATTGTAACCAAGCTGACCAACCCAGCCGCACAGATCACTCTGATAAATATGATCATAATTATCTGTATTTTCTATATCCGTATAAACAACATTATGTGTTCCAATGTTTGTATCATAATAAGAGATATAAAAAAACCCGTTTTCTCCAAAATTATCGCCCCAGCTGTTCTGACAGATAAAAGCTCCATCACCTTCAAGATCTGTATTAAAATTATCCTTTGAGTAAGAATCATCCCATCCGACGATCACAACATCATGGTTTGGCTTTTCCGTACCAATATAGCAGTAGGCATTCGTACTTTTATTATAATATGGAGAGGAAGACTGTGAGCTTCGCAGTGCATTATAAATGGATGTCTGCACTCCACCATACTTAAATACAGCTTCTTTTATTTTTTCGTAATCCTTGCTCTCGATGATCTGCATTTCCTGCACATGCTTTACTGCCGTAAGATTCTCATCCGTCTGGTCATCTCCATAAGGATCATCCTTTTCATAAACAGGTCCCTTCCATGCTGCAAGATATGCCATTCCCATGGTATATTCGCCACCATCATTCTGAGTCATATTAAATCCATTACACAGTGTCATATGATCCACTGAATACTGTGCGCTCTCCTCCGGCAGCAGCGATGATTCAAGTGCTCCTAATGCTGCAAATGACCAACAGGTTCCATAACTTCCCTGATTACGCACTTCCGCTGTCCGTTTTCTGTCCCTTAGATCATAACTGGTCGGCACGATCGATGCATCCGAATTATCTACAGCCTGTGCCTCATTTTCCTGCATATCCCAGCTATATGTATAATCCATATATTGTGACAGATCATTGAGACTGACATAATACTCGTTCTCTATCATGGTAAACGGAGATGTGATCTTTTCAATATCACCATTCACAGTAGCAGTTCCCTGATCCAGTGAAAAGGAAATATCACTGGAATGTTTTTCCACAACCAGCCTGTCCCCATCATAAATGTGTGCACTGCAGTTTAACGCATCCCGCAGAATGGAAACAGGCATCATAATGTCTAAATTATCATCCATATAAAATTTATATTTTTCATTGGTATACTGTTTATTGTCAATGATCACAGACAGCAGATTATCATTCACACTTGACGCGATCAGCGGATTCCAGGTTTCTGCTTCTAAACTTGCTCCCCGGAAACTGCCGATCTGCTCATATTCTCCACCGGGTATATTATATTTTATCAAAAAAGCAATCGCCACGATTCCACCAAAGGCAATAAATCTTTTCGAATAATGCATGAATCAGAATCTCCTTAATGAAAATTATCACGTTTTGGCGGTTTTGGTCCCATAAACTGATAAAAGTACGTCTTTAACATTCCGTTATAAATCTTACGGTTTTTATCCGCCTTCCGCCCTATGTAACGCTCTGTGTCCTCATAACTGGTGATCAGATACATCGACCATGCATCCAATCTCCGGTATGCCTCCCCGATCTGACTGTATAATTCCGGCAGATCCGCTTTATCTTCTAGGCGCTCTCCATATGGCGGATTTGTCACGATAAAACCATATTTCTTCGGATGGTGCAATTCTGCCACAGGTCTCTGCTGGAAATGGATCAGATGGTCAACTCCTGCACGGACAGCATTCTGTCTCGCCGCTTTTACCACATCACCGTCAATGTCATATCCCTGGATATCCACGGTAATATCATCATTGACCATATCCTGTGCTTCTTTCACACACTCATACCAGACTTTACGGTCTATGATATTTGTCCATTGCTCCGCTGTAAATTCACGATTCATTCCAGGTGCGATATTTGCAGCGATCATTGCCGCCTCTATCGGGAATGTTCCACTTCCGCAAAACGGATCTACAAGGATACGATCCGGTTTCCATGGCGTCAGCATCAGTAAGGACGCCGCAAGTGTCTCCGTCAGCGGTGCTTTGCTGGTCAAAGTACGATATCCCCTTTTATGCAGGGAATCCCCCGATGTATCAAGTGTTACCATGACTTCATCCTTTAACAGAAAAATACGCACCGGATACGGTGCTCCATCCTCAGCAAACCACTCTTTATGATATTGCTGCTTTAACCGCTCTACCATTGCTTTTTTCGCGATCGACTGAATATCAGACGGACTGAACAGTTTACTTTTGATAGAAGATGCCTTTTTTACCCAGAACTTACCATTTTCAGGAATATATTTTTCCCACGGAAGTGACTTGATTCCCTGAAATAATTCTTCAAATGTTTCCGCATGAAAACGCCCTACCTGAATTAAAACACGTTCTGCCGTGCGCAGGAAAATATTCGCCCGGCAGATTGCCTCCTCATCTCCGGTAAATGTGATTCTTCCGTCTTCTACTCTGTCTATCTCATAACCAAGATCATAAATCTCTCTTTTCAATACCGCCTCTAACCCGAAATGGCACGGTACCACAAGTTCATATGTTTTCATGAATTCTCCTTACTGTTTCTTTTACCTTAGTATTATATTATCCGTTCTAAAATACCCTGTCAATGTTAATCATAACCATTATATTGTCTGATCGCCCGCATTCCTCCAACAACTGTATACACCTCGTAACCGCATTTTGCAAGCTGCCTTGCTGCCAAAAGGCTCGTACTACCATATTCGCAATAAACGACTAATGTTCTGGTTCTGTTAAAACGTCTCATCCATCCATTCATTTCCTCATATGGACAGCAATATGCACCCTTATAATGTTCTTCCCGGTAAACTTCTCTCTCCCTCACATCAAGCACCAGAGCATGCTTACCTAAAATGATCTGTTCCATCTCGCGTGGATGTATCGTAAAAAATGCCATAATACCTCCGAAATAAAAACAGATTACAAAGCGCTGCCCTGTAATCTGTTCTTCTGCAAATGTTTTCCTTACATTATATGCAGTTTTCGGTATCTGTGTTCTTATTTAGATACGTTAGAACCTGTGCTATTCTGACCGGATTTATTCTGTCCGTTACTGTTTGTTGATCTGTTCTGTTCGTTGCTGTTTGTTGCCTTGTTGGAAGACTTATTTTTTGAGCTGTTCTGCCCATAGCTATTTTCATAGCTGTCCTCGTAACTGTTTCTGCAATTAGATCCACTGTTTGTTTTGTCTGCGTTCTTTGCCATTTCTTCCTCCATTCCGGTGCCCTTTTGCACCTGCTTCCTGCAATTTGGATGGCATGTACTTTTAACTGCATACAATTTCTGTCATACACAATTTCAGTTACATGCACTTTGGTTTGCATAAATATTATTAGAAGAAATGCTTTCAATTATACATACAGTTACATCATATAATATTCTAAATTATCTTTCAGTTCATCTGTGATCTTACCGCCCGCCTTCTGATATTTATCATAGACGCCATTGATGCGCTGAATTTTTTTCGTCATTAAAATATCATATCTCTGCCATGCATTCTGATACATTGGATTAGACTTTAACTCTTCTCTGATCTCCTTCGCAAATGGACAATATGTCACAAGGATCTCTCTTGAAACTTTATTTAAACGAAAACTTCCTTTTGACTCATATTTGATCCAGTTCTGATAATCTTTTACAAACACCTCACGGTAATTATTTTTTCCACGAAGCAGTGCACTTTTTATCTTTTCTTTTGCCTCAATCGAAAGATCATGATTCTTCTTGTAAAACTGAATATAATCACAATACTCTGCTGTCAGGGATTTATCACGGATATCATTCCAGTGAACACCCTGAATTTTGCGGCAGATCTCCCAGCGGTAACGTCCTGTCGTTTCAACCATCATATCATCAAGATCAACAGCTGTAAAAATAGGGAACATATATCTTGCCGGTGTATCACGTCTTACACCCGCAGTCTCCTGCCACATCATCGCTCTTGTTCCTGCATTCGGCATCAGAATAATATTCGGAAGTACTTCTTTCATGATCTCTTCACGATTGATTCCCTTATCCGGATCTGAAAATACAACACCTCTGTAAAATACAGAAAAATCGACCTTTCGCACTTTATTCATGGCATCCTCGATCTTCTGTGCTGTAACAAGCATCTTATCAACAGAATTGATCAGGTCATTCTCTCCTAAAATCGGACAAAATGTCGATACCCTGCCATAAGTAACGCGGTTTCCGGAAGTAAACATATTCTGTATCTCAAATTTTACCTTCATCTCACGGTTATTTGCATACTCCCGCATCTGTTTTTCGTTTACTTTTCCGGTTTTTTTCAGTTCAGCCAGATAGCCCGTATAATCCAGATCAAATTCATTCTTTGACGGCTCATTCTGACCATTATAAATCGTTTTTAACCACTCAAATATCGTAAAAATATGATCCGAGTTACAAACTTCTAAATGCTCTGTCAGATCATAAAGGATATTGGCATTGTCCTCACCCACCATCTGTACATCCATAAAGCCGAAATTTAAAAACATCTCTATGATCGGTGTCGGTTCATCATCATCTTTCATCACATTCATAAATACTTTATAATACGCATCATAAAATACCTGTGAAAGCTGTTTTCTAAGCTGGAATACTTCCGCATCTGTGGAAAGCATATCCGGCAGATCCCTGTACTTCTGGATCAGTTTTCGCATATCTTCGATGCGCTCCGGTGTATATCCGGCATAAGTTAAGATATGTTCTAAGCAGTCTTCTGACTCTTCTTCCTCATCCCATTCCTCATCAGAAATATTATCATCTTCTCCCGGTGTGGCAAACTCATCAATTGCATACTGCGTAAAATCATGATTTTTATACTCATTCAGACGATAGGATACCAGTTTATCATCATAAATATTTAATTTACGGATAACTTCCGCAATTTTATCCATACGTTCTTTTAATGGGGTCACATCATAATGATTCATTTCTGCCTGTATTACAAGCTCAAAATAAAGATGGAATAAATCGTTTTCGGATTCTGATAATAAAATATCCTGATTGTATTTCAGATAATCAACCATCTCGATAATTCCCTGCATAACACGCCTTGTCTGATAAGAGGCTTCCATAATAGCCCCGATACAAAGGCTGTCATCTTTTTGCATGAGCTTTATGTATTCATCAAGATATCCTTTTTTTGTAAGACTGGTACTGTTATTAACTTCCCAGTTCTCTGCCATATGTACCATATCAAGCGGTTTAAAGTTGTCCATCCTCGGAAAACCCTGTCCGTCAATGCGCATTTGACTGCAAAGCATGGTATAATCATTATATTCAGTTTCCACAAATGTATGAAACTGTCTTACCAGATTCTTAAATCCGGCATACATCTCAAGCAGCATCTGCCGCTGTTTTAAAGCAGCACGAAGGAGTGTTCCACGCATGCTCTCCTGACCGTTTAATGCATTGATCAGATCATCTGCTGTATTATATGGAAAAACTGCAAGTATAGAATCTTCTCTTGCGATATAGTCACACAAATATCTGTCTTTCTCCGAAACACCGATCACACTTTCTTTGTTCAGAACAATCCTCGCGTAGGAATTTCTCTGTACGACCGATCCTTCTAAAATTAAATACCATGCTTTTACTTTTTCTTTTTGTTTCGCAATTACCTGATTTTTCTGTACCTTAATTGTCTCCATATACCCTGTCTCCTGTCAGCATTTCATGCTGCAACACTTTTTAATCTTTATTCCTGTCTGCTTCTTATACTGTATTTTTCTTATACTGTATTATTCTTTAAAAATTTATTTACTATTTACTATTTTTTAATTTTAACAATTCATCCAACAAACATTTCGCTGCTTCATCTTTACTCATAAGCGCAAGCTCTTTTTCCCACTTTTCTGTGATCAGCGTCAGCACATTTGTGTCACCGGCAAATCCGGCCCCCTGCTGTTTTAAATTATTTGCAGCAATCATATCAAGATTCTTCTTTTCGCGTTTTGCCCTGGAGTTTTCCAACATATGCTCTGTCTCCATAGAAAATCCACATAAAACCGTTTTACCTTTATTCTTCCCAAGCTCTGCAAGAATATCTGTTGTTTTTTCCAGTGCGAGTGATAACTCACCTTCTGATTTTTTGATCTTCTCATCTGCAGTATGCGCTGGCGTATAATCAGCCACTGCCGCTGCCTTTACAATAATATCCTGTTCTTTCGCGCGTTCCATGACTGCCTGATACATATCCTTTGCAGATATCACAGGAACTGTTTGCACAAACATTGGCGGCTCTAATGCAGTCTTGCCAGTCACAAGTGTCACTTCTGCACCACGAAGCATAGCATTCTTTGCTATGGCATATCCCATCTTTCCAGTAGAATGGTTTGATATAAAGCGAACCGGATCGATTGCTTCCTGTGTCGGGCCTGCAGTTACCAGTACTTTCAATCCCTGCATATCTTTCTCAAATGCAAGTTCTCTTAAAACATACTCAACCAATGTTTCTTCTGATGGAAGTTTTCCATCACCAGTATCGCCATTTGCAAGCATACCGCATACCGGATCTATAATCTCGTATCCATGCCGCTTCAATTTTTCCAGATTTTCCTGCACAATTGAATTATGATACATATTATGATTCATTGCCGGTGCAACCAACACTTTGCAGGAACATGCCATCACTGTCGTAGTCAGCATATCATCCGCAATCCCATTTGCGATCTTTCCTATCACATTTGCAGTAGCAGGTGCAATAAGCACCAGATCTGCCTGCTTTGCCAACGCAACATGTTCCACTGAAAATTCAAAATTACGGTCAAAGGTATCGATCAGACATTTATTGCCGGTCAGTGTCTCAAATGTCGTTGCAGTAATAAAGTTAGTCGCGTTCTGTGTCATCAGGACATGCACATTACAGTGCATTTTCTTTAACATCCGTGCTACATTTGGCATCTTATATGCCGCGATCCCGCCGGTTACGCCAAGAAGTACTGTCTTTCCCTGAAGCATTCTATTTTCCTCCTGCTCTCGTTCTTTTACGATACGATGCTTTTTTTAAATATTTTATACTGTTTTTATGTATTTCGCAACACCTGATTCGTTCTCTTTTTCTTAATTGATTGCCCCTCGCTCCATCGTTAGAGCGCATCTATGGTACTTAAACCTAAAAATGGAGACATGATAAATCATGTCTCCATACATACGTGCGCGAGAAGATTCGAACTCCCGACACCTTGGTCCGTAGCCAAGTGCTCTATCCAGCTGAGCTACGCACACATATTTAATTCATTGTATCTGAAACCAGATACAATGCCGGCGACCGGAATCGAACCGGTACTGTATTTCTACAACAGGATTTTAAGTCCTGCGCGTCTGCCAGTTCCGCCACGCCGGCATAATGAGATAAACTCATTGAATGGGACCTATAGGGCTCGAACCTATGACCCTCTGCTTGTAAGGCAGATGCTCTCCCAGCTGAGCTAAGATCCCACGAGATTACTTGTAGTGAGTGTTAAAATAAAAGATTCTGAGTTGTGACATGCTTGCATGGCTAAGACTCAGAATCTTTTATTTTATCCGAGCGTTAGCGCGGGATGGCAGTTCGTAGAACTGGCATACACACTCACATTTTCCTCACTGCAAAACGACCCAAGCGGGACTCGAACCCGCGACCTCCGCCGTGACAGGGCGGCGCGCTAACCAACTGCGCCACTGGGCCATGTGTTCTGTTTTCGTACCCCCAACGGGATTCGAACCCGCGCTACCGCCTTGAAAGGGCGGCGTCCTAGGCCGCTAGACGATGGGGGCTTGGCCGATTCGCAACCGACCCGGCCTTGCCTCCTACCGGCTTTCCCTTTGCGGGGCGCCCCGTTCGGAGTGATTAAAGCTTACGACACGCCCTTCGCGGCCTCCAAACCGGGGGGTCCTTTGCGGGCGCCAGACCCCCTCGCGCTCGCCGCCGCGGGCGGGCGCAGCACCCACTGTAGGGCCCTGAACTGCGGATTTCACGGTGACGGCAAGCACCGGGAGGAGGCGCCGGGGAGTGCCGAAGAGGACCGCGAAGGGCTTCGAAGGCGGGTTCGGGGCCGGATTTCGACGAAGATCGATTTTTGTGACCCCGGTCTCAGGATTGCGGCTCATCGCCACGCGGAGAAGTCGCGTGATCACGCAGCGGAGCAGGACTCAGCGCGCCGCGGGCGGGGCGAGAGCGGAGGGGTTGTCGCGGAGCCACTCCGCGCTGGCGACCCCGCCGAGCACGACGCGCCACACCTCACCGATCTGCTGGGACATCCCGCCGGACTGGCGCCGCCCGCCGAGCACCCGCACGCCCACGAGCGCGGCGTGCAGCACGCGGGTCGTCGCGGCCGGATCGGCGCCGGTGCGCAGCAGGCCGAGCTGGGCGGAGCGGCGGAACAGCTCCCCGAGGCGCTGCTCCCAGTCCGGCACCGGGGTCTCGGCCCGGTACGACAGCTGGGTGCCCGCGCGGATCACCACGTCCCGCTCCAGGATCCGCGCGGCCTCGTCGACGATGCCGACCGCGGTCGTCAGCGGGTCGAGCCCGCGTTCGGTCCAGCGGCGCCACACCTTCGTCCAGGCCTGCGCCTGGAAGCGGACCAGCGAGGTCGCCACCGCCTCCTTGGAGGGGAAGTGGAAGTAGAAGGCGCCCTTGGTGACCCCGCTGCGCCGCAGGATCGCGCTGAGCGGGGTGGCCTCGTAGCCGGCGCGGTCGAATTCCTCGGCAGCAGCGATGACGATGGCACGACGGGTGACTTGCGCCCGGCGCTGCTGGGGCATGGCACGGCTCCGGCGGCTGGCACGCGGATCGCCCCCGGCAAGCACACCCGCACGTTCACCAGGTCGGTGGGCCGATCCACGAAAGGATGATCAACTACGCCACGCGAAGTTACCGCGCCCCGTGCTCGGCTGCCTATGGACCGGTGCCGCGGCCACCCGGTGACCACCGCAGAACCGTCCGGTGACCTGGAGGAAACGGAAAAGAGACCTCGCGGTATGTTCTCCGCGAGCCCCGCGGCGGGAGTCC
>OGKZ01001997.1_pt1 | contig 11926 bp, 10 predicted proteins | sample 1572571 | NCBI WGS metagenome assembly OGKZ01 (sample SAMEA2581906, study PRJEB24529) | metagenome | biome: Human gut stool | place: China | collected 2011 | reverse complement strand
CTCTTGAACCCCATTCAAGCGCGCTACCAAAACTGCGCTACACCCGGATATCTGTAAGCGTTTGTCGCTCACAGCTTGATTAGTATACCCGACTTCTCGCATTTTGTCAAGCGCTTTTCGGCAACTTTTTTAAATTTCTTCGTCCGCATCCTCCTGCAAGGGCAGGGTCGGCTGGGCAATGGGCGGAAATTCCACCGTAGCCACAGCCACCGCAAACACGCTCTCCGCACCCGCCGAAAGCAGAGCCTGTGCACAGGCGGCAGCCGTAGCACCGGTGGTGATCACATCGTCCACCAGCAGCACGCGGCGGCCCTCTATGAGGTCCGGGTCCTGCACGCGGAACGCACCGGCCACATTGGCCAGGCGCTGTTCAAAGGGCAGTCCTGCCTGCCGGTCCTTCCGGCGGGCAGGACCAAGCGCCTTTGTTTCCAGCGGAAGGTCCAGTGCCTCTGCCAGCGGCTGCGCCATGCGTTCCGGTACATTGTACCCGCGTCTGCGGCTGGACGCCGGTACCGGCACGATGCAGTCATAGCCGAGCTGAGCACCTTCCACCCGCTGAGGCACCGGTTCCGCGCCCCTCATCCGGACCTCGCTGCCAAAGGCAAGCTCTGCCAGCACCACGCCCAGCTCCACCGCCGTCCATGGTGCAGCCTGATACTTTGCCCGCAGGATGGCCCGCCGCACACAGCCCTCATACCGGAACGGTGCCGCTGCGCCGCTCAGGCCGCCCAGATAATGCTGCGATGCATCCAGCCGGATGCCGGGCTTCCGGCGCAGCCGGTCCACTTCTTCCGCACAGTCCGGGCAGGTCCTTATGCTGCCCAGCACCGCATTGCAGAAGGGGCACCGACGCGGATAAAGCAGCTGCCGTACCCCGCGCAGTGCCCGGCGCGGGGCGCTGTAATAGCGCATCAGTCCTTCTTCACGGCCACGATCACGCGGACGCGCTTGCCCGCGGCGCAGCCAAAGTTGTCGTACCAGCCGGTGAGGTAGTAAGCGTCCGAGTTCACCTCGGCCAGCTTCGTGGCGTAATACTGGCCTTTGTACCACAGGTACACCTGCGCATTGTCCGCCACCTCATAGCGGGTGGAACCGGACAGCACTGACGCGGCACCCACCTTGTCGATCTTCATGGGCATCAGCTGCACCATGGCCTTCACCGAACCGTTCACTTCCTGCCGCACGGCCAGGCCGCCGGCCAGCACCGGGTATTTGATGGAGGTGGTGTAGCTGGTAAGCTGTCCATTGACATAGCACACATAGGTGGCACCGCCGCCCACATAGTTCAGGATGGTGCCATAAGGCTCCCCTACCACCTTAGCCAGCTGTTTGACACCGATGCTCACCAGGGAGCCGGTGCTGCTGGTGACCTTATTCCACACGGTCTGGAGGATATCGCCGTTGATGACGCCCCACAGGATCTCGCTGGTGGTAGGCACCAGCACGCTCCGCAGGTCCTTCAGCACCTGGTTGGTCCCATCAGAGCCTTCGCCCTCAGAATCCCCTGCAGTGGCAGGGGTCTTAGTGGAGGGCAGGTTGGCCGCAATGTTGCGGATATCATCCAGCACACCGTACTTCCACAGGTCGCCGGTGACATCGTTGAGGATCAGCCGGTCGATCTCGCCGTTGTCGTTAAGCGTATAGTAGCGGACATTCAGCATGTTCAGTTTCGTCCCGGATAGGCGGCTGGGACGAACCGTCCCAGCCACACCCTCCGTAGTCGTATCCAAGATCTGCACGTCGTCTGCCAGCTTACGGTCGCCCAGCATGGTGGCGTCTGCGCTCACCGTGCCGCTGATGGTCCGGTTTTCAATAGCGGTCACGTTCTCGCCTTCCGGCGTCACGTCGATGCGCACCATCCAACCGGCGGGGTAGTTCAGGCTTTTGTCCACATTCACGGTGCGGGTGATGCCGTCGGTGCACATCACTGCTACGCGCTGCAGCACGTCGGCACCGTTGTCCTCCACAAGGGAGCGGGTGGCCGTCTGCACCACGCCGTAGAACACGCTGTCGGCCTCTTCGCCGGTGACCACATCCGCCACCTCATTGTCCATGCCCAGCAGCAGGGTGACCACTTCGCCCACGCCGCCGCCGTTCAGGGACGAGATCTTGGACGCCACCGCCGAGCTGCCCAGCTGGTAGCTGGTACCGGCCACGGTCACCGCCGTGGGAGCGCTGGCGCTGGGCGAAACTGCTGTGATGCGGCCTGCGGCGCGGCGGGTATAGATCCATACCGTCTGCAGACTCTCGCTGTAATAATACACATCGTATTTGTTCAGTTCGCCGGATTCCGACACCTTGTCGTTGCGGTACACGCTCACCGGTGCAAAGGGCAGCTGGGTGCCCTCCGACGCCACAAAGGGTCCCTTCAGGCTGCTGAGCAGCACCGTGGAGGTGTCCACCTGACCATTTGCCACGGTAAAGCCCAGGGTGCTGCCATAGGCTCCGCCGGAGGCCGTGTTGGCCGTGAGGGCGTTGTACAGCAGCACAGCGCAGTCCTCGTAGGTCATGGTCTGGCCCTGTGCCCTGTTCAGCTGGCTGCGCAGGCCCAGTTCCTGAGCCTTGTTCAGCTGCGCCGCCGGGAAGGCACCGTTCAGATCTGTCATCTTGTAGCCCAGCAGCTTGAGCACGGCCGTGCAGGCTTCTTCCAGCGTGACGGCGTTGTCCGGGCGGAAGGTACCGTCCGTGTAGCCGTTCATCCAGCCCTGCTGCACCGCAATGCGGATGTAGGGTGCCCACTGCGAAGAGCCGGGCACGTCCTTATACAGGGTGCCCACAGCCCCCTGGGAGGCTGCGCTCTCCCGGTACGCTGAGAACGCCACCAGCATGCGGGCAAAGGCCCCGCGGGTGACGGCAGCGTCCAGGCTGCCGGTCTGTCCGGCGTCCATACCGCCCAGCGTGATGGCCGTCTGCACGGCCGTGTTGCTGGCACTTCCCAGCGCAGCCGCCGGCATGGCCAGCATGGACACCGCCATGCTCACCGCCAGAAAAAGTGCGAGAAAACGTTTTTTCATAGGTATTCCCCTTTCTTCGGGCTCAGTCGTAGCGCAGCGCCTCGATGGGATTGAGACGTGCCGCGCGCCGGGCCGGCAGATAGCCGAACAGCACACCGATGCCCACCGAGATGCCAAAGGCCACCACGATGGAGTTGAACGACGGGCTCACCGTGATGGTGGTATCGCTCATGAACATGGGCAGCACCTTGTTGGCCGCCATGCTCACCGCATAGCCCAGTGCGATGCCCAGCACACCGCCCAGCGCCGAGGTGGTGGCAGCTTCCACCACGAACTGCGCCAGAATGGTGCGCTCCTTGGCCCCCAGTGCCTTGCGGATGCCGATCTCACGGGTGCGCTCGGTCACCGACACCAGCATGATGTTCATGATGCCGATGCCGCCCACCAGCAGCGAGATACTGGCAATGCCGGTGAGCACCACGATGACCATGTTGATCATCTTGTTCATTTCCTCCAGCCACTCACTGGCGCTGTACACATAGTAGCCGTTTTCGGTCTTGAGGATCTTCTGCAGCTCCTCTTCCATCGTGGTTTTGGCCTCGTTGGCAAAGTTTTCGTCCGTCATCACAGCCGTGTAGTTATTCACCGCGCTCTGGCTGGAAAGCCGCATCACGGTGGTGTAGGGCAGGTAGACGCAGTCGTCGTCGCTGCCTTGCTGCATGGTGGGGTTGCTGACCTTGGCCGCCAGCACGCCCACAATGCGGAACTTGTTGGCACCGATCTTGAGCGTCTGCCCCACACCGTTGCCGCCAAAAGCCACCCGGTTCAGGTAATCGCCAATGATGCAGACCTGCTTGTTGTCCTGCATATCCATGTACTGCAGGCCGCGTCCCTGTGCGATCTGGTAATTTTTCATTTCGGTGTAGTTCTCGTCCACACCGCTGATGTTGGACCAGCGGTAACTGGTGGTGCCGATCTTCAGCGTACCGCTGGCGTTGCCGCTGAATTCGATCTGGGGCGACACTGCCTTGATCAGGTCGGAGTGCCGCTGGCAGATGTCGTACATATCGTTCACCGGTACGGTGCGGGAGCCGTAGCCCCAAACCTGAATGCTCAGGGTGTTGGTGCCCAGCGCGGAAAAACTGTCCCGCATGCTCTTGGTCATACCGTTGCCCAGACCCACGATGACGATGACCGCCATCACGCCGATGATGATGCCCAGCATGGTCAGAAAGGTGCGCAGCTTGTTGCTCCACACGTTCTGGATAGCCTGCCGGAAGGTTTCAAAGATCATGCCTGTTCCTCCTTTTCCGGCGTTTCGGGCAGCAGGGTGGGCTGCACCATGGCCTCTGGTGCGTGGGAATCGCCGTCATACACCACCTGACCGTCCTCCAGCCGGATGATGCGGTCGGCCTGCACGGCAATGGAATTGTCGTGGGTGATCAGCACTACGGTGTGTCCCTGCTTGTGCAGCTGCTGCAAAAGCCCCAGCACCTCGCGGCCGGTATGGGAGTCCAGTGCGCCGGTGGGCTCGTCCGCCAGAATGACCGGCGGGTTGCGCACCAGTGCCCGCGCAATGGACACGCGCTGCTGCTGACCGCCGGAAAGCTGGTTGGGACGGTTTTTCAGCTTGTCGCCAAGTCCCACCTGCTCCAGCACCTCCCGGGCGCGGATGTGGCGCTCGGTGCGGGAGATGCCCGCATACACCAGCGGTACCTCCACGTTTTCCATCAGGTTCAGCCTGGGCAGCAGATTGTATTGCTGGAAGATAAAGCCCAGCATTTCGTTGCGGACAGCGGCCAGCTCGTTGCGGTTCATCTTGCCCACATCCCGGCCGTTGAGCCGGTAGGTGCCGTGGGTGGGCACATCCAGACAGCCGATGATGTTCATACAAGTGGATTTGCCCGAACCGGACTGACCCACGATGGCCACGAACTCGCCTTTTTCGATTTTCATGGTGATGTGGTCGGCAGCCTTTACCGTGGTATCGCCCATCTGGTAGTACTTGCACACCGCATCAAACTCGATCAGAGCGCTCATTCATCCCTCCTGCGTCAATCCACCACGACTGCGCCGGCCTCGGCGGGGTCGATGCCCTCTGCGGGCTCTTCAGCGTCCGCTGCGGGGGCTTCACCGTTTTCCGTCTCCTCCGGCAGCGTCTCCTCCCCGCCCTCGGCAAGGTCTGCATTGTTTCCGGCGCCGCCGATCACTTCGCCGTCCATATCGTCATAGCCGCCGTCGTCATAGTAGCTGTCGCTGCTCACGGAGCTGGGGTCGTAGGCGATGGTATCACTCTCGGACAGGCCGCTGGTCACCTGCGTATAGTTGTCGTCGCTGACACCGGTCTTGACCTTGACATACACATAGCCCTCCGGTGCGCTCATGGAATCATCGGCGTTCACGGCGCTGGGAGAATCCTGCCGCACCAGCACATAACCGCCCCGCACAATGGCGGCGTTAGGCACGGTGAGCGCATTTTTAGCCTGTGCCACCACGATCTCGGCGTTGGCATTCATGCCCGGGCGCAGACCATCGGTCTCGTCAATGCGCACGGTCACCGGGTAGGTGGTGGTACCGCCGCTGGTATCACCCTTCATGGACACACGGGTGACCAAGCCCTCGTAGGTCTTATCCTTCACGGCATCTGCGGTCACCTGTACGGACTGCCCCACCTTCAGGCTGCTGACCTGCAGCTCGTCCACGTTGATGGTCATTTCCAGATAACTCAGGTCGTAGATGGTGCACAGGTCGCTGCCGGTGCTCAGGGCATCGCCCACCTTGGCATTTTTCTCGATGATGGTGCCGCTGATGGGCGAGGTGATGGTGTAGTTATCCATGGCGTCCTGCATATTTTGCATGGACAGTTCCGCGCCGCGCAGGGTCTCGGAGGCAGACTGGATGGACTCTGTCAGTTCCTCACCGCTGAGGGTCAGGATGATATCGTCCTTGTTCACGCTGCCGCCCTCCCGCACATTGATGGCGGTGACGGTACCGGAAGCCAGCGCAGTCAGGGTACGCTCGGCCTGATACTGGAAGTTGGCTGCTGCAATGGAGCTCACCCCGTTGATAGTAGCCGTTGCAGCCTGTGCCGTGGTCAGACCACCCGCATTGGACACCGAGAGGGTCACAGTGCGGGTGAGCAGGTTGCCCGTGCTCAGGGCATCGGTGCCGGTCACAGCGGTAATAGTGCCGGGCAGCACCTCAAAAGTACCGTCCAGCGTCACCTGGGCGGTCTGCCCTACCGAGAAGTTAGCAGCATCCGCAGCCGGGAACTCCAGCACCAGATTCATCTTGGAGCTGTCCCGCACCACGGCCACCTCCTGACCGCTCTTTACCTCATCGCCCTTGTTCACCTTCAGGCTGCTGACGACGCCCGCCACCTCGGCACGCACATACTGATGGTCGGCGGTCTTGTCGTAGCTGCGCTGCGCCTGCTGCAGGGTGATGGCTGCCTGCTCCGCCTTGGTGGTTGCATCGGAGGAATCCACCGTGTAGAGCACAGTGCCCTCCTCCACGATATCGCCCTCCTCAAAGCCGCCGGTCAGCACCTTGCCGGGCACCAGCGATTTGACGCTGTAAGTATTGGCAGGCTTCAGCGTGCCAGTGCCGCTGAGCGTGTTGGAGACATCCCGGGTCTCCGGCACTGCTTCTGTATAGGAAGTATCCACGTTGGCGGGCTTTGCCCCCTTGGGCTTCAGCAGCCACCAGCCGCCTGCCAGCACCACGATGGCCACCGGCACCAGCCACTTCCAGTTCTTTTGGGCAAAGGCTGCCGCACCGCCTTTTTTGGGTGCAGCCGCTGCGTCCTGCTGCGGGTCGGCGGGCTGTTTAGACTTGTTCCAGATCATTCTTGCCGTTCCTCCTAGGTTCTTTTATGACAAGGTGCTTTTTGCAAAAGCACCCGTCAGAAACTCTTATTTGTAGTGTATCGCATTTTGCCCCGATAAACAAGCGTCCAATTTTCGTTTCACGGCATTTCCACAAAGTTTCAGACTTTTTTAACAAAGAATGGCTTTCTTTGTGCGCCGCTGAGCAGCTGCATATCTTTATATAATACGATTCAAACTGCCTCTTCTCTGCTCTCCTTCCTGTGAAAAAGGATTCTGAAAAGCCCGCAGGCTTTTCAGAATCTCAGATGGGGGAGATTCTCTGCAACTATCGGCTCACGCCAAAAAGCTCCCCCTTCGGGGGAGTTGGCATCGCACAGCGATGCCTGAGAGGGTTCTTTTGCCGTTTTTTCCTCAAAAAGAAAATCAGCCGGACCCGAAGGCCCGGCTGATTTATTCTTTTTTACTCTGCGTCTGCGGTGGGCTCTACCACCACATACACCCCTGCGGGCACACAGGCGGCCCATGCGCCGTCCTTGTCCAGCCAGCCGAATTGCTCACAGACATGGTCCGGGCACTGGCTGTCCAAAAACGCGATGGCACCATCCTTTACCTGCAAGTGCACGATGTAGTCCCCTACCTCGTACAGGTAATCATGATCCTGCGCAAGTGGCAAGGTCTCGGTAACGCCGTCACCGAAATCCACAACGGCCTGTAAGCCGCTGCCCTTGGCGGGGTGCTGCGCCCGCACCGCAAGAAAAATACCTGCGGCCAGTGCCAGCACCACCAGTGCAAAGATCACATTTTTCTTCCACGCGCTGCCCTTGGGGGCGGCGGTGTCAGAGTTTTTTGGCTTTATGCTCATGCAGCGTACTTGCTGGCAGCTGCACCGGCAATGCGGCCAAAGACGGTAAAGTCGGCCACAGCGTTGCCGCCCAGACGGTTTGCACCGTGCACGCCGCCGGTCACCTCACCTGCTGCGAACAGGCCGGGGATCACAGAGCCGTCAGCCTTCAGCACCTCGGTGTTGGTGTTGATCTTCAGGCCGCCCATGGTGTGGTGCACACCTGCGGTGACCTTGATAGCGTAGTAGGGAGCGGTATCCAGAGCCTTTGCAAAGCTGGTGCGGCCAAAGTCGGGGTCGTTCTTGGCGGCAACGTAGCCGTTCCAAGTCTTCATGGTCTCGGCAAAAGCAGCCTCGTCCACGCCCATAGCCTTTGCCAGTTCCTCGTAGGTCTGGCCGGTCACGGTGTAGCCCTTCTTGATGTAGCCCTGAATGACGCTGGAGGCATCGACCATAGCCTGATCCACCACCAGCCAGCTGTAGCTGCCGGTCTGAGCGATCTCGGCAGCAGAAACCACGTCACGGGTGCCCACTTCATCGATGAAGCGCTTGCCCTCGGCGTTGATCAGCACAGCGCCGTCGCCGCGCAGACCCTCGGTGATCAGAGCAGCGGTGTTAGCCTCCACGGTGGGGTGGATCTGGATCTGATCCATGTCCACAGTGTCAGCGCCCACAGCGGTAGCCATCTCAATGCCCTGACCCTGTGCGCCTGCGGCATTGGTGGTCATAAAGCCCTTCAGCTCGGGCTTGTACTCGGTGACCATGTCCAGATTTGCGCCGAAGCCGCCGGTGGTCAGCACCACAGCCTTGGCATTCACGGTGATGGTCTCGCCGGTGGAACCGGTAGCCTTCACGCCCACAACAGCGCCGTTTGCATCGGTCAGCAGCTCGGTAGCGGTGGTGTTCAGCAGGGTCTGCACGCCGGCCTTGTCGCAGTTCTCCTGCAGCAGGGGGATCATGTAAGAGCCCACAGAAAGGGTCTTGCCCTCAGCATCCACGGGGCGATGGATACGCTTGACGGATGCGCCGCCGAAGCTGGAAACGCTGTGCAGAGTGATGCCGTGCTCGTCCAGCCAGTCGATGGCGTCAGCGCTGTTAGAGCACAGAGTCTCCACCAGAGCGGGGTCGTTGATGCCCTTGCCGCCGATCATGGTGTCCAGCTCCATCAGCTCCACAGAGTCGAAGTAGCCCTTGGGGTCTGCCTGATAAGCTGCCCACTGCTCAGAGACGGTCTTTGCCAAAGCGGTGATGGTGGCGTTGTCGGCGTACTTTTCAGCAGCGGTCTTCAGGGTCTTTTCCACGCCTGCGGACTCGCCGAACTCGTTCTCATCCTGATACACGGTCTTGCCGGCGTTCATGCCGCCGGTAGCGCGCACGGAGTTGCCGCCCACCATGGGCTGGCTTTCCAGAATGACCACGCTCTTGCCCTCGGCAGCAGCAGTGATGGCAGCAGTCATGCCTGCACCGCCTGCACCCACGATGGCAATGTCTGCATCAATGGTGGAGTCCTCGGCCTTGTTTTCCTCGGCCTTGACCTCGGTCTTGTAGTCATCAGCGTTCAGGCCGGCTGCGACCAGAGCGGCAGCAGCAGCCTCCTTGATGGCGTCGGAGGTGATGGTTGCGGTGGCCACGCCGTCCACGGCAATGCTGCCGCTCTCGGCAATGGCGCCGGGCAGCTGCTCCAGAGCCATGGTGCCGATGCCGGGGGTCTCATCCTTGCCCTCGGCGGTGCAGCCGGTGATCTTGCCGTCGGTCAGGGTCAGGGTGACGGTAACATCGCCGCCCATGCCCTTGGCTGTACCGGTGAACTCGCCGGACACGCCTGCGGTGGAGGAGGCAGACTTGCTGCCGCAGCCGTAGCCCAACAGGCTGACGCTTACAACAGCCGCCATGGCCAGCGCAGCCACGCTCTTGCGGATCTGATTCTTTTTCATTGTTTCATCCTTCTTGTTTTGGGTTGCTTGTGTTCGGATATCTATCAGCAAAAAAGGGGAAGCTGCTCATTCGGAAAGCAGCTCCCCCTCGCTGAAACTTAGGAAAGACTTAGGCGTTGGCCTGAGCTGCAGCAACAGCGCAGGCAACGGTGGCGCCGACCATGGGGTTGTTGCCCATGCCGATCAGACCCATCATCTCAACGTGTGCGGGCACAGAAGAGGAGCCTGCGAACTGAGCATCACCGTGCACGCGGCCCAGAGAGTCGGTCAGGCCGTAGCTTGCGGGGCCTGCAGCCACGTTATCGGGGTGCAGGGTACGGCCCGTGCCGCCGCCGGAAGCGACGGAGAAGTACTTCTTGCCGTTCTCGATAGCCCACTTCTTGTAGGTGCCGGCAACCAGATGCTGGAAGCGGACGGGGTTGGTGGAGTTACCGGTGATGGAGCACTGCACGTCCTCCTTCTTCATGATGGCAACGCCTTCCATAACGTCGTTAGCGCCGTAGCACTTAACGGCTGCACGCTCACCCTCGGAGAAGGGGATCTCCTTGACCACAGTCAGGGTCTGGGTGGGGATATCGTACTCGGTCTGCACATAGGTGAAGCCGTTGATACGGGAAATGATGTAAGCTGCATCCTTGCCCAGGCCGTTCAGGATAACACGCAGGGGTTCCTTGCGGACCTTGTTGGCGGTACGGGCAATGCCGATTGCGCCCTCAGCGGCAGCAAAGCTCTCGTGGCCGGCCAGGAAAGCGAAGCACTTGGTGTCTTCGTGCAGCAGGCGGGCGCCCAGGTTACCGTGGCCCAGACCTACATTACGCTGCTCGGCAACGGAACCGGGAATGCAGAATGCCTGCAGGCCGATACCGATGGCTGCGGCAGCCTCGGAAGCGGTGGCCACACCTTTTTTCAGTGCAACGGCCACACCCAGGGTGTATGCCCAGCTGGCGTTATCAAAAGCGATGGGCTGCACGCCCTTTACGATACCGTCTACATCAATGCCCTTGGACAGGCAAAGATCTCTTGCCTCCTCCAGGCTGGAGAGACCGTACTCGGCAAGGCACTTTTCGATCTTGGCAAGTCTTCTTTCCTTGCCTTCAAACTTTACATCATTTGCCATGGTATTGTCCTCCTTCTCTTATTCTTCTCTGGGGTCAATGTACTTTGCAGCGTTAGCAAAGCGACCGTAGTTGCCAATGTTTGCCTCGTAAGCCTCGTTGGGGCTCTTGCCGTGACGAATATCCTCCAGCATTTTGCCCAGCTTTACGAACTCATAGCCGATGACCTCGCCCTCTTCGTCCAGAGCCATGCGGGTCACATAACCCTCAGCCATCTCCATGTAGCGCACGCCCTTCAGCTTGGTGGAGAACATGGTGCCCACCTGGCTGCGCAGACCCTTGCCCAGGTCCTCCAGAGCAGCGCCGACAACCAGACCGTCCTCAGAGAATGCGGACTGAGAACGACCGTAAGCCAGCTGCTTGAAGATCTCACGCATAGCCACATTGATGGCATCGCACACCAGGTCGGTGTTCAGGCACTCCAGCAAGGTCTTGCCGGGCAGGATCTCTGCGGCCATAGCGGCGGAATGGGTCATACCGGAGCAGCCCACAGTCTCCACCAGGGCCTCCTCTACGATACCGTTCTTCACATTCAGGCTCAGCTTGCAGGCGCCCTGCTGGGGTGCGCACCAGCCGATACCGTGAGAGAAACCGGAGATGTCGCCGATCTGGTAGCTCTTGACCCACTTACCTTCTTCAGGAATGGGAGCCGGACCGTGATGCGGACCCTTTTTAACGGTACACATCTGCTCAACTTCATTTGAATAAGTCATGATGATTTACTCCTTCCAACAATACTTAATAATTTATCAAAATTACCAAGGTTATTATAACCATTTTTTTGCTGCGCTTCAAGACTAAAACTATAAAAAAATGTCGCTATTTGTAAGAATGTTTTAAGCAAGTTGTTGAAAGTTTTGCCCCAATACAGTATAGTATAGGTAAAAGAATGACTTTGAGGTGACTTTTTATGCAGATCAAACCGGGCTTTGCCATGCGCAAGATTGCCGGCAGCAACATAGTGGTGCCTGTGGGCGCCGCCTCGTCGGATTTTAACGGTATGATTACCCTGAACGATACCGGGGCTTTTCTTTGGAACTGCTTTTTGCAGCCCACCACCGAAGCGCAGGTGGTTGAGGCGCTGATGCATGAGTATGAAGTGGAACGGCAGCGTGCTGCCGCGGATGTGGCGCATTTTGCCGCGCTGCTGCGGGAGAACGATTTGCTGGCGGAATGAGAAATTGCGGGCGGCAGGTTGCCACGCCTAAGATAATCCTTTTTGTTTTCAAAGGGATGTGGGTTTGCCGCAGGC
>OGKZ01001985.1_pt1 | contig 12000 bp, 10 predicted proteins | sample 1572571 | NCBI WGS metagenome assembly OGKZ01 (sample SAMEA2581906, study PRJEB24529) | metagenome | biome: Human gut stool | place: China | collected 2011 | reverse complement strand
CTCCAGAATGTGGCTCAGGTTGTCGGTGCCGCAGACCACGGTGTCCACGCCTAAGGTGTGCAGCAGCTCCCGGTTCTTGGGGTTGGAGGCCCGGGCCACGGTGCGGTCCACGCCGAACTCCCGCTTGGCGATCTGACAGGCCACGAGGTTGTCCTCGTCCGAGCCGGTCACGGCCACAAAGGCGTTGCAGCTGCCGACATCGGCGGTGCGCAGGGTGTCCACGCTGATGGAATCGCCGCAGATCACGGGGATGTCCAGCGAATCTGCCAGCATCCGGCACTGGGCCTCGATGGGTTCAATGATGACCACCGAATGGTGGTTCGTCAGCAGGCTCTGGGCCAGATACCGCCCAACACGCCCGCCGCCTGCAATACAAACTTTCATATAAAAACCTCATAATACTTAAAGTATATAGAAACTTTGCCTGAACCAGCTCTTGGCTCCCCCTTTGGGGGAGCTGGCAAAGCCGTCAGGCTTTGACTGAGAGGGTGAGCCAGTTTCCATTATTTCGCCAGCGCACGGAACACGGCCTGTTCTGTCAGGATGGTGGGGCAGATCGTGTCCAGCTCGTAGGTCTTGTGATAGAGCACCTGCAAATGCGGGTCAGAGACGCGGCAGATGACTTTTTCGCGCCGGAAGATGTTTTTTGCGATCTGTGCGGCCATCAGGTTCACGGAGTCATCCTCGCACACAGCGGCCACCGCGTCGCAGTTCTCCACGCCGCCCTGCTTGAGGATGTCGGGGTCGGTGGGGTCGCCCACAAGGGCCGTGCCGCCAAAGGAGTAATCGTCAAAGCTGTCCAGCCGCTTGAGCTGCTCGGGGTCCTTTTCGATCAGGGAAATATCATGGCCGATGCGTTCCAGATCCCGCACCAGTGCCGCGCCCACCTGGTCGCAGCCGATCACCAGAATATTCATGGATGTCACCTCATTGTTCAAAATCTGTTGTTGTCTGGCCCGGCAGTCCGTGTCAGAAGGAAACACAGGGAAAAACGTTGTGTCCAGTATAGCATATTTCCGGCGGCAGATAAATACAGAAAAAGCAGACAGTGCTCCTGTATAAAATTTGTGATTTTTCGTGCGCAGGCTCTCAGAATATGATATACTGGAAAGCGAACCCAATCTGAATGTGTGCAGAGCGCCTGTGCCGCTTTGCAGGGAGGAGAACCCATGTTTCTTGAAATACTGAAAGCCATCCTGATGGGCATTGTGGAGGGCATCACCGAGTGGCTGCCCATCTCGTCCACCGGCCACATGATCCTGGTGGAGCAGGTGGTCAAGTTCAACGCCAGCGAGGAATTCATGTCCATGTTCCGCGTGGTCATCCAGCTGGGTGCCATTCTGGCTGTGGTGGTGCTGTTCTGGAATAAGCTCTGGCCCTTCGGCCTGCGCCATGGCCGCGTCTGCTCCAAACCTGCCGTCTGGCAGCTCTGGTTCAAGGTGGTGGCCGCCACCATCCCGGTGCTCATCATCAGCCCGCTGGACGACTGGTTTGAGACCCGCTTCTACAATTACATCACAGTCGCCGCCATGCTGATCCTGTATGGTGTCCTCTTCATCCTTGTGGAGAACCGCCGCACCGCCCCGCATGTCACCCGGCTGGAACAGATCACCTACCGCGAAGCTTTCATTATCGGCGTGTGGCAGATGCTGGCCATCATCCCCGGCACCTCCCGCTCCGGTGCCACCATCGTGGGCGGCCTGCTGCTGGGTCTGTCCCGTGCCTGCGTGGCCGAGTTCACCTTCTTCCTCGCCATCCCCGTTATGGCGGGCGCGTCCCTGCTCAAGGTGGTCAAGTTCGTCCTCTCCGGCGCTGCGATGACCGGCACCGAGATCGCTGTCCTCGTTGTGGGCTGCGTGGTCGCCTTTGTGGTCAGCCTTGCCGCCATCCGCTTCCTGATGGATTACGTCAAGCGCCATAACTTCAAGTTCTTCGGTCTTTACCGCATCGTGCTGGGCCTGATCGTCCTGGCCGTGGCCGCCATCACCGCCATTGCGTAAATCGCTCCCCAAACACCCCAGCCGCCCGCCCGGGCGGCTTTTTTGCGCCCTGGGGCAATTGCACCGGCCCCGGCCTTGTGCTATACTGGAGCCATAAAGAGAGAACCCGGCGGCGGGAAAGTGCCGCGCCTGAAATTGTCAAAAACGGAGGAGATCCCTATGGAAGCATCGACTGTATATTACACCGACTTCCGGTGTCCTGTGGGCACCAGCCTGACCGAAAAGCTGCGCCGCCTGTGCATTGCGGCGGGCATCAAGAGCATTGATATGGACGGCAAGTTCGTGGCCATCAAGATGCACTTTGGCGAGCTGGGCAACCTGGCTTTCCTGCGCCCGAACTACGCCAAGGTGGTGGCAGACCTGTGCAAGGAGCAGGGGGGCCAGCCCTTCCTGACCGACTGCAACACGCTGTACCCGGGCAGCCGTAAGAACGCGCTGGAGCACCTGAGCTGCGCGCAGGAAAACGGCTTCTGGCCCATGACCACCGGCTGCCAGATCATCATTGGCGATGGCCTGCGCGGCACCGATGAGCTTGAGGTGCCCGTGCCCAACGGCGAATACTGCAAGACCGCCAAGATCGGCCGCGCCATTATGGATGCCGACATCTTCATCAGCCTGACCCACTTCAAGGGCCACGAAGCGACCGGCTTCGGCGGAGCCATCAAGAACATCGGCATGGGCTGCGGTTCCCGTGCGGGCAAGATGGAGCAGCACTCCTCCGGTAAGCCCGCCGTGCAGGAGGAGCTCTGCCGCGGCTGCCACCGCTGCGCCAAGGAGTGCGGCTCCGATGCCATCCGCTACAACGAGAACAACAAAGCGGTCATTGATTACGAAAAGTGCAAGGGCTGCGGCCGCTGCATCGGTGCCTGCAACTTCGATGCCATCTATTCCATCGACAGCAGCGCCAACGAGGAGCTGGACCGCAAGATGGCAGAGTACGCCGCCGCCGTCTGTGCAGACCGCCCCTGCTTCCACATCAGCCTGGTGCAGGATATCAGCCCCAACTGTGACTGCCACGGCGAGAACGATGCCCCCATCCTGCCGGATATCGGCATGTTCGCCTCCTTTGACCCCGTGGCGCTGGATCAGGCCTGTGCCGATGCCTGCCTGAACGCACAGCCCCTGCCCAACAGTCAGCTGGGCCAGAACCTTGCAAAGCCCGGCTGGAACTGCCACCACGACAACTTCAAGGATTCCAACCCCAATGTCGAGTGGAAGGCAACGCTGGAGCAGGCCGAAAAGATCGGCATGGGCACCCGCCAGTACACCCTGAAGAAGATCTGAACATAAAAATAAGCCCGACAACGTCGGGCTTATTTTTATGTCTCTTGCATTCAGTGGCAGACAGGACGATCAATACTCGCTGGAAGCCGGGACCAGTACGTCAATGACATCGGCCAGGGCTTTCCAGTTTTCCTCGGAACAGCCGGGCAGCTCTTTGGCATCCAGACCGGCATCCTCAATGCGGCCGGTCATGCTGTCCTTGTCGGTCAGCAGGGTCTCGGCATCAGCCTTGATGAGCGGCCAGGCATCGGCAAAGCTCTGCTGGTCATCGGCGCTCAGGCTGTCGAACCACTGGGTATAGGCAGCTTTGATGTCGCTGACCGGCTGGATGCTCATGTTGCAGCCATCGGCCCATTTCAGCAGGGAAGCCGCCGCGATGACGGATTTCAGCGAGCAGCCGGACACGCCGGGGCCCCAACCGAGGCAGGGGGCAAAGGCATCGTCCGGGTCAGAGAGGGAGAACAGGGAGTTCTCGCCTGCGTCCAGCGGGCCCACCTTGCCGGTATCGGCGGTCACGGTGGAAGAGGGGATGCTCTCGCTTGCAGAAGCGGAAGAGCTGGAAGCGGCAGTGCTGCCGGAAGAGGTGCTGCAGCCTGCCAGCACGCCGCACAGCAGGGCGGCGCAGACCAGCAGGGAAAGAATACGCTTGCGAATCATAGGAAAGCCTCCTTTTATCGTGTTCCGGCCCATCTGCCGGAGAAACTGCTCTGGTACATTTCTAGTATACTGTTCTGCCGGGCTGTTGTCAATCGGCGTGCGCAGGACGATTTTTCACCCCGGCTGTGCAAACTATACAAACTTTTGTCCTTTTTTTCTCAGTCGGGCGGGATTGACATTTTTTGCGCTGGCGCGTATAATCCGGCCATGGTCAAACTGGGAGAAACGGGTGAAGAACCGGAAAAAGGGGGAGAAACGGATGCAGAAATTTCTGCGGCGGCTGGAACGCTTTTCACAGTCGCTGCTGTCGCCGCTGTCTTATCTTTCGGCGGCGGGCCTGCTGCTGGTGCTGGGGGCGCTGCTCACCAGCAAGCCCTTGTGTCAGGCGCTGCCGGTGCTGCAGTGGGCTCCACTGCAGCTGGTGGGTCAGCTGCTTTACAACGGGATGATGGTGCTCATCAACAACCTCAGCGTCATTCTCTGCGTGGGGGTGGCTGCCGTGCGCGCCAAAACCGAAAAGCAGGATGCCGCCCTGCTGGCGCTGATGGCTTACCTTGTGTTCCTCACAGCCAACCACACCGCGCTGGAAGCGCTGGGACTGCTTGCCCAGCCCAACGGGATGACCGGCCTTGCGGGCACGGGCCAGACCACCATTCTGGGCATTCAGGTGGTGGACACCGGCGTGGCAAGCGGCATCGTGCTGGGCTTTGCGGCGGCGTGGCTTTTCAACCGCACCTGCGAAAAGCAGTTTTATGGCATGATCACCCAGCTCTATTCGGGCCTGCGGTGGTCGTTTTTGTGGCTGTCGGCGCTGGCGGTGGCACTGGGGCTGGGGTTCTGCTTTGTCTGCCCGCCGCTGCAGCGGGCGGTCAGCGCCCTCACGGGCTGGATCGCGGCTTCAGGGAACGCGGGTGTGTTCCTTTACGGCTTTCTGGAACGGCTGCTCATCCCCGCCGGCCTGCATCACCTCATCTATATGCCCTTCCAGTTCTCCTCGCTGGGCGGCAGCCTGACCGTAGGCTCTGTGACCTACACAGGCGCTTACGCCGTCTGCATGACCGAGTACACCATGGGTCTGCCCCTCTCGGACGGCATCGTCTGGATGTACACCGGCTTCACCAAGACCTTTGGCTATCTGGGCATTGCGGCGGCCTTCATCTTCACGGCCCGCAGGGAGAATCGTGCCCGTACCGCCGCCGCTATGATCCCGCTGGCGGTCACGGCCTCGGTGGCCTCCATCACCGAACCCATTGATTTTCTGTTCTGCTTCGTTTCGCCCCTGCTCTGGGTGGCCCATGCGGTCATTACGGGCGGCTTTATGGTGCTGCTCCATGTCCTGCATGTCCGGGCTTTTACCTCCAACCTGCTGGGGTCGCTGGTGTTCAACCTGAGCGCCGGGGAGCAGCTGCAGAACCTGCCGCTGCTCTATCTGCTGGGCCTTGCGGAGATCCTGACCTACTTTGCCGTGTTCAGCGTCCTCATCAAAGCAAAGGATCTGCCCACCCCGGGCCGGGAAGCAGCCCTTTCCGCAGACCAGTCCCCGTACGCCGACCCGCAGGAGGTGTGCTGGTTCATCGCCGCGCTGGGTGGGCCGGAGAACATCGCCCAGCTGGGAAACTGCTTCACCCGCCTCCGGCTCACGGTGCGGGATGCCTCGCTGCTGGATATGGGGGCTCTGCTCTCCCTGCCCCATAAAGGTCTTGTGGTGCAGGGCACCCGGGTCCAGCTGGTCTGCGGCCTGCACGCCGCCCAGCTCCGCCATGCGCTTGAACAGCAGCTTGCCGAGATGGCCCCGGTGTGATTGCATTTTGAGAAGAGAAACGGTATAATTGTGGCGAAACCTCTCAGTCGCCTGCGGCGACAGCTCCTCTAACAGGGGAGCCAAGAAAGGCCCCTGCCTCTCCTATTAGGCAACAACAACCGCCGCCAGTGGCGGATGAAGGGAGTTGTTGTTGGGGCAGCGGCCAACAAGGCACAAGTGCAATACTTTGCACGAAGTGAATGTTGGGAGCCGCAACCAGGACAAGTGGCATTGCGAAGCAATGACGGAGAGGTTTAGCAGCGGATAACCTGAAAATAAAGGAGAACATAAAATGCAGAATAACACCTTTTCCGTCGAAGGTCTCTTCGATTTCCTGAACGCCGGTGTCAGCGCCTTCCACTCCACGGCTGCGGCTGTGAAGCTCCTGGAAGAGAACGGCTACCAGAACTGCCCCGAGAGCGCAGCCTGGGAGCTGGTGCCCGGCGGCAGATATTACACCACCCGCAACGGCTCTGCCGTGCTGGCATGGCGGATGCCCAAGGGTGAGCTGACCGGCTGGCATGTCACCGCCAGCCACAGCGATTCTCCCACCTGGCGCATCAAGCAGCTGGACGGCGGCAAGGACACGGTCTTTGCCAAGGCGGAGACCGAGGGCTACGGCGGCATGATCATGCCCACCTGGCTGGACCGTCCCCTGAGCGTGGCGGGCCGCATTCTGGTCCGCACGGAGAACGGCATCCGGAGCCTGCTGGTCCACCCCGACCGGGCGCTGGCTGTCATCCCCAACCTCTGCATCCACTTCAACCATGACCTGAACAACGGCATGAAGTACAACCCTCAGGTGGATCTGCAGCCCATCTTTGGTGAGGCAGGCTCCACCCTGCGGGACGCTCTGGCTGAGGAAGCCGGGGTCAAGGCTGAGGACATCGTGGATGCTGACCTGGTGCTCTGCACCCGTGAAAAGGCCGAGCGTGTGGGCCTGAAGGGCGAATACTTCATGTCCGGCCGCATCGATGACCTGGAATGCGCCTACACCACTCTGTGGGGCTTCCTGCAGGGCCGCGGCGAGGAGGAAGGCCGGGGTGATATGTGGGTCATGTTCGACAACGAGGAGGTGGGCTCCTCCAGTCGGCAGGGCGCACAGGGCACCCTGATGGCCAACGTGCTGGCCCGCATTGAGGAAAAGCTGGGGATCACCCGGGAGCAGAGCATCCGTGCCTGCACCAACAGCCTGCTGCTGAGCGCCGACAATGGCCACGCCACCCACCCCAACCACCCCGAAAAGAGCGATCCCGCCAACGTGGCGGTCATGGGCGGCGGTGTGCTGCTGAAGTACAATGCCCGCCAGACCTACACCACCAGCGGCTTTACCGGCGCTGCCTTTGCCGAGATCTGCAAAAAAGCCGGTGTGCCGGTGCAGGTGGCCGCAAACCGCGCGGATGTTCCCGGCGGCTCCACGCTGGGCAACCTGCTGGGCCACCAGATCCTGATCCCCATGGTGGATATCGGTCTGGCACAGCTGGCCATGCATTCCGCAATGGAGACCGCCAGCTGCAAGGATGCCGAGTACATGGCAAAGGCCGTGGCCGAGTTCTATAACACGCCCATCTCCCAGCCCGTGGATGGCGAGTGGAAGCTGGGCCTGTGAGCGCTGTGACCGGGCGCTTTGCCCCCAGCCCCAGCGGGCGGCTGCATCTGGGCAATCTGGCCTGCAGCCTGCTGGCCTGGCTCAGCGCCAGAAGTCAGGGCGGGCGCATCGTTCTGCGCATTGAGGATCTGGATGCCGAGCGCTGCCCCCGCAAATATGCAGACGCACTGGAAGAGGACCTGCGCTGGCTGGGCCTTGTCTGGGACGAGGGCGGCAGCAGCGGCGGCCCCAACGGCCCCTATTACCAGAGCGAGTGCGCCGCCATCTACACCGAGAGCTATAACAAACTGGAAGCACAGGGCCTTGTTTACCCCTGTTTCTGCTCCCGTGCCCAGCTCCATGCCGCCAGTGCGCCCCATACGTCGGATGGCAACGTCATCTATCCCGGCACCTGCCGGGGGCTGACGGCGGAGCAGATCGCCGAGAAGCGCAAAAAGAAAGCCCCGGCCTACCGTCTCATGGTGCCCGATGAGGACATCACCTTCACCGATGGCTGTATGGGCCCCCACACCGAGAACCTGCTCCGCGACTGCGGGGATTTTTACCTCCGCCGCGCCGATGGCGTGTTTGCCTACCAGCTGGCTGTGGTGGTGGACGATGCCCGCATGGGCGTGACGGAGGTGGTGCGGGGCGCAGACCTGCTCTCTTCCACCGCCCGGCAGCTTTATCTTTACCGTCTGCTGGGCCTGCCCGCCCCAAAGTTTGCCCATTGCCCGCTCCTGCTGGCCCCGGATGGCCGCCGCCTGTCCAAACGGGACGGGGACCAGAGCCTGGAAAACCTGCGGGCAAAGTATACGGCGGAAGAGATCGTGGGCAGGCTTGCCTTTGCCTATGGTCTCCAACCTGAACCGGCTCCCCGCACCCCGGAAAGCCTCATTGCAGACTTTTCCTGGGCAAAAGTACCCAAGGCGGATATCTGCCTGCCGGAAGATCTGTTTTAAGCGAACCCACGATCTTTGCCATGCCCGTGCAAAGATCGCGGGTTTTTCTTTACAAAAAAACAACTTATGGTAAAATATAACTAGAGACTTTGCTGAAACAGAAAGGAGCCTGTTATGCGTAAAATGTTAAAAGCGTCGAGTTTGTTGATCTGTGCAATGCTTTTGCTCAGCGCATGTGCAAGCTCTTTGAATCTGAGACCGGGGCCTTTCCGTTCGGAAATGCAGGATGTTTTTGTTCAGCAGACGACACTTACGGTTCCGGCCAGTCACGCCGAGCATGGGGAGGATTATGTCATTGAGTGGCAGGACCCTGTGATGGAAAAGCACGTCCGGAAATGGCTTGACCGCCCGAAGGGGGATATCTATCACAGCGATGTCTGGGATTATCAGCGCGTCACGATAAATTCCGGAACCGGTGTGAAAGATCTCCTCGTCAAAGATGCACCGGATGGGGTGGACATTGGGGGAAACGTCAGCAGCAATGAGCAGCTGGCAGCCTGCGCAGTCAGGGTAGAGGGAACGTATGATCCGGTGGCCTCTCTGGCAGATCTGCGGCATTTTGACAGCTTGCAGGTATTGTCGGTCAATAATAGAAGGGGAGCCCTACCCATTACAGATCTGACAGGTCTGGAAGAATGCAAAAATCTGATGCTTTTGAGTGTGCCCAGTGTGGAAAGCAGCGCATTCCCGACCTTTGCAAAGCTGGATTCTGTGGTAAAGCTGGAATATGGCAGTGACGGGATCCGGGCGGATTCCAATGTCTCCGACCTTTCGGCGCTGGCGCAGATGAAGTCGCTGAAGATGCTGTGGATCACCGGCAGTGAGGTCGATCTGACCCAGCTGGCCGGAGCTGACTTGCGGGTCCTGAGACTGGACGTGACCCGGATCGGTTCGCTGGAACCGCTGAAGCAGATGGAAAATCTGAGCTTTCTGCAGCTGTGCCAAGGGCCGGAGATCGACAGCTTTGCCCCGCTGGCGGAGAGCAGTGTGCAGTATCTGAGTATGTCTCTCTCTCAGGGTGCACAGGAAGCCTACAAGGACATGGATTATACTCCCCTGACCCGGATGCCGCAGCTGATCTGGCTGGATCTGACCAACAACATCACGTTTGATACGGAAACCTGCAAAAAACTGCTGGCAAACGATACGGCCCTGAAATATCTGAAAATTTCCTATACATCAGCGGCCAAAGATGCCGAAGAGCTGGATACAGCGCACCTGAAAGAGTTCACTGCCCCGGCTCCGTAATGCCCCAAAATGCAAAACACCCATGCCAGCGCCGGCATGGGTGTTTTTCAATGCAGATTCAGAGCCGCTGGGGGACCCGGCTCTCACTGTGTTCCAGTACGGTCATGGCCGTATCCAGCGCCATGGCCAGCAGGATGCCCAGCAATACATCAATGCAGCTGTGCTGCTTGAGCAGGACCGTGGACGCAATGATGGAGACGCAGAGCACGGCGGAGGCGGGCCGCATCCAGCGGCGGCCGGGCGTTTCAAAGATGCGGCTGCGGTAATAGGCCATCATCAGGGTGACGGAGTTGAACACATGGATGGAAGGGCAGACGTTGAGGGGCGTGTCGGTGGCATAGAGCATCCGCACGGCCTGAGCAAAGATGTCGCTGCCGTACACCCGGTAGGGCCGCAGATCCAGCCCGGTGGGCAGGATGACATAGCAGGCCAGCGCAATGGTCATGCCCGCAAACAGGGGCAGGCAGAGCCGCCAGAAGTCGGCCCGGGGCGCTTTCCACAGCAGGTAGAACAGGGTGAACGGGATCCACAAAAACCACGCAAAGTAGGGCACGATGGCATATTTGCAAAAGGGGATCAGGTCGTCCAGATGGCAGTGCACCAGAACATCGGGCACGGCAATATGGACTTCGAGCCAATGGAACGCCGAAAGGTAAAACAGGAGATAAAACGCCATGAACGAAACAGGATGGCGGGAAAACCAGTTGCGCATGGAACACACTTCCTTTTCTGGAATGGGGGCCGCAGCCCCGCCTAAAGTTCTTTGCAGCGTATGATTATACCGCGCAAAGACGAAGAAAACAAGACAAAAAGCTGACAAAATCGTGAACACATCCGCGCGGAATTTGGTATGCTTTGGGGAAGCGGATGCAGGGGAGAGAAGCTTCTGCCTATTGATACGAGACAGGATGCGGGTTTCCTGCACAAAAAAGGCCCTCCCCGCCAAAACTGCAATGGCGGAGAGGGCCGGATATACGGAAACTCAGATCACCTTTTGTTCCATCCACCTGCCGCGGACAAAGCGGACGCAGAAAAACAGCGAGCGCATGGCCCAATCCAGGAACATGCCCAGCCAGATGAACAGCAGGCCGCAGTGGAACTTGAGCACCATCAGGTAGCAGAAGGCCACCCGGAACACCCACATGGAGACAACGCTGACCGTCATGGTAAAGGCGGCATCTCCGGCGGCGCGCAGGATGTTGGGCAGGGTGAAGCTGGAGGGCCACAGGATCAGCGATACAGCGTTGAACCAGACCATCAGCTCCAGTGCCATGCCGTAGGCATCCGGCGAGAGGTTGAACCAGGAGAGCGCCAGCTTGTTCAGGAAGAACAGGCCGGAAAGGTTCATCACCCAGTCCCCGGCGTAGGCGGTCAGGAGCAGCAGGCGGGAATAGCGCTTGGCCTGCACCTTTTCCCCGGCACCCAGACACTGGCCCACAACGGTCAGCGCGCCGATGCCCACGGCGGAGGCGGGCACGTTCAGGAAGCTGGAGATGTTGCCCGCCACGGCGTTTGCCGCAATGGCGGCGGTGCCCAGCGTGCTGGTCAGGCTGGAGACCGACAGCTTGCCGATCTGGAACATGCCGTTCTCGATGCCGGCGGGAATGCCGACTTTCAGGATGCGCTTGATGAGGTCGAGGTCAGGCTTCAGGTCGGTGAGGTGGTCGATGCGCAGCGCACAGTCCGGCTTCTGCAGCAGGAACATCACGGTGAAGCAGGCGATCATCCGGCTCACGAGGCTGGCGGTGGCCGCACCCATCACGCCCATGCCAAACCTGTAGATCAGGATGGCGTTGCCGCCAATGTTCACCACGTTCATCACCAGGCTGGAAAGCATACTGATCTTGCTGTTGCCCTGGGCGCGGAACAGAGCCGCACCGGCATTGTACACGCCAATAAAGGGGTAGCTCAGGGCCGAGAGCAGGAAATAGGTCTCGGCGTAGCGCATTACATCCGCGTCAATGGAGCCGAAGATGCCCCGCAGGATGGCGTGCCGCCCCACCGCCACGATGACGGCGGTGACCACGCTGAGCGAGATCATAATGAACATGATCTGGGCGGCGCTGGCCTTGGCCCGTTTAGGCTCCCGGTGGCCGATGTACTGGCTGGCGACCACCGCGCCGCCGGTGGCCAGTGCGCTGAGCAGCTGGATCATCAGCACGTTGAAGGAGTCCACCAGGCTCACGCCCGAAACGGCGGCTTCGCCCACCGAGGAGACCATCAGGGTGTCCGCCAGACCGATGGAGATGCTGAGGGCCTGCTCTGCCACCAGCGGCAGGAAAAGTGAGATGAGCTGTTGACGGTTGAACAGCGGTCTTGATGTGGTCGATGCGTCTGTCATGGTGTCCTCCCTTGGCGCGTGGATTCAAACACACCCATGATAGCGCGGAATGACGTGAAAATCAAGATGTTGTATCCAACAAATCAAAAAATCAGGCAAACTCTTTGCTGGGGGTCAGG
>OGKZ01001983.1_pt1 | contig 12010 bp, 9 predicted proteins | sample 1572571 | NCBI WGS metagenome assembly OGKZ01 (sample SAMEA2581906, study PRJEB24529) | metagenome | biome: Human gut stool | place: China | collected 2011 | reverse complement strand
CGTTTTGTGCCTGTTGGAAATAATATGCTTTCGGATTGTCATCCACATCGTAAGCAATTTCGTTGACACGGGGAAGCGGGTGCAGGATACGCAGGTTCGGACGTGTGTTTTCCAACATTTTGTTACGGAGAATATATACATTCTTCACCCGTTCATATTCCATCAGGTCGGTGAAACGTTCGCGTTGCACACGGGTCATATACAGAATATCGGCGTCGGCGATAATCTCTTCGGAAAAGTCTGTATGTTCAACGTATTTTATTTGGTGCGTTTTGCAGTAAAGTTTGTATTCTTCCGGCATTTTCAATTCTTCAGGAGCGATAAAATGGAAAGTCGGATTAAAGTGTCGCATCGCCATCAGCAAAGAATGTACGGTGCGGCCGTATTTCAAGTCACCCACTAGGAAAATATTCAGATTTTCCAGCGTTCCTTGCGTCTTGTAGATAGAGTAAAGATCGAGCATCGTCTGCGACGGGTGCTGGTTAGCTCCGTCACCTGCATTGACAATGGGCACCGGGGCTACTTCGCTGGCATATCGTGCAGCTCCTTCGAGATAGTGTCGCATGACGATAATATCTGCATAGTTACTCACCATCATGATCGTGTCTTTAAGTGTTTCCCCTTTGGAAGAGCTGGTGGCCTTGGGGTCAGAGAATCCGATTACTCGTGCACCGAGACGGTTGGCAGCTGTTTCAAAACTCAAGCGGGTACGGGTGGAAGGTTCGAAGAACAGGGTTGCTACTACCTTTCCTTGTAATAACCGGCGATTGGGGTTCATTTCAAACTGCTTCGCCATTTCGAGCATGTAGAGGATTTTTTCTTTAGAATGTTCGGCAATGGTTACTAAACTTCTGTTTTCCATTTTGTTATCTTTTATGTGGATAGAACTTGTTTTACCGGAGCGTAAAGGTACGAAGAATTTGTGAAAAGCACAGATTTTTCGTACCTTTTTTATCAGCTTTTAATCAGTCGGTTTATTTCCGTCCGCTGGCTAGTGCTGCAATGATATATTTCCCCGGTGCTCCGATTTTGCTCCAGGCCGTATTGGAGAGTAGTTTCCATACTTGGGTGCCTTTCCTACCATAGTCTGATAACCGGAGAATCGTCTGCCTCTCTTTCAAATTAGTCACTTTGTGGCGTTCCAGGCTTTCTATCAGTCCGTTCATGTTGTGTGTGGCCTGATTGTATGCATACCCCGGAATTTCAAACGAAGCATCGCTTATTTCTTCTTCAGTATTTAGTTTAGTTTCCTTTAGTTTAGTTTGTCGGGAAATGTCTGCATTTTCTTGACTCACCTCCTCTTGAGTTTCAAAAATGTCTGCATTTTCCGCGTTCAACTCTTCTTTTTGCATCCCTTTTTTCTTCTTGGTCTCTAATAAATAAGGTAGTTGTGAGAAATCTATTTTTCTTCGTGTCGTAGCTTCGAACCACACTCTTTGAATCTGTTCCGAAGTGAGTATACCGTGTTTCTCGTAGGTTTCTTTATGGAAAAATCCTTTTTCCAATAACAGATCGACAATCTTTTCCATCATGTCCTCTTTGATCCCGCCACCTACTTTGCGGACGAAAATAAGATTTTGTTCTTTCCCCCAAGAGATGTAATATCCCTCTTTATAGATTTTGCAAAGCAATCTCATGACCATGTAAGAAGCTAACACTCCGAATTTTGCTTCTAATAACTCCATAACCTCTTCGTCAAAAAAGTTTGCTGGTGTCGGGAAGTAAGGTATCCCTTTATTAATCATATTCATTGTTCAATATATTTTAATCTAACTTATACAATAGCTCTCCACTCCATCAGGTTCCCGATCATAAATCTTCTCCATCCTTTTTGTTCTTCACTCCAATAGATAATAGACTCTTGTTGTGCTGTGATATTAAATTCTCTATGAAAGAATTTTTCATATCCTACCAGTGTTCCTCTTTCCAGGCAGAACGTACCATCCTGCTTATGAAAAGCTATCATTGCATTTCCATACAACATGTGTTCTATTAGTTTAATGCACTCCTGTACAATTCTCTCCGCACATTTATCCGAAATCCCCTTTTCAGCAGTAATACGTTTTTTCCATACTAATTTGCAAGCTTCTAACTTGCCTTTCCTGATTTTTTGTCTCATTTTCTTCTGTTTTTTGATTGAAAAATTAAGTTTTTATTTAAACATAAATATCCCCTGTCGGATAGTGACGGTATGCTGTTGTCATAGCGTTACTATCCTTTCATTATAGTGACGCTATGACAACAGCATACCGTCACTATTTTTTGAGAGAAATTCTTGTTGTTTTCCGACCGGTTGAAAACGGCGGCGAAGGTAAGCCTTATATTCCAACTGTCCCATTATTTTTTTTAGTACTTGCTTTTGATCTTTTCAGCTTGTTCTCTTTTTTCCTTTTTCTCTTTCATATATTCTTCTTCGACAGACTTTTTCAATGCCGCCAATTCTGCATGTATACTGCTAAGTTCCATTAACTTATAGCCGCCATGCTTGTGAATGTATAATACTTTTTGGTCATAGATATATTGGGCCAGATTTATCAGCTTTTTTTTCTTAGGATGGTGGAAATATCCATCAATAAAGATTCTCAAATGCATGGTGAGATAAAGGCGGATATCTCCACTGATTGCTATTCTGTTTTCCAGTTCTTCTTCACTGATGATTTCTTCCCTTGAATGCCTCCTGGGGGCTTTTTTCATTGTTTGGACATTTCTTTTCACCTTGCCGTTTTTACTACCTTTTTTGGCATTTTTACTTTTCATAATCTACTAATTTTAACGTTGGTTAAATATATATTAATTCTAAAAATAATATCTGGAAAGCGGAATTAAACGTGCAAAAAGATTTGTTCTTTTGCCGCTTGCCAAATAGTATATATATAAAATAACTAGTGATGCAAATGATGAACAAAAATGGGTTTAGCCGATGTGCAGAGTTCTACATCGGTCGTTTGCGAAAGGAAGGAAGGCATTCTACAGCGCATGTCTATAAGAATGCTATCTTCTCTTTTAGCAAATTTTGTGGCACGTCCAATGTGTCGTTCAGACAGGTCACCCGCGAGCGTTTACGACGTTACGGGCAGTATCTTTATGAGTGTGGCTTGAAGCCTAATACGATTTCTACGTATATGCGTATGCTTCGTTGTATTTATAATCGAGGAGTGGAAGCAGGTAGTGCACCTTATGTGCCTCGGTTGTTTCATGATGTTTATACGGGAGTAGATGTTCGCCAAAAGAAAGCTTTGCCTATCGGTGAATTACGTAGACTTCTGTATGAGGATCCCAAATCGGAGCGTTTGCGTCGTACGCAGGCTATTGCTGCCTTGATGTTTCAATTCTGTGGAATGTCATTCGCGGATTTAGCTCATCTGGAGAAATCTGCTTTAGATCAGAATGTGTTACGGTATAACCGTATCAAGACTAAAACACCTATAAGCCTGGAAATTCTGGAAAGTGCAAAAGAGATGATGAATCAGCTTCGAAGCAATAAAACTGCTCTTCCTGATTGTCCCGACTATTTATTCGATATTCTGCGTGGTGATAAGAAGCGGAAAGATGAAAAAGCATATAAAGAATATCAGTCTGCTCTTCGTCGTTTTAATAATTCTTTGAAGGATTTGGCGAGAGTGTTGCGCTTGAATTCGCCCGTCACTTCATATACCTTCCGACATTCTTGGGCCACTACTGCTAAGTATCGCGGAGTTCCGGTTGAAATGATTAGTGAATCGTTGGGACACAAATCTATTAAAACCACACAAATATATCTGAAAGGCTTTGGATTAAGCGAACGCACAGAAGTAAATAGAAAGAATTTATCTTACGTTAAAAATTACAGTGTAAGTAGGTAATAGATAGACAAAACTTTAATAATCAGTATTTAAATGTATCTGTTACTTCTTAGGTAACGGAATCAAATATGACGCAAAGATAGACAAAAATATAAATAGCAAACAAATATTCTCCCATTTTTTTTCGTTTTATCTGATGCATACGGCAAAAAAAAATCCGAACATGAAATAATCATATCTTCATGCCCTATGATTTATATGTCCTGTCTTAAAAAGAATGTCCCCCTTCGCTAAAGGCAAAAACTCTTCTACCACTGTAATTGTCGATGTTTTTCTCTGTTCTCATTCCGATTGGTCTTGATTGTGTGTTTTCCGTTACCTAAGAAGTAACAGAATTATATAAGGTAAAAATAGTGGATTAATCAAAAAAGTTTTGAGAATATCTCTATTTAAAAGTATAACATACAAATAAAGATGAAACAAACTAAAGCGGCTTTTAGGAATAAGCCATTTATTTCGTTAAAAGGTAGTATTCTATTTCTGATACTCATTCCGATGAGCGGTCTGGTTCACGCGCAATATTCCATGGGAACAACGGGGCAGTTGATGATACCTACCGCTGAAATGCAGGAGACCGGTACATTTATGGGAGGAGTCAATTTCTTACCCGAGCAAGTTACTCCATCGGTTTTCAGTTTTCCTACCATGAACTATTTTGTAGATATGACTCTTTTCTCTTTTATCGAATTCACTTACCGGATGACATTACTCAAAATGACAACCGGTACAGGCAGAACGGGTTATCATAATCAGGACCGTTCTAATACGATTCGTATTCGTCCGCTAAAAGAAAGTCGCTATTTCCCAGCTGTTGTGATTGGTGGAGATGATCTTTTGACGGAGAAGAAGACTCCGTATTGGGGAGCTTATTATGGTGTGTTGACAAAGACTATCGGATTTCGTTCGGGAGACCAATTGGCTGTAACGGCCGGATGGTATATTCATCAAGGTGATTGTCGTGTATTTAATAAAGGACCTTTCGGAGGTGTCCGCTATACGCCTTCTTTTTGCAAAGAATTGAAGTTGATGGTGGAATATGATACGCGTGGATGGAATATGGGTGCTGCCATGCGCTTTTGGAAGCATTTGTCCGTCAATGTGTTTACTCGCGAATTTACATGTGTTTCCGCCGGTCTGCGGTATGAATGTACATTAATGCATTAAAAGAAGATGAAAAGGATTGTTAGTGTGACCGCTGTTTTTCTCTGTGGTATTTCTTTGTTACAGGCACAGCCTGTTCGTGTGAGTGAGACACTGAAAGAGTTGGATATGGAGAATATTTCAGTTGTGGAGAAAAGGGACACGATAACTGCGGCTTTTGAGACCTCTGCTTATAGAGGTATTCATAATGGAATCGGTATTGCCATACGCCATTTGGTCGCTATACCGGAAATACCGACTTTGCAGCTACTTATATTAGATAATGCCTTACCACAATTATGCATAACCATCCCTGCAGAATTGATTCAAAAATATCAGTCCGGTGAATGTGCGTTGGATGAAGTGTATCGTAAGATGGGGATGACTACTTCTACCGAAACTGCTGTGCGTCAGCTGAAAGGTGTAAAGCGAAAAGAAAGTTCTTTCGGTAAGATGGATTTGGTAGTATATCCCAACGTGATGTTAGTCAATAATGTAACTTATAAGTTGTATAAGGCGGCTCTCGAGTTGCAGCCTGCCCTGGAAATGCAATTATGGAAAGGAGCTTCGCTACGGATGCAGGTTTCTTTACCTGTTGTAAGTAATGAAGATGGTAAGTGGAACTGCGTTCGCTTGGGATTCATGGCTTTGCGTCAGGATTTTCGCTTGGCTAATCATTGGAAAGGATACCTCACAGGCGGTAGCTTCTCCAATGATCGCCAGGGACTTGCAGCAGGCATCGGCTATTTTTCGGCAAATGGTCGGTGGACGGTAGAAGGTGGAGGAGGAATAACCGGCTCTGCTCATTTCTACGGTAGCAAATGGAAAATGAGTAAATGGAAAAGAGTCAATGGACAGATTAGTGTAGGATATTATGTGCCGGAAGTGAACACGCTGGTGAAGGTGGAAGGATCCCGTTTTATTTATGGAGATTATGGAATACGCGGAACTCTTTCACGTTATTTCGGCGAATATATTGTGGGTATATATGGTATGTATACGGACGGGGCAAAGAATGCAGGGTTTAACTTCTCTATTCCGTTGCCGGGGAAGAAACGCAAACGGCATGCATTGCGGATTATGCTTCCCGAATATTTTGCTTTTCAGTATGATATGCGTAGTGGGAATGAATATGCCCACCGTTCTTTGGGGGAAAGTTATAATACCGAGCCTAGGTCTGTCGAGAATTCACGTTTCTGGCAACCGGATCATATTCGCTATTATTTAATTAGGACGAGTGAGAATTGAACATGATTGATATGAATAAGTATTTTAACAAATTTGAAACATTATGAAAAGTGTAAAATGGTTTTATGTGGGTGTCATGGCAATAGCCTTGGGTATGTTAACTTTTGTGACAGTAGCCTGTCACGATGATGATGACGATCCGAAACCGCTAGAAGGGGAAGTAATTGAAACTCCAAAACCGGTAGTGGAGTATTACATTATGGGTACGGTGACTTCCGGAGGAAAAGCAATGAATGGGGTAAAGGTAAAAGTGGGTAGTAAAAATTACACAACCGACTCGAATGGTAAGTTCTCTGTTACAGAAAGTGCTACAGGTACTTATAGTATTGAAGCGTCTTCTAATGGATATCTTTCACAGAAAACGTCAGTTGTCATTGCAGAGAATGCAGAGAATCGTAGTGTGGTAACGGTAGCTCTGGCTCTGACAAAGGAGAGTCGGAAGGAAACTGTGTCAGTAACTGCAGAAGAAGAAATTAAAGTAGAGGATAATAGTGAATCTAATACTACCATTGAAGATCCGGGAGAAGTTGCTCCGGAAGCAGTGGTAGAGGATAAACCACTCGTGAAAGTCGAATTGGCAATACCGGCAGGTGCAATTGATACAGAAGCTAGTGCAAGCCTTATTAGTGATGGGAATGTTGGCATTAGTGTAACAACCTTTGTTCCTGCTCCTGCAGAAGTGACTACTGAAGTGAAGGCTGAAGAAGTGAATCAAAATGTAGAAAAAAGCATACCTTTAGCTGCTGCTAAATTTGAACCGTCTGGTTTGAAATTTAAAAATGATGTTACGATTTCTATTCCTAACCCTATCCCTGGAATAACATTCGCTGATGCTGATATGATACTTACTTATCAGAATCCAGATACAGGAGAATGGGGAGATGCAAAAGATAATGATGGAAATGTAATTAAAAATATATCTTCTACTACAGAAAATGGAGCTGTCACTGCATATACAGCCCAAGTCGATCACTTCTCTGCTTATGCAATAGAAAATAAAGTATACAGCAAGATTAGTAATGAAACTGTGACAACTAATATTCTAGGACAAGCTAGTCGTGATAATAGCGAGAATGCTAAAGCAGTGACTGGTATTGAACTGAAATATAAGGAAAAGTCTGGTTGGGACTATGATAAGAATGATGCTGGTCTTGTTGCTGAAGTTAAATCGCAATTAGGAGCTACTACTAGTGAGAGCGATACAAAAACGGTGAATGCAATGGTTGCTTTCATGAAAACTCGTATGTTCTCATTAATGGGATCGGTATCTGGCATTACGGAAACTGAACGTGTTTATAACACTGTAAATGTAAACGGATACACCACTATGAGTTATACTTGCTATGCAAAAGCTCGTACTACCACGTTGACGGCTAATGTAAAGTTTAATGGTCAAAACAAGACGGTTTCGATTACAGCAACTCGTTATACCGGAACGGATCATCAATATAAGACGGTTACTTATAATCCGACACATAGCGGCGGTAAGGGTGGTAGTATTTAAGATGTTTTATAGTAAGGGGCTTGGATTCGTTTGTAGCATTGAATCCCTGCCTTAGCCGATTAGGAAAAAGTACAGAGGTACATCTTTACCTAATCGGGGCCACGCATCAGATTTTATTTTGATGCACATTTCCCTGAATATCAACTGTCTGTGAAGATCGTTGATATGATTTGAAACGATTCATTGAATCGATATGTAATATTTTTAATAAAACCCTTTTGAATATGTTCCTTTTTTAATAAACCCTTTGGGGCATATTCATATAGAGTATAGAGGGAGGAGATCACTGTGAAGCGGTCTCCTCTTTTGCTTTTTGAAAATATTGTATTACGCGAAGTAGTATTGCTAAAATCTGTCTTCCTTGGAGTGTTATTATATTCTTTTTGACTAGATTTGACTAGAAGTAATACCCTAAATTCACAAAACAACTTCCTTTGTCCGTCTGATTGGAGTATCCCAACGATATTTCCAATGGTCCGAAGATGCTGTCCATTCCATAACCTGCACTAACACCGAATAATTGCTTGCCTTTCAATATATCGAAGAAATTACTATCCGTTAGCCCGTAGTTACCCGTCAGTGTGAGATAATGAATGGCTCCCATACGTTGTCTGAATTTAATAGACGCAATCATGATGGTGTTATCCATCAATTCCAGATTGGTGACCCCGGCAAACGGTAATTGCTGTGGAATATAGAAACCGGGTACGTCACCGCCAATGGCATTTTGCAGCGGATAAGGAAAATCTCTTCCGATCAGGATACGTCCATAAATGGAAGGAATGACGGAGAAACGGCGGGTCACAGGGATGACACTTGCCCACGAAGCATTCAATGCTGAAAATGGAGCGTGGTCGTTGTATTGTGCCATGTTATCCGTATAAAGCGAATAGGCAGCTCTGAAGTCACTTCCTTTAGAAGGGAAGCGTCCTTTATCATAAGTATTATATTGCACTTGGGCGAAATAACTTAGAAAATGTTCCGATTCCACTTTCAGATCGGAGATTTCAGGTTTCTTGAACAGGAAATCTTTGTACTTGTAGTATTCAAAACGCAGACCGAGTCCGAAGCGGAAATTCTTGTACCATACATCGGAGAAACCGAATTCTGCCAGATGATATTTATACGTTGTATTATAGGCACGCTCACCTTCCTCGTAAATGTTGATATCGTTGTATTGGAACATATACGAGAAGTTGAAATTACGTTGCTGCATGGGTTCCAGCGTATAGTCTATGCGGGCAGCATATCGTTTACCCAATCGACCGGTAAGAGCCAGGCGGGAAGGAATATGAGTTTTGAGGTCTGCCGTTGCATTCACCAGCAAAGACGCGATTTCTTCCGAATCGAAACGGATGCCCAGATTGATTCTTCTTTCATATTTTTCCTGCAACAGGAAGTTGAGGTGATAACCTTCAGGAGTCTCTTTCAACGTATAGCTGGCACTGGAATAGGATTGGCTGCCACGTAATTGATACAAGGCCTGTTCTATTTGTTGAGTGGTAATGTCACTGTTTTCTTTCAGATTACATTTCTTCATCAGCCATTTTTTATCATCCACCTCTACACCGGAAAATGAGATGTCCGTCACATAAACCGTGCGTGCATTGGAAAGAGAAGAATAAGGGCCATGTTGCTTCGGAGTATAATCTTCGGCTATTCCTATCTTCTTTTTCAAGGCAAGCAACGAATTCCATTGTTCTTTAGCCGCTTCTTCGCCTCTTCGCATCAGAGTGTCGATGGCAGCCGGGGTAAAACTGGCGGATGAATATCCCTCCACATTGACACGGATATAAGTGTCTGTGAGGTCTACATTTTTTTCATGGTTAGACTGGCAGGTGATGTCTACAATCTGTCCCAGAATATCGGGGACGCTGTTGAGCTTGTCAGCCTTCTTCAAAGCATTCTGCACGTCTACTCCGATAATAATATCGGCTCCCATGGCTTTCACAACATCTGCCGGATAGTTGTTTACAATGCCGCCGTCCACTAATACCATGCTGTCTTGCCGTACCGGAGTAAATACACCCGGAATAGCCATGCTGGCACGCATAGCGGTTGAAAGTATTCCGTCATGGAATACAATTTGCTCTCCATTGACAACATTGGCCGCTACACAAGCAAAAGGAATGGGAAGTTTATTAAAGTTGATGGAGTCATGATACCCCACAGTGAGATCTGAAAATAGGTTAGCCAGATTTTGCCCTTTCATGAGTCCTCCGGCAGCAGCATCCTTGGGAGTTTTGGTGAAAGGGATAGAGACTGTATATTTTTCAGACCGCTCACGATCAGTCAATGACATGGCACTTCGTTTGATACGGTCGCTCAACAGGAATGTCCAATCTTGTTTTCGTACCATGCTGTCCAATTGTTCCGTAGTATAACCGATGGCATACAGACCACCTACGATAGCTCCCATACTGGTGCCGGCTATATAGTCAATAGGAATTCCGGCTTCCTCAATTACTTTCAGTGCTTTGATGTGTGCCATTCCTTTGGCACCGCCGCCGCTTAGAACGACACCTACCTTTTTCCTTTGCTCTTGAGAATGCAAAGAAAAAGGCAATAAGATGCCAATTGATAAAACTAATGTTGAAAAGATTTGTTTTTTCATTAGGATGTGGTCTAGTGTTGATGTTTAATATAATACAAATGTAGAGCATAATTTGTTTAGTTGTTGAAATGGGAACTAAAAAAAATGTTCCAAAAGTCGGAAATGTGGATTTTTTCTACACCATACAGTGAATTTCCACACTTTCTGCAAAACGAAGAAATATCTAATGCTTTGATTTTAAGCAAATAATGCAGGTAACGCATTTTTGGTATATGAGTTGTAAATAAGGATATAGAACAAACATAAGTTAAATTAAATAATAAGATTCGATATGAGATTATTCTTTTCGAAACATGAGTTGAAACTGAGGAGAAAGAGAACCATTGCTGCTATTATATGTATGGTAGTTGTGTTGGGTGTATACTGGATACTGACCCGACCTCAGAAGGCTGCGCCGGAAATGCCGACAGTCATTGTTGAACCGGTAGTGAAAGACGACGTAGAGATATACGGGGAATATGTGGGGCGTATTCGTGCCCAACAGTTCGTCGAAGTACGTGCCCGTGTGGAAGGTTATCTGGAAAATATGCTTTTTGCCGAAGGTACATATGTCAATAAGAATCAGGTTTTGTTTGTAATCAACCAGGACCAGTATCGTGCCAAAGCAGATAAAGCCAGAGCGCAATTGAAAAAAGACGAAGCGCAGGCTTTGAAAGCGGAACGTGATTTAAAACGTATCCGTCCGTTGTTTGAACAGAACGCTGCAAGCCAGTTGGACTTGGATAATGCGGAAGCTGCTTATGAAAGTGCCGAGGCAACGGTAGCCATGAGCGAGGCGGATTTGGCACAGGCTGAACTGGAATTGGGTTATACCATTGTTCGTTCGCCCTTATCGGGACACATTAGTGAAAGAAATGTGGACTTGGGTACGTTAGTCGGCCCCGGAGGAAAATCATTGCTTGCTACCATTGTGAAGAGTGATACAGTATTGGTGGATTTCAGTATGACAGCACTCGATTATTTGAAGAGTAAAGAAAGAAATATTAATTTGGGACAGCAGGATTCCACCCGTTCCTGGCAGCCGAATATTACCATTACATTGGCGGATAATACCGTCTATCCATTTAAAGGATATGTGGATTTTGCCGAACCGCAAGTCGATCCTCAAACCGGAACTTTCTCTGTACGTGCAGAAATGCCGAATCCGAAACAAGTATTGTTGCCAGGACAATTTACAAAGGTAAAGTTGTTGCTGGATGTTCGTGAAGGTGCACTGGTTGTTCCGATGAAAGCCGTTACCATCGAAAAGGGTGGAGCATATATTTATACCATGCGCAAAGATAATGCGGTAGAGAAACGTTTTATCGAATTAGGACCGGAAGTCGGGAATAATGTGGTGGTAGAAAGAGGACTGGCAGAAGGAGAAATGGTGGTTGTAGAAGGGTTCCATAAGTTGACTCCGGGCATGAAAGTACGGGTTAGTGATCCGGAAGCCGAAGCTGGGGACAGTATAACTACGACAAAAAATGAAGTGACCGGAGTAAAAGAAAACACTACCGGAACGAAGGATAACGCGAAAGGAGAATAAACGATGAAAGTTACTTTTTTTATAGATAGGCCGGTCTTCTCGGCCGTAATCTCCATCGTGATTGTGATTGTCGGCATTATTGGTCTGACGATGCTTCCGGTGGATCAATATCCGCAGATTACCCCTCCGGTGGT
>OGKZ01001980.1_pt1 | contig 12090 bp, 9 predicted proteins | sample 1572571 | NCBI WGS metagenome assembly OGKZ01 (sample SAMEA2581906, study PRJEB24529) | metagenome | biome: Human gut stool | place: China | collected 2011 | reverse complement strand
CGGCTACATACCACATATAGTCGATGAAGCAGATCCGGTATTTGCGATTGTCCTTTTCCATACCGTTATCTCCATACAAAGAAACCAACCAATATAAGTATAATCAGAACGCTGACCAACACAATCTGAACCCTGCGGCGTGTTTCAGGCTTGCAATCGTCAAATAACCACAGTTTGCTGTTAAACTGCCAATGACACGCCCATTTCCAACGGAACAGCAACCCTGCAAGCCATAGGGCAAGCAACCCGACACCAAACAGCAACCCGTATTTCGGGTGAGCCTGCAACCACTCGAAAAACGTTTCCGCCTTGCTGTTCATTGCTTCGTATATATCGGTAACTGTCATACTTATAATTAAAAGGATTCCGAACACAAAAATAATGTTTTCCGTTCACATAATCACTACTTTATGCTCCAAAACACCAGCTGTGCGGTTATAAAACCAGGAAACAGCCCCCGTTAAGGTCACGGAGGTTGTTTGCAGGGTGTTTGTGTTCATTTAGTTCTGTTCCGGCAGGAGCTTGCAAAGCACCGGGTCGTTCTTGATACGTTCCAGCTCCTCGGCGACGATGCGGCCGGCCTCTGCCTTGATACGTTCGTAGTTTTCCTGCACGACCTGTTTCATGTGATCCGTCCCGTTCTCGTCCGTGAAATCGGTAATTTGTGGTATCTTCTTGTACCGGGCCGTTTCCGCTTTCACTTTTTCGTTGTCCACGACAATCTCGCAGTGAAAAATCTTCTGTTCGATACGTTCGTCGAAATTGTCCGCCACGGCCCCGACGAACATTCCCTGCGTGAGCGTCGAGATCTTCGAGGCCGGGATCAGGCTGTCCAGCTGCGTGGATATGGATGTCGATTTGTCGCTGCGGCTCAACGTCATGCTCTGCCGCTTCTGCAATACCTTACCGAACCGTTCCGAGAGTGTCTTGGCCGTTTCACCTACGACCTGCCCGGAGAAGATGTTGCCCACCGTGTTCATCACGACGGCGGCCTCCTTGTCCCCGTAGTCCCTCTTCAACTGTGAAAAATCCTGGAAGCACAGCAGCACGGCGACCTTGTTGCTTCTGGCCGTGGCGATCAGGTTGTCGAGTCCCTTGAAGTAGATTGTCGGCAACTCGTCGATGATGATGCCCGATTTGAGCTGGCCTTTCTTATTTATGAGCTTGACAATCCGGGAATTATACAATCCCAAAGCCGCTCCGTAAATGTTTTGCCTGTCGGGATTGTTCCCCACGCAGAGTATCTTGGGATCGTCCGGGTTATTGATGTCGAGCGTGAAGTCATCGCCCGACATGACCCAATATAGCTGGGGCGAAATCATGCGGGAAAGCGGAATTTTGGCCGATGCTATCTGGCCCTGGAGCTGGTCTTGAGCGCCTCCGAGCCAGGCATCCATAAAGGGGCTGAGGTAGTTTTCGAGTTCCGGGTAGGATGTCAGAATCGGGAAAATATCCTCGTACCGCTTGTTCAGGAACTCGATGGCGTGCGGGAAGGTACAATACCGCCCGTTGTCGTAGATGCGCAGGAACCAGATCACGGCCGCGAAAAGGATAATGGGGCTTTCCACAAAAAAATCGCCCTGCTTCTGCACCCAGCTTCGGTTCAGGTTGAGCATGATGGTATAGGCGCTCTCGTAGGCGTCCGAAATATCGGTCATGAAGTCCGGGTGAATGGGGTTACAGCGGTGCGAGCGGCGCGGGTCGTCGAAATTTATGACGTAGAAAGTCGGGATTTTCTTGTAACCTTTCTGGTGATTCAGCAGGTGGTTGTAAGCGATTTCCGAAAGATCGGGAAACTTGTAGTCATAGATGTATTGGGTATAGCCCTTTTCGATTTGCTGTTTAATAAACTGGTTTACAATACAATAACTCTTCCCGCTGCCCGGGCTTCCCATGCAGATGCAAGCCCTTTGCGGGTTTACGACGTTGGCGAACCCGTTGTTCCACTGTTTGTTATAGTAAAATTTCGTCGGCAGATTTATGGAGTACTCGTTCTCGATCAGGCGTGTTTCCTGCTGGAATGATTCGTTCTCGTTGTTGAAAGGGTCATCCATGAGATTGTTCTTCAGCAGGCGGGACATCCACACGCCGCCCATCAAGAGGCAGATATACCCGGCCGATAGGGTCAGTATGTAGAAAGCCGCGTTCGCCGTTGCCGTCAGCGGCAAGTCCAGCAGCCACCAGTTGAAGAAGAACAGCACGCCTCCCGTGGCCAGCGATGCCGTGATTTTCCGCCAGGTAATTTTCTCCTCTTTTACTCCTTTTGTCCCGAGGCATGAAAGGGCGAGGAACACGACGGCGAAAAGTTTCGTCCATAGTATATTCCGGAACAGCCCCGCGGTGCGGTCGAAGTTCAGCAGAATCCTATCGACCACGCCGATATTGATTCCCCATTCCCGTATCTGCCCGTAGCAGAACCAGTAGATGTTGATAACCACGAACAAGATACTCAATGCCCGCATGAAATCCATTGTTTTTGCAAGACCCCGAAGGTCGTCTTCCTGTTGCATAACCGTAAGATTTAATAAATGAATGATAATTGAGATGTTATACTTTCCTCCGTCGTGAGGTATTCCGCTTCCGTTGCCCGTCCCGTCCGGCAGGCGCTTGTTTCGGGGACAAGCCCCTCGTGTTTTCCCCGGGATTCCGTTTTCCGCCGAAGCGCAGCTCGAAGGCGTTGGCCGAGTATGCCTTTCCCAGCCGTGATCCGTTCACGACCGTCCGTGTTTCGTGGTCAATGAAGGTCACACCCACGATGCGGCCGTTTTCGTTGCGTCGTATGTAGAGATCCACCCGGGCTCCCCGCAGGCGTTCGCGCAGTTCTTCCTCCGTGGGTTCTCCCCGAAGCGCTTTATCGACCCGGCCACGGATTTGCCTCCTCGTGTCGTCCTTCCCGAACCGTTCGGCGCTGCGCTCCATGTGCCGTTCCAGCCCGTCATACCCGACCTCTTTACCGAACAGTGAGGATTTGAGCGGCGCGGCCACTGCCTTGTCCCCGTTCTCGTCCAGCAGCGTGTAGAGCAATCCCCGGTAGGGGGTTCCGTTCCGCTCTCCCCGGACTTCCTCTATACCTATATTATATAAGGACAACAATGCCCGGAACTCGCCGAGGGTCTGGAAACGGTATGTCGCCACGGCCGGTTTTATTACCGCTGCCACCTGGCGTTTCAGGTCGCCCCGCGTGTAATCGGCGGGGACGATCCCTTGCCCTTTCTCCCGCTTTCTCCCTTTGGCGGGATGCAGTCCGTACTCCCGTTCCAGTTCCTCGGTAACGGCCACGCTGCGTTCGTTGCGCCTGCTGTCGTTTATCTTGCGCCCGTCCTGGGCCACCTGCACCGACACGATATGGATATGCTCCCGTCCGATGTCGGTATGCTTGAATACGATATAAGGTTGTCCTCCCCAGCCCATGCGCTCCATGTAGGCCCCGGCTATCTCCGCGAGTTGCCCGTCGTCGAGGCGGTCTTCGGGAGCCGGGTTGAGCGACACGTGCACGACGGGTTTTTCCGTCCGGTAGTGCGAGGGCATCCAGCGCAGGAGGTCTTCTGCCGTCGCGGCCACGTTGAAGCGCCCATCCGCCGGCTCCCTCACGATGTGGGTCAGCAGCACCTTCCCGTCGCCCCGATCGACTTTCTCCTGGTTGTACGCCAGCGCGCCGTACACGTCTTTTCCGGTGGTGATATTGGCTACCATCGCTGTTTGAACTCTTCGGAGAGCGACACGACCTGCTGCCCGACGGCCGCCAGTTCACGTGTCGCTCTCTCCAGTTTATAGAGCAGCGCGAGTGTTTTCTTCTCGGAAAAATGCGCGTGCAGCTCCTTCACCACCTGGTTATAATTCGTTCCTATGGCACGGAATTGGGCGTGGAAAGCGGTCAGCTTCGCCACGTATTCGAGCGTTCCCCGGTCGGTCTTTACCACCCGGAACGCCTCGTTGAACACTCTCGCTTTGATAAAAGCGGCTTTGGACAATAGCCCGGACTGCTCGTAAAGGTCGAGGAAACGGGCATGTTCCACGGCTGAAAAGTTTACCGAAAAGCGGTAAACGGCCGGGTCGTTTTTCGCGGGTCGTCCCCCTTTGCCCCCTCGGGGCTTTCTGTTCTTTTCCATCGCATCGAAATTTTAAGGAGAGGCCAGAGCCTCCCGGTTCCTGAAAATTCCGATCCCTTCGCGGCTTGCCGCCTTTCTGAAAAGCACCGACTCCGGAGGTGCTTTCTCCCCCTTGCGGGCAAGCTGTTTTCTGCTGCAAAACGAGAATCGTGCAGCAGAAAACACAGCTTGCTATTTGCCCTTTGCAAATACCTTCTGCCCGCTCGCAGACAGAACATTGAAAGAGCCGCCGTAAAACGGGGCAAGGACGGCTTCATTAGCGTCGGGATCGTTCACGAGGCAAAGATACCGACCTATTCAATCGCTTGTACCACAAGCGATTATGCCACTTGCGTCCACTTTGACGCCACACGCGGCCATAGCGGAAAAAGAGCATACAACCCGTGTTTTTAAGGGTTTACTTTGCACGTGAGAACGGATACGGGCAATGACACATCCCCCTGTCCGCACACGTGCGGACGGATGCAGAAAACACCGTGTGCAGAGGAAAAAGCGGGGCTTTGTCCGGATAAGCAAATGCGGTTGCGCATGAGTATAAAATCGGACACGCGCCCATGCACCGGCATACCGGCGTAACAGCCTGCCAGCGCACCAGCATATATGCGTGCCGGCATACCTGCATAAAATCTCATGCCGTCACTTGCCCGGATACGTGAAGAGATGAACGATTACCCGATTGTATAACTAAAAACGCATGGAACAATGAAAGAGAAAACGAAATTCGTGGCCTTCTCCACCCAGAAAGGCGGAGCGGGCAAAACCACCCTCACGGTGCTGGCAGCCTCTTACCTGCACTATGTAAAGGGTTTCAATGTCGCGGTCATTGACTGCGATTATCCCCAACACTCCATCGTGGAGATGCGGGAACGTGACCTGAAGCTTGCCCTCGAAGACGAACATTACAAGAGGTTAGCTTACGAACAATTCACCCGGCTTCAAAAGAAAGCCTATCCTGTCGTGGAAAGCAACACGAAAGAGGCGTTGGCCGATGCCGACTACCTCCTGCCGCAAGGTGATTTCGATTATGTGTTCTTCGACCTTCCCGGTACGATCAATAACGAGGATCTGATTCATTCCCTGGCCGGAATGGATTATCTCGTCGCCCCGATCAGTGCCGACCGGGTTGTCATGGAAAGCACCCTGAATTACGCGGTTGTGGTAAAGGAGCATATCATGGGCCGCGAGAAGTCCCGGATGAAAGGGCTGTATATGCTATGGAACATGGTGGACGGACGTGAAAAGACAGAATTATATCAGGTTTACGAGGCGGTAATGAAAGAGTTGGAGCTTCCTGTTCTGAAGACCTTCCTGCCTGACACCAAGCGTTTTCGTCGTGAGCAGAACGCCAGCCGTCGCTCTGTCTTCCGCTCCACGCTCTTCCCGGCAGACCGTTCTTTGATCCGGGGCAGCAACCTGGATAAACTCGTGGATGAATTGATCGAACTGTTAAAGTAGAATCTTATGAGCGGAAAAGAACATGACGACGGTTTGGACGCTTCCTTCATCATCAGCCAGGCCAAAAGCCGAAACCGGCCACTACATCCTTACACGCCGGAAAAAGAGGAGGAGGCATCGGCTCTATCGGAACCGTCCGGCGAGGCCGCCTCCTCGTCGGCTACGAAAGAGGAGGGACGCCGCCGAAGAGGGAAAGGCCAGGATTACGAGCGTCTTTTTATCCGGAACGCCCCCTCCAATACCCGAAGCGGCAAAACGGTGTATATCCGCAAGGAGTTTCACGAGCGTATAACCCGGATAGTGCAGGTTATCGGTAAGAACGAACTCTCGCTGTATAGCTACCTGGACAATGTGCTGGAGCAGCATTTCGCGACCTATCAGGAGGAAATTTCGGAACTCTACAAGAAACGGAACTCCGATATTTTTTAGTTATGAACCCAATATTTTTACAATCCATTAAAAACAATCCATCATGTCAGACAAAGCAATTATTTTATCTGTTATCCTGGCGGCTGTCCTTTGCGTCGCCGTGCCCTTCATCTTCCGCGTGTGCCGCTACCGGCGCAGGATGAAAACCCTTATCGTCCCCGACGGCCCTTCGGGGGAGGTCGCCGTGGGGACTGTCCCCACCCCCGAGGCCGAGTACCTGGCCCGTTACATCTGCCTGCTGCGGCTGCCTTTCGCCGGTAACAAGCACGTGAAGATACGTCCGTCGTATCACGAGCGTATCCGCGAGATCACCCGTGTCATCGGTCGTGGCGACGTGACGATCACGGCCTACGTGGACAAGGTTCTCAAGGCGCACCTGGACGATAACCGGGAAACCATCGAGCGGCTTTTCGAGGAGCGTGAGGCCGTGGCCTCCCGGCAACCCAAAGCGGAGGAGCGATGAACGGGGCGTTGTGGCTGCTGCCCCTCTTTGCCGTGGGGTATGCCTTGTGGGCGTTTTTCCGCCTGCGGCGGATGGAACGTAACGAACCGGCAGACGGGATCGTTTCCGAAGACACGCCCTGCCGGCAGGAGATCATCGGCAGGAGCCGCTTTGTCCTCGACCCGCGCCACTCCCGGCCACAAGCTGCCGTAGAATCTGAAACTGAAAAAGTTACGGAAAAAGCCGATATATTTGTGCCCACGAATGTACCCGAACACCCCCGGCAGATTCCGCCGGAAGACCTGGATGAAGTGTTCGGTGTCGCTCCCGAGGGGGAGCCTAACGAACCTCTGGAAATCGACTTTCCGCTGTACGATGAATCTTTCCCGGATGCGGACGCGGAGGAGCCGGATTATGACGAGGATGAAGACGACACCGAAGAGCTGCCCCTTTTGGGCCGCTCGCTTGCCCAGGGGGTTAGTTTTGAACAGATGGGCGAAGCCTACCGCCACGTGGTACACGATCCACCTTCAACAGACGAGCAAAGGGAGGAAACGGGACGTGTCCTCCTGGGCCTGAAACAGACCGACATGTTCGAGGTCATCGTTTCGGGCCGCCCCGACGGGAACGACAGGGTAAAATCCCTGATCGACACCTACCTCTCGGCTTTTCACCGGCGTATGTCCGAGAGGTCTGCGGAAAGCCCATCTCCGCAGGGTTCGGTTCCCACGGGTTTCGACGTCCGTGAGTTTGTTTAACCCCATAATGACATCACGATGAAAGAAAAAGACTACGGGTAGCGCGTGAGGCTATCCTCGAACCACTGAAAAAATCCGAATCAAGAAGTTTAACCCGGTGCGGGGCCTATCCATCCCCGCGCCACAATTCAAACATTATCGAGTTATGAGAAAGAACAAGATTCTTCTTCCGGCGGCATTTCTCTTTGCCGCCATCTCCTCCGCCTTCGCGCAGGGCAACGGCATCGCCGGCATTACGGAGGCTACCAACATGGTAACCAGCTACTTCGACCCCGGCACGAAACTCGTGTACGCCATCGGTGCGGTCTGCGGCTTAAAAGTGTACGGAAAATTCTCGTCCGGCGCCCCCGACACCTCGAAGACCGCCGCAAGCTGGTTCGGAGCGTGCATTTTCCTGATTGTCGCCGCGACGATCCTACGCTCTTTCTTCTTGTAGTCCAACCTGTCATGCAAATAATTATGGAATATGGAATCAACAAGGGAATCGGCAAGAGCGTGGAGTTCCGGGGCCTGAAGGCGCAGTACCTCTTCATCTTCGCGGGCGGCCTGCTGGCCGTCTTCGTGGTGTTCGTCATCCTCTACATGGCAGGGGTCGATCAGTGGGTATGTATCGCTTTCGGCGTTGCGGCGGCTTCGGTGCTGGTCTGGCTTACCTTCCGCCTGAACACCCGTTACGGGGAACACGGGCTGATGAAGCTGCTCGCCGCGCGCCGGCATCCCCGCTACCTGCTCAACCGCAAGTCCCTGCGCCGGTTGCTGAAAAGAAAGGGGGGCCGCGTATGAGAAACCTCTTGAAAGCCACCACGCTGGAAAGCAAGTTCCCGCTCCTGGCCGTGGAAGGCGGTTGTATCATCAGCAAGGACGCGGACATAACGGTCGTCTATCGGGTCGAACTCCCGGAGCTGTTCACCGTCACGTCCGCCGAGTACGAGGCGATCCACGCCGCCTGGTGCAAGGCCCTGAAGGTCTTGCCCGAATACAGCGTGGTACACAAGCAGGACTGGTTCATCCGCGAGCGTTACCGCCCGGCCACGGGCGAGGGGGACATGAGTTTCCTCTCCCGCAGTTACGAGCGGCATTTCAACGAGCGTCCGTTCCTGACCCACGCCTGCTTCCTCTACCTGACGAAAACGACGAGGGAGCGTATGCACATGCGTTCAGACTTCTCGACCCTCTGCCGGGGCAACATCATTCCCAAAGAGGTAAACCGGGAATCGGCGACAAAATTCCTGGAGGCGGCGGAACAGTTCGAGCGTATTCTGAACGATTCGGGTTTCTTGGCCCTTGTCCGCCTCACGGGGGACGAGATCACGGGTACGGCGGATTGTCCGGGCCTGCTGGAGCGGTACTTTTCCCTCTCGCTCTCGGAGACGACTTCTCTTCAGGACATCGAGCTGGGGGCCGAGGTTCTGCGCGTGGGTAACAAACGGGTGTGTCTGCACACGCTCTCGGACACGGAAGACTTGCCGGGGCGCGTGGGTACGGACACCCGTTACGAGCGTCTTTCCACCGACCGTTCGGACTGCCTGCTCTCGTTCGCGGCCCCCGTGGGGCTTCTGCTTTCCTGCGACCACCTTTACAACCAGTACGTGTTCCTGGAAGACAGCGACGAAAACCTGCGTATGTTCGAGAAACGTGCGCGTAACATGCAGTCCCTTTCCCGCTACTCCCGCGGGAACCAGATAAACAAGGAGTGGGTGCGATACGTCGCTGTGTAAGTAATTGTTAAACTTAGATTTAACCCGTTGTTTCGTCAACGGTAGCCTATGGACAGATGCACCAATAGTAATATACTGTATCAAAGCTGTCCAGACAAGGTAGCCCTTCCGAAAGGAGCAGTCAGAACCGTGAGGGAAAGACAATGGCTGTTAGTATCATACAGTCAGGGAGCTTGGCTTGGGTGGTATGGTTAGCGTAAGCGAACTGTCGTCTAAACGTCGTAAGGTTGAAGAAGCCAAAGATACTGATAGGCTTCAGCCCAAAAGGGAAGCAGTCGGTTATTCCTCTCCATTCTGGGAATACACGAACAGAGTACTGCCGGTGTAATAGACAGAACCTAACCCACTTATAAGTTACTTGCACGGAACGTAGTAAGCCCGTATTTCTCCTGCCAATGACAGGTAAGCAGACCGTAAGGAATGCCGAATGGAGTGCGGGTATAGGATTGCAGAAAAAGCGAATGCCACCCTGTAATGGGGTGAATAGGGATTGAAACATCATCCCGCTGCGAAAGCAGGCTGACTTCTGCGGTAGGTGATTCTTTACAAGAAACTTTTAGAACTTTTAAAAGGAGAAAAGCAAATGAACGAAATTAAAAAATCGTGTGCATCGACTGACCAAACGCAGAGCAAATGGGACAGTATAAATTGGCTCAAATGCGAAGCTGCGGTTCAAAAGCTACAAGCGCGTATTGTAAAGGCTCAAAAAGAGGGTCGCCACAACAAGGTCAAAGCCTTGCAGTGGACACTGACCCACTCGTTTTACGCTAAAGCATTAGCGGTAAGACGTGTAACTTCCAATAATGGGAGTAAAACGGCTGGCGTCGATATGGTAACATGGAAAACGCCAGATGCTAAAGTGTGTGCAATAACCGAACTGAAAAGGAGAGGTTATACACCCCAACCTCTGAGACGAGTACATATCAGAAAGAGTAACGGGAAATTAAGACCATTGGGTATACCAACTATGAAAGACCGGGCTATGCAGGCATTGTATCTGATGGCACTGGCTCCCGTAGCTGAAACAACGGCTGATGCCAATTCTTATGGTTTCAGAAAAGAAAGGAGCACGGCAGATGCCGTTCAACAATGCTTCAATGACCTGGCAAGGACGACATCCCCACAATGGATCTTAGAAGGTGATATCAAAGGTTGTTTCGACCATATCAGTCATGAATGGTTGCTTGACAATATCCCTATGGATAAAGTTTTGCTCCGTAAATGGTTGAAAAGTGGATTTATTTTCAACAAGCAACTTTTTCCGACAGAGGAGGGAACTCCTCAAGGCGGCATCATCTCCCCAACTCTTGCAAATATGACTTTGGACGGACTGGAAAAACTGCTTGCCGATAGCTTTCCGATAAACCGCTCGAAGAAAAATTACTATACTCCTATGATAAATCTTGTTCGCTACGCGGATGATTTTATTATCACAGGAGAGAGTAAGGAGTTGTTGGAGAACCATGTTAAACCATTAGTCATTGAGTTTCTTCAAGCAAGAGGGCTTACCTTATCAGAAGAAAAGACTAAGATAACTCATATAGAAGAAGGGTTTGATTTTCTTGGGTTCAATATCAGAAAATATAAAGGCAAGTTTATCACAAAACCATCCAAGAAGAGTCGAAAGAGATTTTTAGATAAGGTTCGTGAAATAGTGGACAAGAACAAGTCTTCTAAGCAACAATCTTTGATACGATTGCTAAACCCAGTCATTAGAGGATGGGCGAACTACTACAAGGGGTGTTCTGCATCGGAAACTTTCCGTAAAACAGATGCACAAATTTTCAACAAACTATGGCGATGGTCTCGCAGAAGACATCCCAAAAAAGGTAAACGATGGATTGCCAACAAGTATTATCACACTGTAAGAGGTAGAAGCTGGACTTTTGCCGTACCGCTTGAAAACAGGAAAGTGGATAAATACCACACTCTTGTGAGATTGTCGGATACGAAAATAAAGCGACATATCAAAATCCGCAGTGAGGCCAACCCATATGATGCCGATTGGAAAGATTTCTTCGATCAATACAAGACCCGAAGAATGCTTGCACACTTAGACGGCAAGCAATATATCTATCGCCTGTGGAATCAGCAAATGCAATGTTGCCCTGTGTGTGGCAAGCACATCACACGGGAAACTCCCTGGAAAATTACTGAAATGACAGGGAGCAGTAGAAAGGCGAAAGTCCTAATACATGATCATTGCAGCCGAATTACTAACAGAAATAAATGGAAGTTACTATGAGCCGGCTTTTAGTTACAAATAAAAGTTTTGAATTGCTTGAGCCGTATGAGGGGAAACTCTCACGTACGGTTCTTAGAGGGGAAAGCTCCCGTAAGGGGGCTGACCTACTCGACATCGACCAGTATCTCAACGAGGCGCACTCGTTCGGTCTTCAATCCGTCCGGGCCCATTTCAACGTGCTGGCCTGGTCGGACGACGTGCAGGAGCTCCGGCATATCCGCAATGATGTGGGCAGCCAGCTCGCTCTGATGGAGTGCCGCCCGCGCCACAACACCGTGGATGCCGCCACGCTCTACTGGGCGGGTATGCCGGGCAATGCGGGGGATTTCCCCGCCGAGGAATCGTTCTACACGTTCATCGAGCCCGCGGTCTGTTTCTTCACGGAGGAAACCAACTATAAATCCTCGTCCAGTCCTTTCGGCATCAAGCTGTGCGACCGCATAAGCGGCAGGCCCCTGCACCTGGACATCTCGGACGAACCGATGAAAAAAGGGATCATTACCAACCGGAATAAATTCGTGTTAGGCGGCTCGGGGTCAGGCAAGTCATTCTTTATGAATCATTTAGTCCGCCAATACTGGGAGCAGGGCACGCATGTCGTGCTGGTGGATACCGGTAACAGCTACCAGGGTCTTTGCGAGCTGATCCGGCGTAAGACCAAAGGTGAGGACGGCGTGTATTTTACCTACACGGAGGAGAAGCCCATCAGCTTCAACCCGTTCTATACCGACGACTACGTGTTCGACGTGGAAAAGAAGGACAGCATAAAGACGCTGCTGCTGACGCTCTGGAAGTCGGAGGACGACAAGGTGACGAAAACCGAAAGTGGAGAATTGGGCAGTGCCGTGAGTGCCTACATCGAGCGCATCAGGGCAGACAGGAGCATCGTCCCCTCGTTCAACACCTTCTACGAGTATATGCGCGACGACTACCG
>OGKZ01001977.1_pt1 | contig 12114 bp, 5 predicted proteins | sample 1572571 | NCBI WGS metagenome assembly OGKZ01 (sample SAMEA2581906, study PRJEB24529) | metagenome | biome: Human gut stool | place: China | collected 2011 | reverse complement strand
GGGTATTCGGACCTAGAAAGAATGCAGCTATACTTGAGGGTTCAAAGGCATTTTCTAAGGACCTTATGAAGAAATACAATATACCAACAGCAGCATATGAGACATTTACATCTGCTGATGAAGCTAAGAAGTATCTTGAAACAGCTAAGTATCCTATCGTTCTTAAGGCTGATGGTCTTGCACTTGGAAAGGGCGTTCTTATATGTGAAGACAAGCAGATGGCACTTGACGGTGTAGACGAGCTTATGCTTGACAAGAAGTTCGGTTCAGCAGGTAATACAATTGTAGTAGAAGAATTTATGACAGGACGCGAAGTTTCAGTTCTTTCATTTGTTGACGGTAATACTATAAAGATTATGTCGTCTGCACAGGATCATAAGAGAGCCAAGGACGGAGATCAGGGACTTAATACAGGTGGTATGGGTAACTTCTCACCATCACCATTTTACACTAAGGAAGTTGATGATTTCTGCAAGGCACACATATATCAGGCAACAGTTGATGCGATGAAGGCAGAGGGAAGACCATTTAAGGGTGTTATATTCTTTGGACTTATGCTTACACCAGAAGGTCCTAAGGTACTTGAATATAATGCAAGATTTGGTGATCCTGAAGCACAGGTTGTTCTTCCAAGAATGGAGAATGATATAATTGATGTATTTGAAGCGTGCATAGACGGAACATTAGATAAGATAGATCTTAAGTTTACTGATAATGCGTGTGTATGCGTAGTTCTTGCATCAGACGGTTACCCACTTGAGTACAAGAAGGGCTTTGAGATAACAGGTATGGAGAATTTCAAGGGTAAAGATTCATACTTTTTATTCCACGCTGGTACTAAGTTCAACGAAGAAGGCAAGGTTGTTACTAATGGTGGACGAGTTCTTGGCGTAACAGCATTAGGTGAGGATTTAAAGAAAGCCCGTGCTAATGCTTATGAAGCGACAGAATGGGTTAATTTTGATAATAAATATATGCGTCACGATATAGGTAAAGCTATAGACGAAGCATAATTGTTAATTGAATGTGTTTAAGTAACTCCCGCCACATATAATGGTGGGAGTTATTGTGTAATAATTGTAATAATGGAGGACAATGGAATGAAGATTACATCTGTAAAAGGTACTAATGATTATCTTCCTAATGAAGTAGAGATAAGAGATTATCTCCAGAATGAAATATTAAAAGTATATGTAGAGAATGGTTTTGAACATATAACAACTCCGGTTATTGAAGATATTGAAAATCTTGATAAGAGTGATGGTGGAGAAAACCTTAATCTTATATTTAAGATTATGAAGAGAGGCGACAAGCTTGACAAGGCACTTGCAAGCGGAGTCACTTCACAGAATGAAAATGTTCTTGCAGATATGGGCTTAAGATATGACCTTACACTTCCTTTAAGCAGATATTTTGCTAATAATAAGGATAAGCTTACACTTCCAATGAAGTGTATACAGATGGACAGAGTGTACAGGGCAGAACGTCCACAGAAGGGCAGATTAAGAGAATTCGTACAGTGTGATATAGATATTATAGGTTCTGACTCAAGAGATTCAGAGATTGAGCTTATACTTATAACAACTAAGGCACTAAAAGCTATAGGAATGAAGAACTTTAAGGTTAAAGTTAATGACAGACGACTTTTAAGAGCATTTCTTATGGACTGCGGATTTGAAGAAAGCCAGCTTGACAGTGTATGTATAACATTTGATAAGATGGATAAGATTGGTCTTGAAGGCGTTAAGAATGAACTTGAGGAGAAGGAATTCGCAGAAGCAGCTATAGCCAAGTTTATAGGATTTCTTGCAAATGTAAGTAATCCACAGGAGATTTCTTTAGAGTCAGTTAAAGATATTCTTGTAGATAAAGCACCAGCAGAAAGCCTCGAATATATTATGAAGTCAGTTAATGAGCTTTGTAATGGCGAGTTCAATGTTGTATTTGACCTTTCATTAGTAAGAGGACAGGGATACTACACAGGAACAGTATTTGAAGTTGAAAGCATTGACTTTAAGGGCGCTATTGCAGGCGGTGGAAGATATGATAACCTTATTGGCAAGTTCTTAGGACAGCAGGTAAGTGCAGTAGGATTTTCTATCGGATTTGAGAGAATATTCTCTATACTTATGGAACACGGAATTGACCTTCCTAATAAGGACAATAAGATAGCAGTAATGTACGATGATGGCGAGCTTACAGCAGCTTATAAGCTTGCAGAAAAGTACAGGGCAGAAGGCAAGATATGTTCACTTTATGTTAAGCCAAAGAAGATGGGCAAGTTCTTAGGAAAGCTTGAAGAAAGAGGTTATGCAGGCTTTATTAATGTAAGTAATGATGACGGGATAAGTTATTTTGAGAACTAATAATTAAAATAGAACTTCGGGTAATCTATGAACAAACTGGATATAGATTACCCGAAGTTTTTACATACGTCTGTATAGAAAGTGTGTTACAGACGGCTGTGTCTGATGTAAAAAGTTTATCTGAAAGACTTAAATGCTTTACGCAGTTAGTTCCTTGCCTTGGCAAGTGCACTGTCTATAGCTGATAACAGCATAGTTGCTGTATATTTACTGCCTGCATTGTAGGTGATATTATCTGTTGAGCCGTTGTTGATAACGGCGGTCTTTATCTCATCAAATGAAGAATTAAGCATAGGATACATAGTCTGCACTGACTCTGAAAGATTAACCATTTCGATATTGTTGATATTGTCGGAGTCAACTGTAACCTGAATATCTATAGGAGTACCATTAAGAAGTATTGAGGAAGTGTATACACCTGGTGAATATGTAGGACAAGATGTATTCTTTTTTACTGTGTCAGTGCTGGTGCTTATATTAACACCTGTACTTTTGGCAGCATCTGAACTGCTTCCGCCAAATATAAATATTGCCGCTAATATAATAAGAGCAGCAATTACGCATACCATAATTATCAGTTTCTTAAGTGGAATTACCACAATCCTGGTTGAACCGCTCATATATCCCCCTCATATAACACACATTTATTTTGATAAAATATATGAGCATTCATATATAAATAGAACTTATATATGGTATACTTAAATGAGTTTCATTGAATAAAAATGTGCACGGAAATGAGGATTATTATGTCATTACAACTTATACTTGGAGGATCGGGTGCTGGCAAGTCAACATATTTATATAGTTCAATAATAGAGGAGTCGATTAACAATCCAGACACAGATTATATAATTATCGTGCCAGAGCAGTACACTATGGCAACACAGAAGCGTGTAGTTGAGCTTCACCCACGAAAGGGAATTCTTAATATAGATGTCATAAGCTTTGAAAGGCTTGCTTATAGAGTATTTGAGGAGGTCGGGGCTTCTGACTATCCGGTTCTTGATGATACAGGAAAGAATCTTATAGTAAGAAGAATATTAGAACAGCACAAGAAAGAACTTCGATTCTTTAGTGGTAATATATCCAATACCGGATTTGTGGCTGAGATGAAATCAGTCATATCAGAGATGTTACAGTATGATATAACTGTTGATAAGATAGATGAAATTAATAAAACTGTTGATAATAACAGTCTGCTTGGAATGAAATTAAGTGACATTAATGTTGTTTATAGTGGATTTAGGAATTTTATAAAAGATAATTACATTACATCAGAGGAGATACTTGATCTTCTGTGCAGGAAAGTGCAGGAGTCAGAAAAGCTTAAAGACAGTGTGATAGCACTTGATGGTTTTACTGGCTTTACGCCTGTACAGTACAGGCTTATTGGTCTGCTTCTTGATATATGCACGGATATTAAGGTGGCACTGACTATAGATACAAGTGAGAAGGTTAATGTCAATGAGGGCATTGAGAACCTTTTCTATATGACTAAGGATACAGTGGCACATTTGTATAAGATATGTGATGAACAGCATATTAATATAGAAAATGCTGTGATGATTGATGATGATAATATATCACGTTTTAAGTCGTCAAAGGAGCTTGCATTTCTTGAAAAGAATATATTCAGGGCTGGAAGCAGGCATTATAATGGTGAAGTAAATGATATAGCTTTGTATGCAGGGACAACGCCGAAGGACGAATTGCAGTATATAACAGGAAAGATACTTGAGCTTACACGTCTGTCAGGCTACAGATACAGTGATATAGCGGTTGTTACAGGTGATATTGGTGTGTATGGAAAGCTTGCCGCTAATATATTTTCCCAGAATGAAATACCATTTTTCTTAGACCAGAAACGTCATATAACAGATAACTGCTTAGTGGAAATGATTACCGCAGTACTTGATATTATCGAGAAGAATTATGCTTATGACAGTATGTTCAGATATCTAAGAACAGGATTTACACAACTTACAAGAGATGAGATAGATATTCTTGATAATTATTGTCTTGCGGTTGGCATAAAGGGCAGGAAGCAGTGGAACAATGAATGGATAAGAAAGTTCAGGACAGGAAGGGAAGATACAGACCTGGGACTTCTTAACAGATTAAGACGCGAAGTAATTACTCCAATAGATGTTCTTCACAAAGATATTAAGGAGGCAGATGGAAATGTAGCTGCCATTACCAGGGCTTTATATGAATTCATAGCCGGACTTGATTGTGAAAGAAAGCTGTCATCTATAGATGTGGATAGTGAAGAATATGGACAGATATATAAGAAGATAATAGAACTATTAGATAAGATAGTTGAATTATTAGGCAGTGAGAAGGTTACATTAAAAGAATACAATCATATTATAGCATCTGGATTGGAGGAGATTAAGATAGGACTTATACCTCCGGCTAACGACTGCGTTGTAATAGGTGATATTGAGAGAACAAGACTTGATAATATAAAGGTAATGTTCTTTGCGGGCGTTAATGATGGGTATGTTCCAAAAAAAAGCGACAACAGAAGCGTTCTTTCAGAAACAGACAGGGACAGGCTTAAGGGTATGGACGTATCATTATCAATGTCAGTCAGGGAAAAAGCGTTTATTCAGAGATTTTATTTATACCTTATTATGACAAAGACATCAGAAAAGCTTTATATAACTTATGCACGCAATGGCATGGATATGAAAGCGGTTCTTCCTTCTTACATAATAAGAATGATTAAGAAAATGTTTCCGCTTGTTAAAGAGTACGCAAGAGAGGATACATTTGCAGAACACGCATATATACGAATTCCAAAAGCAGACATTGTATGGAGCGAGGGCAATCTTAATAAAGTGCTTGCAGAGGGAATTGCACTTGAATTATATGGAAGGGAGCTTACAGGAAGCGTAACATCATTTGAACAGTTCGCTTCGTGCCAGTTCGCATATTTCTGCCAGTATGGACTTGGGCTTAAAGAGAGGGAAGAATATCAGTTTGCGGTTAATGACTTTGGTACAATTCTTCACGCTGTAATTGAAGATGTGTCAAAAAATATAAAGCAGAACAATAAATCCTTCGTGCTTTTAAGTGATGAGGAAAGAAGCCAGATGGTATCAGAGAGTATCAATGCAATAGCTGAGAATTATGGCAATACGATACTTAAGGACTCAAGCCGTAATGAGTATCTTATACAGAGAATGAAGAATTACGCTGACAGGACACTGTGGGCAATTGGAAAGCAGCTTGCTGACGGAATATTCAGGCCAGATGCATTTGAGAAGGGATTTCTTACACAGATAGAAGAACTTCCGCACGATGTACTATTTTATATGAAGGGCAAGATAGACCGTATAGATGTGTGCGAGGATGACGAAAATTTATATGTCAAAGTCGTGGATTACAAGACAGGACAGTCAGATTTTAATCTTTTAAAGACATATTATGGCTTAAAAATCCAGCTTCTTACATATATGAGGGAAGCAATGATATACGAAAAGAAGAAATATGGTGACAAGAATATAATTCCAGCGGGGCTTTTATATTACAATATTCAGGACCCGATAGTTGAGGCAAAGAAAGATGATGAAGAGGTCGAGGCACTTGTAAGAAAAGAATTAAGAATGAAAGGCGTTGTTAATTCTAATAAGAATATTATAAGTATGATGGATTCAACAGAGGGTTCATCTGTTAATATTCCTGTCAGTTATAATAAATCTGGTGAACTTGATATGCGTTACAGTAGGGTTATGACAACTGATGAGTTCGATAAGCTTGGCGAATATGTTGATAAAGAAAATGTCAATAACGCAGGAAAGATACTTAATGGAAGCATTAATATCAATCCGTATATTAAGGGGAATGAGAACAGTTGTACTTATTGTCAGTATAACAGTGTGTGTGGATTTAGCACAGATATGCCGGGGGCAAGTTATCGAAGACTTCCGAATTTAAGCAAAGAAGATATATGGAAATTAATAGATGAGAATAACAGCGGTGAAGCGTACAGCAGTAGTAAAGAGCATAACAGTACAGAAAAGTATAACGATAGTGAAGAATATAACAAAGAAACTGACAGTAATTCAGAGGTGTAATGATGGCAAAGAAATGGACTGATGAACAGCTTAAGGCAATAGATACTAAGAACAGGAATATACTTGTGTCAGCCGCCGCAGGTTCAGGAAAGACAGCGGTTCTTGTTGAACGAATTATCAATATGATTACAGGTGAGAACAGCACAGATATAGACAGACTTGTTGTTGTTACATTTACCAAGGCCGCCGCGGCAGAGATGAAAGCAAGAATAAGAAACAGGCTTGATGATATGCTTGACAATAATGAGGCAGATACCAATCTTTTAAAGCAGATTGCACTTATTAACAATGCACATATAACAACAATAGATAGTTTCTGTCTGTGGATAATAAAAAATCATTTTTCAGAGATTGAATTAGACCCCGGTTTCAGGGCGGCAGATAATGGAGAGATTACACTTCTTGAGAATGATGTAATGCAGGAGCTTCTTGAGGACTATTATACAGAGGCAGATGAGGATTTTATTAATCTTGTAGAGGCTTATGGAACAGGACGTAATGACCATAATATAGAAGAACTTATTAAGAAAATATATAATCTTGCACGAAGCAATCCATGGCCTTCTGAATGGTATAAGGAAACGCTTGATATGTATGAAGCACCAGATAATTCTAACAACAGGGCGATAGCTGACCTGTATGAAAGCATTATCAATTCGCTGAGTGATTACTGCCGCAAATATGAATATATGATTGAACTTTGCCAGCACGTAGACGGTCCGGTGTCATATCTTGATGCAATCAATTCAGATTATATGAATATCAAAAGAATACTTGAAGCACCAGACTTTGATGACCTTTCGGTAAGAATAAGAAAGACGGTATTTGACAGATTAAGCAATAAGAAAATGCCAGATGCGAGGGAAGATTTAAAAGAATATGTCAAGAATGAAAGAAATAATTTCAAGAAATATATTAATTCCCTTATCAGTGGTGTGTTCACAGCAGATATTGATACATTAATGGAAGATGTGAAAGCTAATGCACCAATGATTGCTATGATGGTAAAGCTTGCTAATGATTTTGCACAAAGAATGTCAGAACAGAAAAAAGACCGTGGAATAATAGATTTTAATGATATGGAACATCTTGCACTTGATATTCTTGTAAAGAATAATGCTGGTATTATTGAGTATACCAGGACAGCAGATGAACTTGCAGAGAGCTTTGATGAGATATTAATAGACGAGTATCAGGATTCCAACCAGTTACAGGAAGAAATACTTACTGCTGTATCAAGGCAGAGAATGTCCGATTATTTCAATAATGTATATATGGTTGGAGATGTTAAGCAGAGTATATATAAGTTCAGACTTGCGTGTCCTGAGTTATTTATGAGCAAGTATGATAATTATTCATCGCAGAATGATAACTGCAAAGATACAGCACAGTATAATCACTGCGAAGATACATCATTTGGCGGTGGTGAGCAGAATATAAGTTCTTGTAAGATAGAATTACAGAAGAATTTCCGAAGCAGAAGTAATGTTCTTGATAGTACCAATGATGTGTTCTTCCGTGTTATGAATAAGAATTTCTGCGGCATACAGTATGATGATAGGCAGCAGCTTAACTGTGGGTTAGATTATCCAGCGTGTGAGGATAAAAGAAACTTCGGGCAGGACAGTGAGAAAAGCACAGATATTGTGCTTGTTGATATGTCGGGTGATGAGGACGGCGATGGAATAAGGGCAGAAGCAAGATATGCCGCATTAAGAATAAGAGAACTTATGTCAGAAGATAATGCTTATTACGTGTATGATGCTGACCTTGAAGATTACAGGAGAATAAAATATGGTGATATTGTTATTCTCACAAGAACGCTTACAGGCTGGGCAGATGTGCTTGTCAATGAACTGCTTGACTGCGGAGTGCCGGCTATGGCAGATACTGCACAGCAGTATTTTAAATTAAGGGAGATAAAGGTCCTTATAAGCCTGCTTACCTGCATAGACAATCCATTGCAGGATATACCTATGGCTTCTGTGCTTCTGTCATACTTTGGAGGTTTTACGGAAGATGAATTATGCAAGATAAGAATATCAGGAAAGAAATATTCACAGAAGTTTCTTATCAGGCAGATGAAGAGCATAGCAGAGAATGAGGACGAGGATTGCGATTATAAGAAATGCAGTGCATTTATTGATAAGCTTAATGCCTTAAGAGATAAATCAAGAATAATGACTATCTATGATTTGCTGTGGGAGATTGTATACAACACAGGTTATTATGATTACGCAGGAACTATGCCGGCAGGAGCTAAAAGACAATCTAATATAGATGTGCTTCTTGACAGGGCATCTTCATTTGAGGGAACAAGCTACAGCGGACTTTTTAATTTTTTAAGATATATAGAAAGATTGCAGAAATACGATATAGATATAACCGACTCACAGGGTATGGGGGATAACGGCGACTCTGTAAGGGTAATGAGCATACATAAGAGCAAGGGTCTTGAGTTTCCGGTTGTAATTGTAGCCGGACTTAACAAGCAGATTAATAAAATGGATGCAAGAAGCAGGATTGTTATTGATAAAGAGCTGGGCATAGGTGCTGATTATGTTAATCTTGACCGCAAGACCAAGACATCTACTATTATAAAAGGGGCGATTGCAAGAAAGATTGTAAGAGATGGAATATCCGAGGAAGAAAGAGTTCTGTATGTTGCAATGACACGAGCAAGGGAAAAGCTTATTATGATGGGAAATGTCACTGACACAGACAAGGCAATGACAGGCTGGAATTTAATTGCTGACGAGATTAGAATGTCTGGAATATATTCTTATGCTGACTGCGAGAAGATAGACAAGTTCGCAGATATGGTAATTCCAGTTGTACTTACTGGAAGGGAATACAATAAAGGAGAATTCAATATAAAGCTTATTGGTGTGGAAGAAATTAATTCTTTATTGAATAAATCGGACATAGACCAGGCCGGAAGCCAAGCAACAGATGAAAGTCAGGTAGGCGAAAAAACAGCCTATGGAACTTCGCCTTTAAAGGAGCTTCCGCCATATATTAAAGACCCTGATGCAGACAGAAAAGTAAAAGTAACTGTCAGTGAGTTAAAGAAAATGCAGAATGAAGCAGATTACGAGCAAAATGCTTTTGCGGCAGACAGTATCAAAAAGGCTGTGGGCATTATGGAGGCAGAAAGAATTAAAGAAGCGGCTGGCGGTGTTAAAGAAGCAGACGGCGGGACAGAACCTGAAGCTGCAGACGAATATATTCCAACAGTTCCTAAGTTTATAAGCAATGAAGAAAAAGAGCTTGTAAGTAATGAACGTGGAACGGCATACCACAGGGTTATGGAATGTCTGAATTATTCAAAAGCTGGAAGCACTGAGGATATAAAGAATGAAATTGACAGAATGGTAAGAGAAGAAAAGCTGTCATTAAAACAAGCTGAATGCATAAAGCTTAAGGATATAGATACGTTTGCAGGCTCATCAATAGGTGAAAGAATTAAGCGTGCATATGCTTACGGCGGGGTGAAAAGGGAACAGCCATTTGTATTTGAATATGACAGACAGCTTGTACAGGGGGTCATTGACCTGTATTTTATTGAGGACGGACAGCTTGTTATAGTTGATTATAAGACTGACCGGGTGTTAAGAGGCAGGGCAGGAGAGGACGAGCTTAGAAGAAGATATTCTATCCAGCTTGATTACTATGCTATGGCACTGTCACAGATAACAGGCTTAAAGGTTAAAGAAAAAGTAATATATTCCTTTGCACTGGGAAGAAGCTTAACTGTAGAGTAATTATCTGGAATAGGTAATAGAATAAGATTAGTTTATAAAATAGTCCGGCACTAAGTGGTTGAATTAAATTGATGGATACTATATACTGGATTAGTTAAAGTGTAAAATGATTTAAGAAATGGAGAAATTATGTCAGATATTACAAGTGAAATTAAGAAAAGAAGGACATTTGCAATCATATCCCACCCGGATGCTGGTAAGACAACACTTACTGAGAAGTTCTTGTTATATGGTGGTGCTATTAATCTTGCTGGTTCTGTAAAGGGTAAGAAGACAGCGAAACACGCAGTATCAGACTGGATGGAGATTGAAAAGGAAAGAGGTATCTCTGTAACATCTTCAGTACTTCAGTTTAATTATGATGGATATTGCATTAATATTCTTGATACACCTGGACACGAAGATTTCTCAGAGGATACTTATAGAACTCTTATGGCTGCTGACTCAGCCGTAATGGTTATAGATGCTTCAAAGGGTGTTGAGAAACAGACTATTAAGCTTTTTAAAGTATGTGTTATGAGACATATTCCAATCTTTACATTTATTAATAAAATGGATAGAGAAGCCAACGACCCATTCGAGCTTCTTGATGAGATAGAAAATGTACTTGGAATTGCTACTTGTCCTATCAACTGGCCTATAGGCTGTGGTAAGGCATTTAAGGGTGTATATGACAGAAAGCAGAAAGAGGTATCACTCTTTAAGGCGGCAATGAATGGACAGAAGGAAGTAGATACTAAGAATATATCAATAGATGATGATGAGCTTAAGGCAGAGATTGGTGATGATTACTGGGCTAAGCTTGAAGAAGATGTGGAACTCTTAGATGGTGCAAGTGCAGAATTTGATGTAGTCAGTAAAGCAACCTGTTCGTCCAATGCAATCCTGGAAGCAGTAAGAAATGCATTGGAGCAGGCAAAACGTGAAAATATAGGAGAACCTGCACAAACGTCTGCAGCCGAAACGGAAGGAAAGACGGAAGAAAGTACAGAAGAAACAACCACGGAGAAACCGGAAGAAAGTACAGAAGAAACAACCACGGAAAAGCCGGAAGAAAGTACAAAAGAGTCGGAAGAGGCAACCGGAAAATATTATAAGAATGGAACCTACCATGTGCAGGCAGATTGTGAACCGGATGAAGAACAGGAATTTGAGGCTTACACCCTGTCATTGGATCTGACGGTACAGAATGACCGGATTACAAAGATCGATCATGTGGCAGGAAGCGGGGAAAGATACGATGTGTCAAATGATACTTATATCAAAAGAGCCGTGCAGGGAACGAAAAAATATACCGGAATTGTAACGCAGATTTTAGAGGCCGGTGGTTTATATCAGACAACCGGAGAATTACTTCCATTTGATACGGTCAGTAAGGCCACCTGTTCCTCCAAGGCAATCATAACTGCGTGTCAGAGTGCATTGCAGCAGGCTGCAGAAAAAGAAAATGAAAAGATACAGTTACTCACATTGAGAAGGAGCAGAATCCATGAAAGGTTCAAAATTATATATCAGAATAATTAATCTGCTTTTGATAGTAGATTATAACAGCTCCATGAAAACATATGCACTGGAGGAAAAGAAGGATAAAATTCAGGCAGAACTGGATGCGGAGAAAAATTATTCTTCCGGACTGCTGGAAGAAATGCAGGAAGTGCTGGGAACAGAACCGGTTACGGAAGCAGGAAATGACAGTATTTACAAGGATGGTACATATACAGGAGATGCAAAAGGATATGGAGGAAATATAAAAGTACAGGTAACCATAGCAGGAGGAGAAATCACAGATATCGAAGTATTATCGGCAAAAGATGAGGATGAAGCCTATTATAATACAGCAATACGGATAATAGATGATATGTTGGATAAACAAAGCCCGAATGTGGACACGATATCTTC
>OGKZ01001975.1_pt1 | contig 12129 bp, 8 predicted proteins | sample 1572571 | NCBI WGS metagenome assembly OGKZ01 (sample SAMEA2581906, study PRJEB24529) | metagenome | biome: Human gut stool | place: China | collected 2011 | reverse complement strand
TGGAAAGTCGGGAAGTGTCCGTACTAATGAGTCAAATTGGGCAGCTATCCAGCGTTTGCGCTGGTTTTTGATTCCTTCTTTCTTTTGGGTCTTTTCGTCTTTCACGTAGACGTGTTCCAGATATTCTATATGGATGCGCTGTTTGAGCAGGAGGGCTTCCATTTCCTTATCCTCTCCTGCCGTTTCGAGCAGGTGTATATGTTGGCGGAACCAACAGGCTTCCAATGCCATACCTGAACCGATAAGGGCCGAAGACAGTCCGAGTGCGATGTGCCCGCTGCGGAATATTGAGTTGTTGATTTCTTCGCTGGCGGCATCAAGAACGGCGACATCTGTATTCATATTTTTGGCGGTGCGATGTGCCTGAATAGCTTTTTCGCCTGCTTGAAAGGCACGATTGATTTCAGACAAAAAATCTGGGTCTGTTGTGTTGTCGGCATCCATGATGACGATCATGTCATAAGGAGTGTCAGCTGTAGCTTTCATGGCGAGATTCATGGCTTTTGCCTTGGAGCTGTCAGTATAGTCGGCTGTCAGCAGGCGGATCGGAAGTTGGCGTAAGGCTTCATTGGTGCTTTCTTGCATCTGGTCTGAAATCACGATGATGTCGTAGAATTCTGCCGGATAATCTTGCTGTAAAAAAGATTGGATAGTCGGCAGAATGACTTTATCTTCTTTATAAGCTGGGAATAGTACGGCGAATTTATTGTGTTTGGGAGTATTGGGATAGTTATGACGACGGTAGAATTTGGATGCCAAGGCAAACAAAAGCAAATAACCTATATTGATAGCCAATATTGTGTATAGTATAATTTCTGCGATGTACAGTATAGTTGTCATATTTGTTCTTTTTTATGGGGAATACGAATAAATGCTGATATGCCTTTCAGTGTGGCGGTTAGAAGTTCAGGATGACCTTTTAACAGAAAGCTTATTCCATTTTTTCCGGCTGCCACAGTCATTTGATAGGCTATAGAGAGAAAGCGTCTGCTTCCGTCAAGGTTTCGCCATGCATAGAGCAAACGGTTGCGTGTCAGGTAGTAGGTGCGGAGCGCACTCAATTGCCCTGTGCTCTGGCTTTCTTTGTGAAAAACCGTGCAACGGGGTTCATACCATAACTCGTAGCCGACACGTGTTATGTGAGTGCACCAGTCGAGCTCTTCATAATATAGAAAGAATATCTCCGGCATCATTCCGGCTTTCTCTATCACTTCACGCTTCACCATCATAGCTGCTCCATGCAAATAGGGAGTAGTATGCGGGGTGTCGAATCTTCCGTCGTCCGGACATCCGAATCCAATTCCTTCATTACGAAGAGTAATAGAGCTAAGCGGAGTATATCCTGCGAATTGTATGTTTTGGGGTGGAAAGGCAAAGCGTATTTTCGGCGATACGCCTCCGATTTCCGGACGGCTTTCCAGTCGCTCTATCAGGCAAGTGATGTTGTCTGATTCAATATAGGTGTCATTGTTTATCAAGAAAAAATATTTGCCTTTTGCTACACGGAGTCCGATATTGTTTCCGCCCGAAAAACCTTTGTTTACATCGCTGCGAATGGTGATTACCGTAGGGTATAACGCACGTATCTTCTCTGCTTCGTTTTCGCGTGAAGCATTGTCTACCACTATGATTTCATAACTTATGGAATGAATCTTGTCCAGAAGTGACTCGATTAGCTTACAGGTGTCTTTAAAACCGTTGTAGCAAATGGTGATGAATGAAATTGTAGGGCTTTCCATATCTTTTACTGTCCTAATAAAGTTGCTATTGTTTTTCCATAACGTTTGTTGTTCTTTATGTATATGATACCTTTATATATATAGAAAGGTATATATATTTGAAAAACAGTACTGATAATAGCCCATAATTTCCAGTCCAATGCATATTTTTTCATCAGAAATGATTGGATAATAACTAACGGATACCATGAAAATAAGTAAATAGCGTATGAACTGTTGGAAAGATGGTCAAGAAACTTCAGATTGTATTTTATGTATAGTGAACTTAGTGAGAAACTGAACGCTATTCCGATAAAAGCATATACTATTCCTATGAATGGTGTATCCCAGACTATGAAATAGATTAATGCAGAGTAGATTATTAAAAGTCCGCTTGCTGTGTATATATTTGCGAGTTTTGCTTTGTCGCTAATCATTGAATTATATTGGGCATATATACATCCGGTGATGAAAAATATCAAATAGCTAGCCACTCCACCTAGATTTAAAAATTCAATATGTTTGAGAGGGTTGAATTCGTATAATAAAATGAGCAGAGGAAGGCAGACTAAAAAGGTATATTTAAACTTTAGTTTCTTGTTTGCTTTGTATAGTATTATTGTGATGATACTAACAATAAATAAAGTAGGGAGAAACCAGAAGAATTTGATAACGTTGTCCATAGGATACAATAGCATGTGAATGTATGAATGGATGGAGAAATCTATAGGGCGTAGAGCGTGTGCACTTAATAGTACTTTGGGGATATAAGTAATGGAACTAATAATGAAATAGGGAACAAGGAGCCGGATCGCTCTTTTGACTATGTATCCTTGTTTGCCCAATAAACTTATATCTGATATTTCTTGCTGTTTATGCATAGTTGCATAATTTAATAAATAGCCTGATATGAACATGAATAATGGCATGTGAAAACTATATATCCATTTATGACCATAATAGGACTCTACGGCTGTAAAAGAATGTCCTATACATACCATGATGATAGCAAAAGTATTTAAGACTAATATCTGTTGGTTCTTTTTCATAACTTCTTGTTTTCTAGTACCATTCTTTTTTCTATATGCGGAGCTGCAAGACAGAGTGCAAATCCTATATAAATGGGGAGTTGGTTAGGGTATTGCATGACATCACTTACGTAAGCGGCAATGAAGAACCCGGCATTCATACACACCCAGGCTGCTACTAATCCCCGCAGACTCTTGTCGCGTATTTTAAACATCAATATCCACGAACACCAGACAAAAAGAATTCCATGAATGGCAAGGTAAAGAAGCAGCCCGACAATTCCTGTCTCTACCCACACGCTGACCAACCATGAGTCGGGAGGGTAGGGCATCTGTTCTTTTGAATTGAAATTACCCGCTTTTGACAGTCCGATTCCATAACCAAACGGCTTTTTCGACATCAGTTCTTTTATTAATATCCGGTTTTCCACACGCACCATATAGGATGCATCTTCAGTGGGATGGAAAGAGGAACGCATTTTACGGATATACTGATTCCCATTTCCGGCATTTGTATAATAAAAGAAACAGAAAATGGCTATTGATGCAATAACACCTGCCAGTAATGCTTTCCAGTTTTTAGCGATGATAGTTACCATCAACAAACCGCCCATGATGACTCCCATTGCTGTTCTTGTTCCGGATATTCCCATCCCATAAAGCGCGCAGATAGCGATGAAGAAAAAATAAACGCGTTTCCATTTCGATCCTGCATAAAAAGAGGAGATGGCAAATACGACTGCCGACAGCGCAGCATGCACCCCGTAATTAGCGGCATCGGAGAAACATGAGAAATAACGTATGCCGGACCAGATGAGATGCGTACGCCATCCTCCCAATGCATACAGAAAGTGAAGGTCTTTTTCGCTGAAACCGTGGTTTTTTTGCCAATAACCTTTTATGGTAAATATGAGAACAAATATGGACCATACTATTAATAATAACTCAATATCTTTTTTCGTACGGATGACAATAGGAACAATAAAAGCACATATCAAAGGAATCAGCGCATAAGGAGTGAGGCCAATGTTCCATGCTTCCATTACATTATTAGGATTCAAGATTTCGAAGAAATAATAGACTAGCCAGACTGTGCACATATAGGTCATTATGTTTTGTCCGGGTTTCCAGTTTGTTTGCTTGTCATTGGCCAATTGTATCAAACAGATGGTTGTAAACATCAATATGAGTGCCATAGAGGCTAAACCAGTCTTGGTGTTTACAAACATTCCTGATATAATCACCACAAATTGAGCGGCAAATAACAAGTGGAAAGTTATTATTCTATTCGTCATCATCCTCCTCTTCTGCTGATCCTTCTTTGGTTTTCTTTGTTAGGTTGAACCTTATTTTTTCTGTGAGCGACAGTTGGCTAAGACGATAACCGATATTCCGCAGTATGGTGTATGGTGGAAGTTGCCCGGTGAAATCTTCAATTGCTGCCCGGGAAGCATTTGTCAGGCATATACGGAATGGAACGTTTGTTTTATCCAATTGCAGCATGAGCTGTTCGCAAAGTTGCTTGTCAATCGTTTTCCACCCACGGTTTGCGGGAGCTACCAAGATGTTTGCGTTTGCATCATGTAACAAAGCACTGGGGATGTTGCTTTGCGCTAAAGGTGGATAGGCGACGATCAGCACATCTTCTCCCTGCAGGGTATAAAAGTCTGTGATGTTTTTGGCAAGTAAATATTGAGTGGAATCTGTGTTGAAATCCACCCCATAGGTGATAAACCTTGCATTTAACATACGGCTTTGCATATATCCGCAAATCAGATTTCCGACTTCTACTTCTCCGGAATCTTCACAAGTGCTAAATAGGTTGATTATATATACTCCGGGAGATTTTCGCTCGGTGAGGAAACGGAGCAATGAGTTAGTCAACTCTTTCACGGATGACTGGACGTAGGTTTTCGTCATTCCGCCATAGCGGGAGGAAAACATACTGGGAATAGCACCTATCACGTTGAAATCTGTCACACGTTTAGTACGAGCTGCGTCACGCAATGTTTTGTCGAACATTTCTACTAACAGCAAAAAAACAATAATAAGTATGAAACTACCTGCACAGGCAGCCATTATGATTTGCTTTCTGTTTGTTGCTCCCGGAGAAATAGGATAGGTTGGCTCATTCAGAACTTTCAGTGTGGCGGAAGTCATCTCCAGATTTTTCCTTCGTAATAATGCTTCATTATAACTTTGCAGAACGGTCAGGTAGTTACGTTCCGTGAAATTGATGGTTCGCTCTTTTTGTTTGATGGTGGTACCTACAGGGGCGAAAAAAACGTAGCGGTCGTTCAATTCCTGACGGGCATTTTGTACAATTAGTAGTTCGGCCTTAGCTTTTTCAAACAACAGGGTTTGTTCCAGCCATTGGTCGATGATATTGGTCCGGCTGGCACCTTCTTTGGTGTATTTGTGACTTACGTAGGAAGTGGTTAAATCATTTAATTCTTGTTTAAGTTCGCTCAACCGTTTTTTGTCACCTGTCAGAGATCCGGTATCTTTTTGTTTGGAGTCGCTCATTGCTTCCACTTCCGAGATTTTGCTGGTGATATTGGATGCTTCTCTTAATTTGTCCACAAATTCCATATTCTTGAGCACTTGCTTGGCATTGCTGTCCATGTGCTTCTCCAGTTCTTCGAGCATTGACTTGGTACTGTTGTATGCAAAAAGTGCATCTTGTTCCCGCAGCTCGAATTCTTTACTGATGGCCGCGATTTCTTTGGTTTCGTCCAGATAGTTGATGATACGTTTTTCTACGTTGTACTTGGTCAGGTCGTCTTCCTCCGAGTTGAGTTTTTTGCCGATGCGTTTCAACTCTTCCTCAAAGTATTTGATGACTTTGTCTGTTTCTCCGTAGCGAATACGGCGGTATTCTTCCACAAATTCGTCCATCAGGATGCTTACCGTGTTGTAGGCTATGCCGGGATCGCCGGAAGTATAGCTGATGTCCAGCAAATCACTCGTGAGCCGGCGTTGCACTTTGATGTTTTTCAAAGCGTTGTAGCTATAGAAAGGGTGATTGTAGTAGAACATTTCATAGATGTAGTTACCTTTTTTCGGACGCATATATGCTTCCAGATTGGCAACTGTTTTATCTTCGCTCGATTTGTCGATCAGCTTTAATATTTCCGGTCCATGCGGACTGTTTTTTAAGTGGTTATAGGTGTAATTGTAGCTGGATGGGGTGACTCCGTCGTTGTCATTGTCCGGATTTCCCTGGATAAGTACACGGGCAAATAATCGCAGGAATACTCTTTTCAGGGTGCTCTCGGCTTGCATGATACTTATCAGGTTGTCCATCGAATTTTGTACTGTCGCCCAGTCTGTGCGTTTATCGCTTTCCAAGTTGTATCCCGAGGCTACTCCGGTATAAAGTGTTGCTTTCACGTCGTATCCACCTTGCATGTGACGCGTATAGTAGAAGACGAGTAACGTGAAGATAGCGGTCCCTACCAGTATTAGCCAACGGTGGCGAAAGAGGGTCCGTATGATAGAAATGATGAAGTTCATATCTTAGTTTTTTTATTTTCTTATGATGGGAGTACGTGAAATAACCTCAAGTATCATTAAGCTCTTTGTCAATTCAAACTTGCTATTCTCATATGCCTCACGTGCAGTTGACTGCCTTTCTTTATCTACGGCCAAGTCGGAAGATTCTATGGTTCCGTTGGCAAAATTCTTTTCAGAAATTTCATATTGCACATTAGCAAGTACCAAACTTTCACTTCTCATTTTAAGTACTCTTATCTGTGAGGTAGCCATCGCATACATCTCAATAATATTCTTCTTGATTTCGTCGTACTTCACTTCCCGTTCCAATTCTGCACTGCGTAATGTGAGCCTTTGCCGGCTGATTTTACCCTTGAGGTCGAATAGGTCGTCTAAGGGGATGCTTAGACCGGCACCTACTGTGTAGCCATTTTGTGCCTGGGTGGAGTAGGTGAGGTATGGGGCGAGTGCCACGTCCGTATAAGTGGACTCATTGCCGAACATTCCGTATTGATAGCTCCCTCGTAAACTGAAGAAACCTAGAAATGCCCATTTTTCTTTTTTGAGTAATTTGCGTTCTATTATCGCCTTCACGTCCGCTACCTCATAGGCGGGACTGTTCTTGGCGTTCTCGAATAAAGCGGATAGTGGGGGGAGAACTATTTTACTATAATCTTCATCACTTAGTTGAGAATAGTCAGACACTTCTTGTGCAACTACACGGGTTGTAGAGACGAATAGAAGTAATAACCCCGAAAAAAAACATATAAATTGCTTCATAAAAAAATCCTATTATTTGCTCTTGCTGTGTTATAGCTTGCGCAAATATAAGGATTAATTTCATTTATGTGCAGTCTTTTATTATCTATTTTACAATCTTTCTTGTAAATTGTGCACAATTTGTCGCGTAAATGGCGTCAAAAGGCTTCTGTCATGTTGAAGTAGAACAAATTCTGCTTGTTCACCATGTCTCTGCCGAAATCAAGGCGTACATTCATACGGGGTTGCACTTCGATACGTAATCCCAATCCGAGGTTGGGAAGCACACCTTCTATTTTGCCCGGAGTGGGTCCCATGAATCCGCATCCTCCCCAGGCTACATATCCTATATGACTTAACATCTTTTTTACCCAAGTGCTTTTGTCCGTATTTATCATCTGGCGGTATTCGGCCATCATGACATGCGAGGACTTGTCGCGAAACTGTCCCATGTAGTAACCGCGAAGATCGAAGGGGGTTCCGCTAAGTACATATTTTGTTAGGGGTACATCTCCGAATGCGTTTTTGCTTTGCACTGTCCAGGCTATCACTTTGCGGCGTCCTACTGTTTTGTATTGGCGGTAATCTATTTCCAATCGGTAAAAGTTATTATCACTGCCGAACGTTTTATTGTACATCATTCCCCGGAAGTCAAGGTAAGTTCCGCTATAAGCATTGGCGGGAATATCGCGTGTGTCATACGTCAACAGGAAGCCGAGTCCCGAACTGAAATTTTTGTATCCGTGCTCCGTACCTCCTGCCGCTATGTACGAGGGCTCATTAACCATCCCGGCAGCCGGTTTAGTTATCTTGTCATAGTTCAAATCGACTTGAGGGCCTGCAAAGAAATTACTTTCTCCCAGACGGAACAAGAACCAGGGGTTTACTTGAATGCCGCTATAACGGTACTCGCTGGTATCTTCTCCACGTTCATAATCTTTATTAGTGGAATATCCGATGCCATAAAAATTTTCGATTGTATTTTTATATGAGAAAGTTCCGAAGATACGGAAGCGGTCGCCTTTAAAAAAGAGCTGTGGTTTTGTCATCAGGTTCAAGCCGCCTTTGAACATCAAGGCAATGGCCATCGGCACTACCGAACGTCGTTGGGTGGTATCACTCGGATTCATCCGGAATGTCATCAGTGCGCTACCGCCCACCAGTAAACCAAAATCCGGCGTATAACTGGGACCACCCAATATGTTATAGTGTAAATTCCGGTTTGCCACGCGCTGGCGACGCAACTCGCGCTTGGAAAGGGCAGGAATGGTGTCTGACGGGGCGCCTTCAAAATCTGTAGGAGTAGTATCACTGATAGAAGTTGTAGACATTTGCAGTTCATCGCTTTTTACTGCCGTACTATCAGCCGTAGCTGACATCATATTGATGGATGGAAGCATCACCAATATTCCTATTATATATTTCTTCATATTTCTCTTTGAGGAATTCGACTGCAAAGAAAACTATTTTATTCCGATTAGTTTTGATGTTCTTAGATAATAAATCTAAAAAAGAATCGTATTTTTGCAGAATAAGATGTTTTTCGATATGCTGGTAAATAAAATTGCATGATTTAATCCCATACACTAAAACAATATTTGTTAGCATATCATGATTCGTCAGCCTATTAATTAATTATTTATATCAAATGAATAAACAGATTTTATCAATTTTTGTTTTCTGTGCTTTTTCTTATTCTACACAAGCGCAAGAAGTGAAAGGAGGCATCAGCGACTCCATGATGCAACAAATCAAGCAGAGTTATGCAAACACTCCCACCGACAAGGCTATTCGCAACGCCATCGGCAACAACGACATCCGTAAACTGGCTCTCAACCAGGATAACCTGAAAGGCATGGATACGCATTTTTCTATCAAAGTGTCTTCTAAAGGTATCACCGACCAAAAATCTTCTGGTCGTTGCTGGCTTTTTACAGGTTTGAATGTGATGCGTGCCAAAGCGATCGCCAAGCATAACCTCGGTTCCTTCGAATTCTCGCAAACTTATCCTTTCTTCTTCGACCAACTGGAGAAAGCCAACCTCTTTCTGCAAGGTATTATCGATACCAGCAGTAAGCCGATGGATGATAAAATGGTGGAATGGCTCTTCCGTAATCCTTTGAGTGACGGTGGAACATTCACCGGTGTAGCCGATATTGTCAGTAAATACGGGCTTGTTCCCAAAGATGTGATGCCGGAAACCAACAGTAGTGAAAATACCTCCCGTATGGCAGGTCTGATCGCCCTGAAACTTCGTGAACAGGGGCTTCAACTCCGTGGTCTCGCTGCGCAAGGTGCCAAGCCTGCTGCCCTTGAGAAAACAAAAACAGAGATGTTGAGCACCATCTACCGCATGTTAGTGTTGAATCTCGGTGTTCCTCCTACTGAATTTACCTGGACTGAATATAACGCTAAGGGTGAGCCTGTGTCTACCGAAACTTACACTCCGCTTTCTTTCCTGAAAAAGTATGGTGACGAAAAACTGATTGATAATTATGTCATGTTAATGAACGATCCGAGCCGTGAATATTATAAGTGTTATGAGATAGACTACGACCGCCACCGTTACGACGGCAAAAACTGGACGTATGTCAATCTCCCCATCGAGGATATCAAAGAAATGGCTATTTCTTCTCTCAAGGATAGCACGATGATGTATTTTTCTTGCGATGTAGGTAAGTTCCTAAACTCTGACCGTGGTCTGCTGGATGTCAAAAACTACGACTACGAATCTCTTATGGGTACTTCTTTTGGCATGAACAAGAAGCAACGTATCCAAAGTTTTGCCAGTGGCTCCAGTCACGCCATGACTCTTATGGCCGTCGATCTTGACAAAAATGGAAAACCGACGAAATGGATGGTTGAAAATAGTTGGGGACCCGCCGCCGGTTATCAGGGTTATCTCATTATGACAGATGATTGGTTTAACGAATATATGTTCCGTCTAGTAGTAGAAACGAAATATGCATCGAAAAAAGCTCTCGAGGTGTTGAAACAGAAGCCTATCCGACTTCCTGCTTGGGATCCTATGTTTGCTGAATAGTTCTTTTTCTTTCGTCTTGATACGAAAGAAAAAGAACCAGAAAGAAAGAATCAAGGCTGCGTTTTTCCGGCTACTCCGGTGCTTCCTCCGGCTAAAGGGCAGAAACTCGCTACGCTCAAACAGTCTGCCCTTTTTAACGCCGGAGAAACCACCTGCGCTTGACGTCGGAAAAACGAGGCCGGGAGGCCATGCGGGGGCACTGTTTGATGGAGATATTGTGTGTAGGATGATTTTTATGTAAGTGTGTAGATGACAAAGATGGATAGGTGCGGAGGTCGGGAAGAATAGGCTATTTTTTCTTTCTAAGTTCTTCTGCAATTCTCCATTGTAAGGCGGCTTCTCCTTCTTTCCCGACTTTCAACAGAGCGTCTCCGAAGAGTTCGTGTGCACCGGCATGTTCCGGTTTCAGGCTAGTGGCCTTGTTCAGGTCGGCAATGGCACCTTCTGTGTTTTCTGTTTTTAGCCGGAGCTTTCCACGGTTATAGACAGCTTTAAAGTTTGCCGGATAGAGGGTGACTGCAGTGTTGAAGCAGTTTTCAGCATCGAAATACTCTTTGTTGTTGAAGAGAGTGATTCCTTTGCGTATCCAGGCATCCACATAATTAGGGTCGAGACTAAGTGCCTTGTCGTAGTTGGCGAGGGCGGCACGTGAGTCGTGTGCCTGGGTGATACATTCGTTACCCATTAATAGATATTCGTGAGCATATTGGCGGAGGCGTTCCTGCTGTTCGCGCATTTGCTCTTTGAGTTTCTTATTCTGCTCTTTCAAGGTGTTTATGACACCAAGTTTACGTCGGATAAAACGGCGGGGAACAGATTTCTCAATATCATAGCGGGAATGAATGGCGCGGAAAAACTGTTCCAGACATTCCTCCATGTCTCCTTTGTCGAAAGCGCGTGAAGCAGCAGCGTATTGCACGTCGGCCTGCGCTTGTTTCAGAGCTTTGTCGATAGCCTGCCGGTCGTTGAAACGTCCGGCAAAGTTTACGATTTCGGGGCGGACGAAGACGTCAGCACGGTTAATAGGCTTTTTGAGCTGAATACCGTCCAGTGAGGTACAGCGGCTTAGTGCCACGTATGCTTGTCCACCTGCAAATACACCACCTGTGAAGTCGATGACTACACGGCTGAAAGTCAGTCCCTGACTCTTATGGACAGTGATGGCCCAAGCTAACCGAATGGGATATTGTGTGAAGCTACCTAAGACTTCTTCTTCTATTTCTTTTGTCTTTTCGTTGTAGCGATAACGGATATTGCGCCATGATTCACGCTTTACGTCACATTCTTTTCCATCGTCGGTGATAACGTAGATGGTTTCTTCTTCCTCATCAATTCCGGCAATGACACCAATGGTACCGTTTACCCACCTGCGGTCGAAATCATTTTTAATAAAGATGATTTGTGCACCGGGTTTCAGTACGAGCTCTTGTGAGGTGGGTAGACTGCTTTCGGGGAAATCTCCTTCGATGACTCCTTCAAAAGTAATTGGGTCTCCGGGAAGTTCCGCCAGTTTCTTTTCGTTGATAGAGTCTACCGTGTCTCTACGGGTGGCCAGAGTGATATACATATCAGCTTCCGATTCTTCTATCTGGCTTCCATAACGGGTGTTCAGTAGTTGCAGATCAGCCGCTCCGGCTGTATTGTTCCGGATATGGTCGAGGACGCCGACAAAAACGGGGTCTGTTTGGCGGTATACCTTTTGAAGTTCGATGGATACCAGGTCTATCTGGCCGAATACTCTGGCAGAGAAAAAATAGGGTGTAGGATAGAAGCGGTTCAATATTTCCCGTTCGTCGTTTTTTACGACGGGCTCCAGTTGGAATACGTCGCCTACCAATAACAGTTGTTTTCCTCCGAAAGGTTCACGCAGATTATGAGAGTATACACGTAGGATTCGGTCGATGGCATCAATGATATCCGCCCTTACCATTGAAATCTCGTCGATGATGACCAGTTCTATTTGTTCCAACAGCTTCCGGTGAGGCTTGGTGTATTTGAAAAATTCATGGATACGACCACGCTGGAGACTCAAGTTCGGGTCATCCGGCAGCAGCGGATAGAAAGGGAGTTTGAAGAAACTATGCAT
>OGKZ01001972.1_pt1 | contig 12134 bp, 9 predicted proteins | sample 1572571 | NCBI WGS metagenome assembly OGKZ01 (sample SAMEA2581906, study PRJEB24529) | metagenome | biome: Human gut stool | place: China | collected 2011 | reverse complement strand
TCTGTAAGAGATCATCTCCCTCTCACGCCCCGGACGAACGCACCGGGGCGCTTTCTTAGGCAAAATTCAAATTCTCCCCCTTCAAGGAGGTCATCTTTATGACGAAAAAACAGAAAAAGATGCTTTATCGCATCCTGATCGCGGCGGTGCTGTTCCTCGCCGCGAAGTTCATTCCCATGCCGATGCTCGTCTCCACCGTGCTCTACTTCGCCGCCTATGTCACCATCGGCTACGACATTCTGCGCAAGGCATGGAAGGGCATTCGCAACCATCAGGTGTTCGACGAAAACTTCCTGATGGCGGTCGCAACGATCGGCGCCATCGCGCTCGCCGTCTATGAAAAGAGCGGTGACTATGACGAGGCCGTGGCGGTCATGCTGTTCTATCAGATCGGCGAGCTGTTCCAGAGCTACGCCGTCGGCAAGTCCCGCCGCAACATCACGGCGCTGATGGACATTCGCCCCGACTACGCCAACATCGAGCGTGGCGGCAAGCTCGAGCAGGTCGATCCCGACGACGTCGCCGTCGGCACGGTCATCACCGTGCAGCCGGGCGAGAAAATTCCTATCGACGGCGAGATCGTCGAGGGCTCGTCCACGCTCAACACCGCAGCGCTGACGGGCGAGAGCCTGCCGCGCGACGTGATGACCGGCGACGAGGTCATCAGCGGCTGCATCAACATGACAGGCGTGCTGAAGATCAAAACGACGAAGGCCTTCGGCGAGTCCACGGTGTCGAAGATCCTCGAGCTGATGGAAAACTCCAGCTCGCACAAGTCCCGCTCCGAGGCGTTCATCTCCCGCTTTGCCCGCGTTTACACCCCCGCCGTGTGCTACAGCGCGCTGGCGCTGGCCGTGCTGCCGCCCATCGTGCTGCTGCTCATGGGTCATCCTGCCCGCTTCGGCGACTGGATCTACCGCGCCCTGACCTTCCTCGTCATCAGCTGCCCCTGCGCGCTGGTCATCTCCATCCCGCTGAGCTTCTTCGGCGGCATCGGCGGTGCGTCCGCCTGCGGCATCCTGGTCAAGGGCTCCACCTATCTGGAGGAGCTGGCCCGCACCGGCATCGTGGTGTTTGATAAGACTGGCACCCTGACCCAGGGCACCTTCAAGGTGGTGGGCATCCACCCCGAAAACGGCGTGACCGGGGATGCCCTCGTGGAAGCCGCAGCTCTGGCCGAGAGCTGGTCCAAGCACCCCATCTCCCTGAGCATCAAGAACGCTTACGGTAAGGACATCGACCCCAGCCGTGTGACCGATGTGCAGGAGCTGGGCGGCCACGGCGTGACCGCAAAGGTGGACGGCAAAACCGTCGCCGCCGGCAACGCCCGCCTGATGGCAAAGCTGGGCCTGACGGTTCCCGAGATCACTGAGCCGGGCACCATCGTCCATGTTGCCATGGAGGGCAGATACGCAGGCTATCTGCTCATCGCTGATGTGGTCAAACCCCACAGTGCCGCTGCCATCAAGGGCCTGAAACAGGCCGGTGTCCGCAAGACGGTCATGCTGACCGGCGACGCGGAGCCTGTGGCAAAGGCCGTTTCCGCCGAGCTGAGTCTGGATGAATACCATGCAGGCCTGCTGCCCGGCGATAAGGTGGACCGGATCGAAACGCTCCTCGCCGCAAAGCAGCCCAAAGAAAACCTCGCCTTTGTGGGCGACGGCATCAACGATGCCCCGGTTTTGTCCCGTGCCGATGTGGGCATCGCCATGGGTGCTCTGGGCTCCGATGCTGCCATCGAGGCCGCTGACGTTGTCCTGATGGACGATGACCCGGCCAAGATCGCGCTGGCCATGCGCATTGCCCGCCGCACTCTGCGCATCGTGTATCAGAACATCGTGTTTGCTCTGGCGATCAAGTTCGCCTGCCTGGTGCTGGGCGCGCTGGGTCTGGCCAGCATGTGGACCGCCATCTTCGCCGATGTGGGCGTGATGGTGCTGGCCGTGCTGAACGCCACCCGTGCCCTGTACACCAAAGATCTTGCAAAAAAGAACGCGCAGTGACCGTGCTCTCTGCCCCCGCCTGAGTGCTGATGCCCCGGCGGGGGCTTTTCGCTGCCGGTGAATTGCATTCTGCCCGGAGTGATGGTACAATAGGACACAGTGACCCCCGCCGCCGGACGTTTTTCCGGCAGATAGATGGAAGAAAGAAGGCTTTTTATTATGAGCATGAACACGGTTCCTGAGCGTCTGGCTGCCCTGCGGGCTGCCATGAAGGCCAACGGCGTGGACGTTTATCTGATTCCGGTGGGTGACCCGCATTCCAGCGAGTACCTGCCCGACCATTACACCTCCCTGACCTATTTCTCCGGCTTCCACGGCGAAAACTCCAACTTCGTCGTCACCCCCACCGAGAGCGCTGTCTGGGCAGACGGCCGCTACTTTGTGCAGGCCGAAAAGGAGATCGCCGGTACTGAGATCCAGCTGATGCGGATGGGTGAGCCGGGCGTGCCCACCGTGGAGGAATACTGCGGCAAGGTGCTGCCGGAGAACGGCGTGCTGGGCCTGTGCGGCCTGACCGCTTCCTGCGGGCTGGTGCGCGGTGTGCAGAAGGAGCTGGATGCCAAGAAGGGCACCATCAAGACCCTGAACCTTGAGGATGAGCTGTGGACCGAGGGCCGCCCCGCCCTGCCTGCCACCTCGGCATGGATCCTGCCCAAGGAGTATGCGGGCTTCTCCTCTGCCGAAAAGCTGGAGCGCCTGCGCGGCAGGCTCAAGGAGCTGGGCTGCACCGCACAGCTGGTGGGCAAGCTGGATAATCTGGCCTGGCTGCTGAACCTGCGCGCCATGGATATCCAGTGCACCCCCTATGCCATGTCCTACTGCTATGTGACCCCGGAGCGCGCGGTGCTCTTCATCAACACCGCGCGTCTGGGCGCGGAAGCTGCCGCAGAGCTCAAGGCCAACGGCGTGGAGATCCAGGAGTACGATGACGTGCTCAAGTTCCTGGCCGCTGAGACCGAGCCCCAGACCGTGCTGGCCGACCCTGCATCCGTGAACTTTGCCGTTTACGAGACCCTGCAGAACAATGCTGCCCTGACCGTGAAGGATGAGGCCGACCCCCTGCTGCCCATGAAGGGCGTGAAGAATGAGGTCGAGCTGGCCCACGACCGCGAAGCCCATCTGCGGGATGCGGTTGCCATGGTGCGGTTCCAGAAGGAGCTGGAAGAGCGTCTGGCTGCCGGGGAAGAGCTGACCGAGCTGACTGTGGACGAGATCCTCCACAAGTACCGCTCCGCACAGGACAAGTTCATCGTGGAGAGCTTTGGCACCATTGCCGCCTACGGTGGAAACGCTGCCATGATGCACTACCACGCCACCGAGGAGGACCATGCCAAGCTGGAGCGCAAGGGCTTCCTGCTGGTGGACAGCGGTGCCACCTATCTGGACGGCACCACCGATATTACCCGTACCTACCCGCTGGGTGAGCTGACCGAGGACGAAAAGCTGTTCTACACCTGGACCCTGCAGTGCCACATCGACATTGCAAAGGCTGTCTGGCTGAACTACTGCGACGGCCATATGCTGGATACCATCGCCCGTGAGCCACTGTGGCAGCACCTCATCAACTACCGCTGCGGCACCGGCCACAGCGTCAGCTTTGTGGGCAACGTCCATGAGGGTCCCCACGCTCTGAACGGCCGCAACACCACCCTGATGCGCCCGGGTATGATCGTCACCGACGAGCCCGGCGTGTACGAGGCCGGCGAGGTGGGCATCCGCATCGAGAACGAGATCGAGTGCTATCACAAGGCCGACAACCAGTACGGTACCTTCCTTGCCTTCCGTCCCCTCACCTTTGTGCCCATCGCTACCTCTCCCATCGTGCCCGGCGTGCTGGACAAGGAGCAGGTCGCATGGCTGAACGATTACCACCGCAAAGTGTTCGAGCAGCTGGCACCCCGCCTGACCGAGGACGAGCGCGCATGGCTGGCCGAGAAGTGCGCTGCCATCGGCTGCTGAAAACAAAAATCAGCTGCCGCTTGCCGTCCTGACTCTTGCCGTAAAAATGCAATTCCGGGCAGACCGCAGTCTGCCCGGAATTGCTTGATTTAAGATGATTTTTCCGCTTATGATGGCCAGAGCAACGCGGAGGCCATTCCAAATCGTCTACCCTGCAAAGGAAACCAAACCATGATCTTTCACATTGCGATCTGCAGCCCGGACGGGGCGCTGCGCAGCAGGCTGGAGCACCAGTGCATGGAGTTCTTCGCCCGGCGGGAGGACGCCTGCATCGTGGAGCAGCTGCAAAGCCCGGAAGCGCTTTTGCAGCAGGATGCCGCCGGGCTGCGGTACGAGCTGTACCTCATTGAGCTTGCGGCGGTAGCCCGGCCCGAAGGGCTTACGGCGGCGGCAGAGCTGCGCCGCCGGGGCCGCCGCGCTCCGCTGGCTTTTGTGGCCTGCACCCCGGCGCACGCATACAGCGCCTACCGGGTGGACGCCATGCAGTATCTGCTGCAGCCGGTGCACCAGCCGGAAGTTTCTGCCCTGCTCAAGCGGGCGGTGGAGCCGGAATACGGCCCAACCCTTACCGTGACCACCGCCGACGGTGTGCGGGCGCTGGCCTATGCCGAGATCGAATATCTGGAATGCACCCATCATATCGTGCACTTCCACCTGACCACCGGGGAGGATGTGGCCTCCCTCTCGCTGCGGGTGCCCTTTTCTGCGGTGGCGCAGCCGCTGCTTGCGGACGGCCGCTTCGTGCAGCCGCACCGCTCCTATGTGGTCAATCTGGAGGCGGTGCAGCTGCTGGCACCCGGCGAGGTACGGATGCGCAGCGGGGCACGCATCCCCATCCCCCGCGGACGGGAAGCCGCCGTCCGGGAGGCCTTCTGCGCCCGGGTAGGGTAAAAAGTAAAAAGTCGCTGCACATTCGTGCAGCGACTTTTTACTTAATGATTTATTCTTCCTTATGCCGGGGCTTTTTGCGGCGGGCGTGCTTTTGGGGCTTGCGGCGGGGCTTTTTGCGGGAGGGCTCGGGCTGGACAGAGGCATCGTTCAGGCGGGACATCGCATCCAGCAAAGCGCCCTGCAGGCTGTCCGAGGGTACCCCGCTCTCCGAAAAGGCGAACAGGAATTTATAGATCTGGGGCTGCAGCTCCTCGTACAGCCCAAGGCGGGTGTACACCTCCTTGAACAGCTGAAAAATCTGTGTCTTGTTCTCTACGATGCCGCGCAAATCGATCTGGGTATGACAGAGGCTTTTGGGGTTCTGGATATAATGATATCCGGCCTCGGGGATGGAAACGAACACCTCCGCGTGCTCTAGATACCCCATGTTGAAGATCAGATCCTCGGCCCAGTGCACATCGGGCGCAAAGGCAAGCTGATTTTGTGCAATGATCTCCCGGCGGTAGAGTTTGTTCCACAGCACGCCGTAGTAAAAGGAGGCGGGCTGCTGCATCAGGCGGCGGGCGTAGTCCTCCCGGCTGTAAACGCCCTGCGGCAGAAAGCCGTACTTGTGCACCTCGGTCTTGGGGGCTTCCGGCTCGATGCCAAGGGAGGTCTGCAGCGTTTCCAGCGCGTGCCCGGTCTTGCTGGAGTTGGAGGGGATCACCATCCAGTACGGAGCGATCACAAGGTCGGCGTTGTGCTGCAAGGCGGCCTGTACAAGGTTCTGGGTGTAATCAGGGTCCAGTGCGTCATCACTGTCCGCAAACTGGATATAGTCGCCCTGCGCAAGGGTAAGCCCGGCATTCCGCGTGCGGGAAACACCCTCGTTCTCCTTATCCACCACCACGATGCGGGGGTCCTTGGCCCGGAACTGCTCACAGATGGCAAGGCTGTCATCCGTAGAGCCATCATTCAGCACGATGATCTCCAACTCCTGATAGGTCTGACTGCAAATGCTTTCCAGACAGCGGGAAAGCCCCTTCTGGGCGTTGTACACGGGCACAATGATGCTGACGAGAGGGTTCGTCATGGCAGGGCCTCCTTTTTTGACGACAAAATTTGAGTATTATTATTATCATACTCCAGCGGCGCCCGGATTACAAGAGCGCCGCACTGTGGCAGTTTTGTGAAACCTTACGCCTGCGCCCAGTCCAGTGCAGTCCAGTCCGGCAGGAACTGGTCGCAGATGCGGCGCAAAGCGGGGGCATCGGCGGCGCTGGTGGTGTCCTGAATGCCCACCAGATGGAAGCCGGCGTCATGGGCGGTCTGGGCGGCATAAAGGGCGTCCTCGCACACAGCGCACCCGGCGGGGCTTGTGCCGCCAAGACGGTGCAGCGCCTCCATAAAGGGGGCGGGGCTGCTCTTGCTCATAGCACCCCGCGCCTCGATGTAGAAATCAAAATATTCGTCGATGCCAAGGCGGGTCAGCACGGTGCGGCACTGGCTGCTCCATGTGTTGGAGCAAATGCACATCCGTGCGCCCTCGGCCCGCAGCCGGGCAAGGGTGTCCCGCACGCCGGGCTTCAGTTCCACCTTCTCGTACAATTGGGCGATCACCTCGCGCATCACGTCCAGATAGCCGTTCCTGTCCAGCGGCAGCGCATACTCCCGGATGAGGTACTGTGCGCCGTCCTCCATGCCCATGGTCAGCAGGGTCTCGTGCAGGTCTGCCTTCGGGGTGCGGCCAAAGCGCGCCAGCAGCGCCTCCGGGGCGCCCTCCCATACCACCACCATGCTGTCGGTCAGGGTGCCGTCCATATCAAAGATCCATTGTTTGCAGTGCATACGTTCCTCCTGTTGTGCGCCCTCCGGGCCGCCTTTATACTCATCTCCGGTTAGTATAGCACGAAACTTTCACAGGAAAAAGGCATGATCTCCGAAAATTCGGGAGAATTTTACCTGAAAGTATGGTATAATTATAACAATTTTAGAAAATACCGGGAACGTGCACGGGAGGGCTGGATATGGAACGCAGAGAACCCACGCAAAAGGCGCTGGTGCTGGCAGGCGGCGGTGCGCGCGGCAGCTATCAGGTAGGCGTCTGGCGGGCTTTGATGGAGCTGGACTGGCACCCGCAGATCATTACCGGCACCAGCGTGGGCGGGCTGAACGGTGCCATGTTCGTGCTGGACCTGTACGAGACTGCCCGGGATATGTGGCTGACCATCCGCAGCCGGGATGTGATGGAGCTGCCGGAGGAAAACGCCGACCTTTCCGCCCTGCACCAGTTTCTGCGCCGGGTGGTAAAGGAAGGCGGCATGGACGTGACCCCGCTGGAAGAGATCGTGGAGCGGGTGCTGGACGAGGACGCGCTGCGGGCAGCGCCCATCCGGTTCGGCATCGTGACGGTGGAGCAGCGCGGGCTGCGCCCCCGGGAGCTGACGCTGGAGGATATCCCCGCCGGGCAGGTGCGGGACTACTTGATGGCTTCGGCGGCCTGCTTCCCCGCCCTGCGGGCGCGGCAGATCGACGGGGTAAAGTTTCTGGACGGCGGGTACAGCGATAATATGCCCACCGGCCTTGCCAAGACCATGGGCGCAGAGGAACTGGTCTGTGTGGACCTTGAGGGCGTGGGCATCACCCGCCCGAACCTGACCGGCCTGCCCACCACCATGATCCGCAGCTACTGGGAGCTGGGCGATATCCTGCACTTCGACCCTGACACCGCCAAGCGCAACATGGAGCTGGGCTACTACGACACCCGCCGCGCCATGGGATACCTGCGGGGCTGCGCTTATGCTGTATCCTGTGACGCCCAGAGCTGCGAGGATGCCGCCGCTTTTGCCCAGAAGTTTAGTCAACTGCAAAGGGCCGTGCGGGAAAAATATCCCGTGACCCTGACGGCAGATGTGGCTCTTAAACTGGCCAATATGACAAAGGACGACCAGCTTGCCCCGCTGGAAGCCGCCGCCGAGGACGCCGGGGTGGACCCCACCCGCTTTTATACCACCCGGACGCTGGCCCAGGCGTTTCTGGCGGCGTGCGATAAAGACCGCATGGAAAGCTTTGCCCCGCTGTTCACGGGCAGCAGCACCGCCGGGCAGGCAGCGCTGGCCGCTTTGCTGCCCAATACATTCTTACAGGCGCTGGTGTGGCGCACTTTGACCGCACCGGCTTTGCCGGAGGTGACAGAAGATGAAGGTTTATAAAGGCGTATCCGCATCCCCGGGGCTGGTGCTGGGTCAGGTGAGCCGGCTGGAGCACCATGTGGAGACCTTCAGCCACGGCCCTTTCAACCCGGAGCGGGAACTGCGGCTGCTGGCAAACGCCGTGCACACGGCGCAGAATGAACTGGACTCCATGGCGGAGCGCGCCGCCCCCACCGAGCAGGCCATCTTTTTGTTCCAGAGCATGATGCTGGACGACGAGGGCATGATGAACGAGGTGCGCTTTTGCATCAATGCGGGCATCAGCGCCTCGGCGGCGATGCATCAGGTGGGGCAGCGCTACGCCGACCAGCTTGCCAACATGAAGGATAACCCCTATATGCAGCTGCGCAGCGTGGATATTCTGGACGCCACCCGCCGGGTGATCAACATCCTGACCAACCGCCCCCGGGTGTGGCTGGCGCTGGATCATCCGGTGATCCTTGCCGCCGACCGGCTGATGCCCACCGACCTGTTCAGCGTGCCCTCCGGCATGATCTTGGGCGTCATCACCGCCGAGGGCAGCGGCCAGAGCCATGCCGCCATCATTGCCCGGGCAATGAACATCCCGGGCATCGTGCAGGTGGGCAAGGATTTTCTGGACGACTGCGACGGACGCACCGTCATTCTGGATGCAACCAACGGCAACTGCATCCTTGACCCGGATGCCGTCGCCCGCCAGCAGGCGGAGGCCAGCATCTGCCAGCTCCAGCGCGAGGACGCGGAGATGAAGCAGCTGCACAGCCTGCCGGACGAAACGCGGGACGGCGAACCCTTTGAGCTGCTGGCCAACTGCTTCGGCCCGGAGGATATCGACACCGCCATGCAGTCCGGCGCCAAGGGCGTGGGGCTGCTGCGCAGCGGCTATATGATGCTGCCCGGGCGCATTCTGGACGAACAGGAACAGTACTTTTTCTATTGCTCCTGTCTGGCGGCGGCAAACGGCTGCCCGGTGACCGTGCGCACCTTCGACTTTGGCTCCGACCGCACCGTGGCCGATGCCAATCAGGGGCCGCAGTCCTCCAAGCTTGGCCTGCGCGGCATCCGCAACAGCCTGCGCCAGCCCCAGCAGTTCCAGACCCAGATCTGCGCCTTGCTGCGCGCCGCCGCCCGGGGGCCGCTGCGGGTGATGTTCCCCATGGTGACCGATGTAGAGGACTGGGACGCCGCCATGAGCATTGTGGAACACTGCCGCCAGAGTCTGCGGGAGCGGGGCGTGCCCTTTAACGAAAACACCCAGTTTGGTGTGATGCTGAGCATCCCCGCCGCCTGCCTGACCGTGGAGGACTTTGTAGCCCACGGCTGCGATTTTCTGGTCATCGGCACCAACGACCTGACCCAGTACACCCACGCCGCCGACCGGGAACTTGCCAGCGCGGAGCACTACTACCGCCCCGCCAGTCCGGCTATGAAAAAGCTGATCACCATGGTGATGGATGCCGCCAATGCGCACCACGTCCCGGTGACCATCTGCGGCCTTGCCGTGGGCAACCCCGCCAACACAGCGCAGTACCTGCACCTCGGTCTGCGCAGCTTCTCGGTAAGCCCCCAGAACCTGCTCAAGGTAAAACAGGCTCTGCTGGACACCGATGCCTACCCGAATGCAGGGGAAAATGCCTGAAAATACTTTACAAAACGTAATATAACGCAAAATAATAAGAGGCTGCTGCACAAACCTTTGTGCAGCAGCCTCTTATTGCTTATTACTCCAGATTCCCCGTCAGGGTCATGACGGCGGAGAGCACCGCCAGCGGGGCGGTCTCGCAGCGGAGGATGCGGGGGCCAAGGCCTACCGTTTTTGCCCCGGCCTTGGCGGCCATTTCGGCCTCCTCGGCGGCAAAGCCGCCCTCGGCACCGGTCACGATGGCAAGGCGCAGCTTTTGCCCGTCGGCGGGCTTTGCCTCGGCCAGCAGCTGACGCAGGGGTGCGCCGCCGCACTCGTAGCAGAACAGCACAAGATCGTACTGGTCAAAGCTGCGGCACACCGCCCCAAAGTTCGGCAGCGGCAGGGCTACGTTTGGCAGAACGCCCCGGCCGCACTGCTTGGCGGCTTCCAGCGCAATGCGGTTGTAGCGCTCGTTCTTCTGCTCCTCTTTTTTGGGGGCGGCGACGCAGTAGCGGCTGAAGAAGGGCACGATGTGCGCCGCGCCCAGCTCCACCCCGTGCTTGATGATCTGTTCCAGCTTGTCCTGCTTGGGGTAGCCCGCCAGCAACGTCACCTCCACGGTGGGCTCGGCGGCGCTGGGGTAGCCCGGCTCTACGGCAAAATCCACCCTGTCCTCCCCAAAGCCGGTGATGGTGGCGGTGTACTCTATGGCGTTGCCATCGCAGAGGATGACGGTATCCCCCAACTTTGCCCGCATCACCCGGGCAAGGTGATGGGCGTCCGCACCCCGCAGGGTGGCGGTGCCGTCGGAGATCTCGGTGGTAAAGTAGCGGTGCGGCATACTGTGCGCTCCTTCTTACAATATTTGAATCTCAGGCCTTTTTGCAGACGATGCACTCCCAGCCGCGCTTTTCCTTGACTTCCACGACGGACAGACCGGCCTTTTTCAGCCCGGCGATCACCTCGTCCTTGCGGCTGTCGATGATGCCGCTGGCAATAAAGGTGGCGCCCTCGGCCATCAGGCCGGGCACGGCGGGTGCAAGGCTGAGGATGGCGTTGGCCACGATGTTGGCGGTGATGATATCATAGGTGCCGCTGGCCTTATCGGATAGATCACCCACCAGCACGGTCAGCTTATCCTGCACGCCGTTCAGCGCAGCATTCTCCCCGGCGGTACGCACCGCCACGGGGTCGATGTCCACACCCTCGGCGCTGGCAGCGCCCAGCTTGAGGGCGGCAATGGCAAGGATGCCGCTGCCGGTGCCGATATCCAGCACCCGCTCGCCGCCGCGCACCTGCTCGTCCAGCGCCTCAAGGCAGAGGCCGGTGGTCTCGTGGCCGCCGGTGCCAAAGGCAAGGCCGGGGTCAAGGATCAGCTTGACGCGGTCGGTGTCGTACTCCTGCCAGGAGGGCACGATGGCCAGCCGTTTGCCAATGTCCATGGGGTGGTAGTATTTGCGCCAGCCGTTCTGCCAGTCTTCCTGCTCCACGCCCTCGGTCTCCACGGTGTAGGCGATGCCTGCCGCTTCCATCCGGGCCTGAATGAGGGCCAGCGTCTCCACGGGGGAAGCGCCCGGCTCCAGATACATGTGGATGATCACAGTGTCGCGGGGCTTGTCCAGCAGCTCCTGCTCGATCAGATCCACATGGGCGATCTCGGCCACCTGCTGCTCGATGTCGCTGTAATCCTCGATATAGATGCCGCCTTCGGCGATCATGGTGGCAACGGCCTCGGCGTTGTCGGCATCGGCCTTGGCCACGGTCAGGCGGATATCAGTCCATTCCATAAAAAGAACCTCCCTGGGTCTTGTGTTTTCTATTTATAAGTATAGTACCCGATTCCGGCGCGGGATGCAAGCGGTTTGGGGAGAAAGGGCAAAAGAAAAGTTTTTTCAAAATCCTGCTCTGAAATGCGCAATAATTCCAAAAAGTTTTTCACGAAAGATGCGAATTCAAGGATTTTTGGTGCAAAATTGCGAAAACGGGCGCAGACCCTATTTCTTTTTTTCGGAGGATGTGTTAAAATATTGTTACGCAATTATGGACAGCCTGCAACCAGAGGCCTCCATAACAACAACATTCTTTAAGGAGGAATGTGTCTTATGATGAAGTATCTCCAGAAACTGGGCAAAGCTCTGATGCTTCCCGTCGCTGTGCTGCCGATCTGCGGCATCCTGATGGGTCTCGGCTATGCTCTGGCCCCGGGTGTCATGGGTGTCCCCGGTGCTGCAACTTCCGGTGCAGCTTACACCGTTGGCTTCCTGCTGGTCAAGGCAGGCGGCGCTCTGATCGATAACATGGCATGGCTGTTTGCCATCGGTGCCGCTGTCGGCCTGGCTGACAACGATGGTACCGCAGGTCTGGCCGGTCTGGTCAGCTACCTGATGATGCAGCAGCTGCTGAGCCCCGGCGTGGTCGGCATGGTGCGCACCCTGGAAGAGGGCACCGCTACCTACATTGCCTTCCAGAAGGTCGCCGGCAACTCCT
>OGKZ01001967.1_pt1 | contig 12173 bp, 10 predicted proteins | sample 1572571 | NCBI WGS metagenome assembly OGKZ01 (sample SAMEA2581906, study PRJEB24529) | metagenome | biome: Human gut stool | place: China | collected 2011 | reverse complement strand
GGCCCGCGAGAAATCATTGCGCTATACGGCCCCATTGGCGTTGCCGCAGCGGCAGAACTGCTGAATAAGAAAAACAAAACAAGATGGCAGCAGTTCATATATGCGACGTTTGTGGGCGCAGCAGCACTGCTGGGTTATGCACTGAATATGTTGGTTTTGGCCAGAATTTATCATTTTGCCACTTGGGGATGGCTGGGCTTTCAGCTTGCAGACGGCAGCAGAATGGTAGAAATCTTCAATTAATTCCTGCAGCTGTTTGGAGCACGCGGCACAGGAACAGAATATGTTTTCACCTGTGCAGTGAGTGTGATGTGGATTGTGCTGACGATTGGATGCATCGTTTATGCTTACACGCACGAAGTGTCCGATGGGTACCGCCGTCTGGCAGATTTTACAGTGGCAGTGTATCTACTGTATTTTCTCCTGTACAGCGTCACAAATATGCTGTTCTCGGCCCGCTATGGAATTCTGAATACAGTTTTGTCCATCCCACTGCTCGCAATGGCGGCAAATGAAGTACATCTGAATGAGAGCAAAAGGCAATGGTTGCTTGCTGTAGTCGCTACAGCGACTATTGCGGGTGGGGCATTGGTACTATTCAGGATCGCTGGAGAAGATCAGACCACTGCACAAAGAGATGTGACAGAAAAGCTGCTGGCAGAAGGGTATGTGAACGGATATGCGACTTTCTGGAATGCGAATGTTCTGACAGAACTTTCGGACGGAAAAATTGAAGTCTGGCAGTGGTGCGGCGGACAGGATCTGCCGGAGCATAGTTCTGATATAGATGATATGACTCAGTGGTTGCAGCTTGCCAGCCATATGGTAGAGCACCCGTCCGGAAAGGTGTTCGCGCTGTTTACGAGAGAAGAATTTGAAAGCAATCCGTGGCGGAAAAACCTACACCCGGAAGATGTGATCTATGAAAATGAGGAATACATTGTGATGAGTTACCCAGATCATGATACGATGAAAGCAACTCTGGAAAAAGGCCTGTGAAGGCACGGAAGATATATATGCGATTGGATAAATACTTAGCCGAGACGGCCCAGTGCACCCGCAGCGAGGCTAAGGCGCTGCTTTCCAAAGGGCGGGTGCAGGTGAACGGTGCTGTCTGCAAAAAAGGGGACACCCAGCTCAAAGAAACCGACACCGTGGCCGTGGACGGCAAGGCCCTGAACTACCGGCAGTTCGTCTATCTCATGCTCAACAAGCCGGAAGGCGTGGTGAGCGCCTCTACCGATAAGCGGGACACCACGGTGGTGGACCTGGTGGGGGATGCCTACCCCCGGCGGGAGCTGTTCCCGGCGGGCCGTCTGGACAAGACCAGCACCGGCTTTGTGCTGCTGACCGATGACGGCGGATTTGCCCATGATATCCTTGCCCCGAAGCGCCATGTCTCCAAGACCTATACCGTCACGCTGGACACCCCCCTCACCGAGGAGATGCGCACCGGCTTTGCCGCGGGGGTCACGCTGGCCGACGGCACGGCCCTGTCCCCGGCCGAGGTGACCGCCCTTTCTCCGGACGGCCTGACCGTGCGGGTGGTGCTGAAGCAGGGGGTGTACCACCAGATCAAACGGATGTTTGGCGTGTACGGGGCCGGGGTGAACGGCCTGCACCGGGACGCCATCGGCGGGCTTGCACTGGACGAGAACCTTGCGCCGGGCCAGTGGCGGGAACTTTCGGACGATGAGGTGGCAGAAATTACCAGAGGATGAGGGCCGCTTTTCACCCGGATTTCAAAAAAACATCACATTTTAAAGCTAAAATAGTGCCAAGAACCACGCAAAAAAGCACTTTTTTGGCCTGCAAACGCCCCGAAAGATAATTTCAACAAGAAAGAATTATCTTTTTTGTTGAAATATGTTGCAAAAGTAAATTCTTTTGTGTAAAATATAGATTGTAATGCAGCGAAATTGGTAAAAATCACAGTCGCTGCCGCTGCGGTTTGCACAAACGAGGAAAAGGGGTAACCAGTATGGCCAATAGAGTATTTCAAAGCGTGATCTACCAGATGAAAGATGCGATCAACCGGGTGGTCGGCGTGGTGGATGAGACCGGCGCTGTCATTTCCTGCTCGGAACTGAACCTGATCGGGGAAGTGCGCGACGGCTTTGTGGCGGAGCGCCTGACCGCAGGGGACCGCTTTGTGCGCGATGGTTACACCTACCAGCAGTTCTCCAGCGCAAAGCACAACGATTACGCGGTGTTCGTGGAAGGTGCCGACGAGACGGCCGGCCAGTTTGCCGCCGTGCTGTCCATCAGCCTGCAGAGCATCAAGCAGTATCATGACGAAAAGTTCGACAAGTCCAACTTCATCAAGAACGTGGTGCTGGACAACATCCTGCCCGGCGATATCTACGCCAAGGCCCGCGAGCTGCACTTTGCCACCGACGTTTCCCGCGTGGTGTTCATCGTGCGCGTGACTTCCGGCGGCGACATCTCGGCTTATGATGTGGTCAGCAGCCTGTTCCCGGACAAGCAGAAGGACTTTGTGTTCAACATCAGCGAGACGGATACCGTGCTGGTCAAGGAGATCCGCAAGGGCATCGACCGCACCGACATGGAAAAGCTGGCCGCCAGCATCGTGGATACCCTGTCCGGCGAGCATTACATCAAGGCCGTGGTCGGCATCGGCACCCCCATTTCCAACGTGAAGGATCTGGCCACCTCCTTCAAGGAGGCCCAGATCGCCATGGAAGTGAGCAAGGTGTTCGACACCGAGAAGCAGATCATCCGCTACGACAACCTCGGCATCGCCCGCCTGATCTACCAGCTGCCCACCACCGTGTGCGAGATGTTCCTGCGCGAGGTGTTCAAGCAGGGCAGCATCGAGAGCCTGGATCAGGAGACCCTGTTCACCATCCAGCGCTTCTTCGAGAACAACCTGAATGTGTCTGAGACCAGCCGCGGCCTGTTTGTCCACCGCAACACGCTGGTGTATCGTCTGGAAAAGATCAAAAAACTGACCGGTCTGGATCTGCGTGAGTTCGACGATGCCATCGTCTTTAAGGTGGCGTTGATGGTCAAGAAGTACCTGTCCAACAACCCGGCCAAATATTAAGCAAACGCTTGCGGCGCAAAGCCGTCGGCGCAGAACCGGCCGCTCGAAACCGATGCTGGCCGGTTCTTTTTGGTTTGGAGAAAATTATTGGGAGCGAAAAATGCATGATAGATTTTGAACACGTTTCAAAGCAGTACAAGCACAACGCAAAGCCTGCCCTGGAGGATGTCAACTTCCATGTGGATGACGGCGAGTTTGTTTTTCTGCTGGGTCACTCAGGCGCGGGCAAATCCACCCTGCTCAAGCTGATCCTGCGCGAGGAGACCCCCACCGAGGGCCGCGTGCTGGTGAACGGGCAGGATGTTGCCCGCCTGCGCCGCCGCAAGATCCCCTACCTGCGCCGTCAGATGGGCATCATCTTTCAGGATTTCCGGCTCATCCCCACCATGACAGTTTACGAGAACATTGCCTTTGCCATGCATGTTACCAACATCGGGCATAAGCAGATCAAGGAGCGCGTGAATTACATGCTGGAGCTTGTCCACCTGGAGGACAAGGCAAAGGTCTACCCCGACCTGCTCTCCGGCGGTGAGCAGCAGCGTGTGGCTGTGGCCCGCGCCCTGGCCCACGCCCCCAAGCTGGTGATTGCGGACGAGCCCACCGGCAACATCGACCCCGAGCTGAGCCTTGAGATGATGGAGCTGCTGGAGCGTGTCAGCGAGATGGGCATCACTGTGCTGGTGGTCACCCATGAGCACGAGCTGGTCCGTCACTTTGACCGCCGTGTGGTCACCCTGTCCGGCGGACACATCATCTCCGATGTGCCCACGGGCTCCATGATCCCCCACCCGCCCGTAGACCCGAAGGAACTGGAAATGGAGGTGTCGCTGGTATGATGAAGCCTTCTACGTTCGGTTTCCTTGTGGTGCGCGGCGTGCGCAACCTGGGCAAGCACTGGGCCATGACCATTGCCTGCATCGCCTCCCTGAGCGTCTGTATGACCCTGAACACCTTTGCCACGCTGGCGGAAGTCAATGTGAACAGCATGGTGAACTATCTGGGTCAGCAGAACGAGATGGTGGTCTATGTGGACCCCGAAGCCGACGATGCCACCATCCAGTCGGTAGGGGAGCGCATCACTGCCACCCCGGGCGTGAGCCGGGTGCAGTACATGTCCAAGGAGGATGTGCTCAACCAGTACCGTGGGTACATGGCGGATTACGCCGTTCTGCTGGACGAATTTGAGAATGATAACCCCTTCAAGGCCAACTACCGTGTCTCTCTGGCAGACCTGAGCCAGATGCAGGCCATGAGCCAGAACTTCCAGAGCATCCCGGGTGTGTACAGTGTTACCGCCCCCATTGAGATGACTCAGACCTTTGTGGAGGTCCAGCAGGCCGTGACCAAGGTGGGCCAGATCGTGATCCTGGTGCTGATGGCGGTCAGCATCATCACGGTGGGCAGCACCATCCGCCTGAGCGTTTTTGCCCGCCGCCGTGAGATCGAGATCATGAAGTATGTGGGCGCGACCAACCACCTTGTCACCCTGCCCTTTTTTGTGGAGGGCCTGACCATGGGCCTGATCTCTGGTGCCATCACCTCGGTAGCCGGTATCTTCGGCTATGCCTACATCGTGCAGGCCTCCAGCACGCTGGGCGGATTGTGGCAGCTGCTCATGGGCACCGCCATGGTGCCTGTGGATGCCGTCTGGCCCACCATCCTGACGTACAGTCTGGCCGGTGGTGCGCTGGTGGGTGCGCTGGGCAGCATGTTCTCCATCCGCAAGCATCTGAATGTGTAAGCGAAAGGAGCCTTCTCTGTGAAACAAGCAAAACACTCTGCGGGCTTCCGCCTGCACCTCATGTATACCCCCACCCACGCAAAGCCCGCCCCCGGGCACAGCCGGGCCATGCGCGCCGCCAGCCTGTTTCTGGCAGCGGCCTGCCTGCTGCTGAGCGTTTCGGTCTACCCGGCCACGGCGGCTACCAGCATGTCCAGCCTGCAGAACAAGCTGGATAAGCTCTCCCAGTCCATTGTACAGCACAAAAAGGAACTGTCCAATGCAAAAAAGAAGGAGCAGGCCGCCAAGGCGCTGGAATCGGAGCTGAAGGAAAAGGTCACGGTGGTCCAGAGCCAGATCAGCGTGCTGAAGGGCCAGATCGCCGAGGTGCAGAACAGCATCGGCCTGAAGGAACAGGAGATCGCCGCCAAGGAGCAGCAGATCACCGAAAAAGAAGCGGAGATCGCCGATCAGTGGGGGGATTTCAAGCAGCACATGGCTGCCATGCAGGAGCTGCGGGACGGCGGCAGCGTTGCCATGCTGTCCGCGGTGAACGACCTGTATGAACTGCTGACCTTCAACGAGGTCATGCAGGATATCTCCATCAAGGACACCGAGATCCTGGACAACATGAAGAACGCCAAGGAAGCGCTGGAAAGCGATAAGCTGACGCTGGAATCCCAGCGCAGCGAGCTGCAAAGCAAAAAGGCAGATCTGGATGCCCAGAACAGCCAGATGCGTGCCAAGCAGAACGAGCTCAACTCCAGCGTGGCCGCCGCCCAGATGAGCGCTGCCGAGGCGCAGCAGGCCCAGAAGGACGCGCAGGCCGCCATTGAATCGGACGAGATGAACTATGAGGCCGTCAAGAAGCAGATCCAGAAGATGATCGCTGCAGCCGCTGCCTCCAAGCCCACCCTGAGCTTTACCGGCTTCATCTGCCCGCTCAAGAGCTATAGCCGCATTTCCAGTGAGTACGGCTGGCGCAAGAACCCCGTTACGGGGGTCAACAAGCTCCACGCCGGTACCGACTTTGCCGCCCCGGGCGGCACGCCCATCTATGCAGCCGCCAGCGGTTATGTGCAGGTGGCGGGCTGGTCCAGCGGCGGCTATGGTAACTATGTCATCATCTACCACGGCAGCATGTCGGACGGCAACGCCTACAGTACCCTGTACGGCCATATGAAGTCGGTAGCCACCAGTGCGGGCAAGTATGTCAAGCAGGGTGAGCTGATCGGCTACGTTGGTTCCACCGGCAACTCTACCGGCAATCACCTGCATCTGGAGGTCTGGAAGGGCGGCAGCAAGGCCAATGCGGTCAATCCGCGCGGTTATATCCCGTTCCCGCACAACTGAGTGTATTTATAAGGAGTCTGGTATTCTATGAACGAACAAAAACATAAGCGTTTGCTGCGCATCGGCTGCCTTGTTCTGGCAGGCGTGTTTGCACTTTCGCTGCTGGGCAGTGTGCTGATGATGCTGCTGTTCTGACAGGAGGGAGCAAGGCATGAACCGTAAGATCTCTGTGGGCATGGCTGTCACCATTGTGATCCTTGCCATGACCGTGACCTTTTCCATTACCATGCTCATTGCCATGCGTCTGTTTGACAGCACAGTGAGCAGCGTGAAGGAAAAGGAGAGCATGTACAACAAAGTGGCCGAGGTGGACCGCTATGTGCGCAGCAACGACTACTACACCATTGATGAAACGGTGCTGTACGACCGCCTGACTGCAGGCTACCTGCTGGGTATCGGCGACAAGTACGCCCGTTACTACACCGCCAACGCCTACACCGAGCTGATGAACCAGCAGAGCGGCAAGGTGATGGGCATTGGCGTGGAGCTTGGCATGGACCAGACCGGCTATGCCAGAGTGACCAGGGTGTATGAGGACTCGCCTGCGCAGGAAGCCGGTATCGTGGTGGGCGATTACATCACTGCTATTGACGGCACCGATGTGAAGAGCCTTTCCGGGGTGGATGCAGTGCAGTCCCGCCTGCAGGGCGAAGCCGGCACCATCGTCAATGTTACATGGCTCGACAGCAAGGCTGCTTCCCGGACGGCGGACCTGACCCACTCCGGCTACACCAGCACGACTGTGGACTACCAGATGCTGGACAGCGTGGGTTACATCAAGATCCGCCAGTTCGACGGCAGCACGCCCAGCGAGCTGGACTATGCCATCCGGTCTCTCACTACCAGCGGCGCCCAGAGCCTTGTGTTCGACCTGCGCGATAACGGCGGCGGCGTGTTGGATGATGCCATCAGCTGCATCGATCTGATCGCCCCGGAAGGCACTGTGGCCTATGCCGAGGATAAGAACGGAAACCGAACCATCATTGGCAGCAGCGACGATGAGAGCAAGGTGGAGCTGCCCGTCGTCTGTCTGGTCAACGGTAACACCGCCAGCGCGGCAGAGCTGTTTGCTGCCAGCCTGCGCACCATGAACGGCGCACGTCTGGTGGGCACCACCACCATGGGCAAGGGCACCATCCAGAGCAGCCCGCAGCGTCTGTCGGACGGCAGCGCCGTGAGCATCACGGTGGCAAAACTGCTCTGCGGCGACGGCACCAGCTTTGACGGCACGGGCCTGAGCGTGGATGTGGAGCGCGCCCTGAGCGCGGATGAAGCCAACTCCTATCTGGACTACACCCCGACCACGGACCCGCAGGTCCAGCGCGCCGTGAGCGCAGCCCAGCAGCTCAGCGGCACCACCACCGTGGCCGGTGCCAACGACAGTGCTTCTTCCGCCGCTGCTTCGGAGGCTGCCGACAGCACCGCCGCTGACGCCGAGACTGCACCGGAGACGGATGCACCGGAAGAACCGGCAGACACTGCACAGAGCGAAGCGACGGCCGATTCTGCGGCACAGTAAACTCCCTCCGTCACGGCTTGCGCCGCGCCACCTCCCTCTGGGAGGGAGGCTTTTCCATGCGGCAAAGCAGATCGTTTGCCGGAGCTTGTCCGGTCACGCCAAAAGGTCCCATCTCCGAGGGAGCTGGCAATGCCGTCAGGCATTGACTGGGGGAGTGACCTGCCGCCAATAGTACCAATGACCCCAAAGGCTGCTGCATACCCTGCAACAGCCTTTTTCTGAGAAAGGATGGCCTCCATGCCCGAACTGACCGACATTTCCGTGATCCGTGCCCTGTGCGAAAAATACGATTTTGCGCTCTCCAAGGGCTTTGGACAGAACTTCATCATCAATCCGGGCATCCCCACCAAGATCGTGGATGCCAGTGGGGTGGACAAGCGCTACGGCGTCATCGAGATCGGCCCCGGCATCGGTGTGCTGACCAAAGAGCTGGCCAAGCGTGCCGCCAAGGTGGTGTCCATTGAGGTGGACGAGCGCCTGCCGCCGCTGCTGGCCGAGACCATGGCCGGGGTGGACAACTTCAAACTGGTGCTGCAGGACGTGCTGAAGGTGGACCTGAAAGCCCTCATTGCGGCAGAGTTCCCGGGCATGCCGGTGGCCGTGTGCGCCAACCTGCCCTATTACATCACCAGCCCCATCGTCATGAAGCTGCTGGGGGACCGCCTGCCCATCGAGAGCCTGACCGTGATGGTGCAGAAGGAAGCCGCCGACCGCTTGGCCGCCGTGCCCGGCACCCGGGCTTCCAGTGCCATCAGCTGTGCAGTGAACTACTACGCCGCCTCCAGGCTGATGTTCACCGCTGCGCCGGGCAGCTTTTACCCGGCCCCCAAGGTCACCAGCGCCGTGGTGCGCATGGACATCCGCCCCACCCCCGCCGTGCAGGTGGAGGACGAGGACGGCTACTTTGCACTGATCCGTGCGGCCTTTGGCCAGCGCCGCAAGACTGCGGCCAACGCCATTGCAGGCGGCCTGAACCTGCCCAAGGAAAAGGTCATTGCCGCCATCGAGGCGTCCGGGTTCGACGCCCGCATCCGCCCCGAGGCCCTTACCCTGTCCGACTTTGCAAAGATCCAGCAGGCCCTTGCCTGACCGGACTGCAAACAGAAAGCCCTGCCGCTGAAAATCAAGCGGCAGGGCTTTTATGCTGTCGGTTATTGCGGCTGCTCCGCAGACGGTTCGTAGCGGAAGCGCTGCAGGGTCTGCTCCAGTGCGTTCAGGTCCACCGGCTTGGACAGGTGGGCGTTCATGCCGGCATCCAGGCTCTTCTTGACGTCCTCGGCAAAAGCGTTGGCTGTCATGGCGATGATGGGAATGGTCCGGCCCAGCGGGTTTGCACCGCTGCGAATCGTCCGGGTGGCTTCGTAGCCGTCCATGCCGGGCATCTGTACGTCCATCAGGATGGCGTCGTACTCGCCGGGGGCCACGGTCCGGAATTTCTCCACGACCTCGACACCGTCGCGGCAGATGGTGCAGGAAGCGCCCCGCATCTCCAGCAGGGACTGCAGGATCTCGGCGTTGATCTCGTTGTCCTCGGCGCAGAGAAAGCGCATCCCGTGCAGCGACGGGCTGTCCTGCGCCGGGGCAGGGCAGACGGCGGGTGCTGCCTGCACCGTTTCTTCGCAGATCTTGAAGTCCAGCACCACCTCGAAGCGGGTGCCCTTGCCCAGCTGGCTTTGCAGCGTGATGACACCGCCCATCATGTCCACGATGTTCTTGGTGATGGCCATGCCCAGACCGGTGCCCTGCACCTTGTTGGTCACCGAATTCTCGGCCCGGCTGAAGGACTCGTAAATGTGCTTCTGGAACGCTTCGCTCATGCCGATGCCGTTGTCGGTAACGGTGAACTTGTAGCGGGCATAGTGGCCGCTGCGGAGGATCTCCTCCACATTCAGCGAGATGCTGCCGCCATGGCCGGTGTACTTGACCGCATTGGACAGGATGTTGAGCAGTACCTGCCGCAGGCGGGTGGCGTCGCCTTCCACATTCTCGTGGAGCAGGTCGTGGACCTGTACGGTGAACTGCTGGTCCCGCAGCACGGCCTGCTGGCGGATCACGCTGTCCACCTGCGCGATCTGCTCGGCCATGCGGAAGGGCTGGATGTTCAGGGTGGCCTTGCCGCTTTCGATCTTGCTCATGTCCAGGATCTCGTTGATGAGGTTCAGCAGATGCCGGCTGGCGGTCTTCAACTTGTCAATGTAGCCCTGCAGCTTGCCCGGGTTTTGCAGGTCGTTTTCCATCAGGCTGGCCAGGCCCACGATGGCGTTCATCGGGGTACGGATGTCGTGAGACACATTGCTCAGGAAGGTGGTCTTGGCCAAGCTGGCGCTCTCCGCCTGCTGCAGGGCCGCCCGCAGCTCTTGTTGGCTTTCCTGCAATTTCTGGTTCAGCTTCCGGGCCTGCCGGGCGGCTTCCTTGGCGTTTGCCTCAGCGATGCGCGACCGGCGCAGCGAGACAAGGATGACCGCCAGGATCATCCCGAAGAAGGTGATCAGCATCACGGAGGCTACAAGAAAATTATCCTTTACAAAGTCGGTCACGGTCACCTTTTCCAGCGAGGCCTCGTACATGGGCAGCGCACCCGTCAGCATGGAGGCCGGGATCGTGCGCAGGGTCTTGTTCAGGATCGACATCAGGGTGACATCTCCGCGTGCCACGGCAAAAGAGACATTGCCGTCCTGCGTGAGGAAAACGCTGTGGAGCCTTTTGTCCTCACGGTACTTCGCAACCTCGCCGGATTCGGCAAGCAGGCAGTCGTTTTCGCCGCTGCGCACGGCTGCCTCGGCATCCTTCAGGGAATCGTACTCGACGATGTTCCAGTCCGGATAGCAGTAAGAAACGTACCATTTCAGCAGCAGGTCATCCTTCAGCAGAGCAACGGTGTTTGCATGGTTCTCGTTGAAGGAATTCTGCGCCGTGACCGCCGCCATGTTCAGGGTCAGGACCGTGTTGGACAGAACGAAGTTGTTCTCTTCCGCTACATAGGGGTTCTGGGCAAAATGGAAAATGAGGTCGATCTGGCCGTCTTTCAAGGCCTGGACCTCCTCTTCCATGGAATCATACCCGACCAGTGAAAAATCCAGCTTCTGGTTGCTGATGCTGTCGGATGCAAAGGCGATGTAGTCGTTGATCACCCCCACCAGCTGCCCGCTCTCCGGCACATAGGTACTGATGCCGGCATCGCTGGTCAGAAAACCGATCCGGATGTCTCCATGCTGCGTGACCCAGTCCTGTTCCTCACGGGACAGCACAGGCGTATAGGAGGCAGAAAGATACCGCTGGTGCAGCTCGTCGGCGTAAAACGGCTTGTCGAATTCCATCTTGCGCATGGCGTGATCCAGCTCTTCCTTCAGGTCCTGCCGGGTCCTGCTGATGGCAAAGTAGATGTCGGAGCCGCCGGTCTGGGCAATGGCAGACATGCCGTATTCCACCCAGCCAGGCGTCTCGGTGGAAATGACGCAGTCGATCTCGCGGTCCTGCGCCTGCTGCTTGTCCTGCTCGAAGCTGTTGGACCACACATATTGCAGATGCAGGCCGTGATCCTCCTCCCATTGATAGAACTGGGCGGCCTGCACGCTGGTTTTCAGCAGGGCGATGCGTTTGCCGTTCAGAGTGCGCAGGTTCGAGGCCGAAATGTCCGTGTGGGCCAGGTCGGCATACAGATAATAGATTTCCCGGCCCATCGGCAGCTCACTGAACAGCATGTCCTGTGCACGGTCCTCGGTGTAGGAAACACCAGCCATCAGGTCGATCTCGCCGTTTTTCATCATCTGGAGCAGGTCCGACCAGCCGGCCTTGACATATTCATAGGTCCAGCCGGTGTATGCCGCGACCGACTGCTCGTATTCGTAGGCATAGCCGCTGCGCTCGCCGTTCTTGCCCGTGATATTGTAGGCGTCCTCATACCAGCCCACACGCACCACTTTTGACGCGGCTTGCGCTGCGTGTGCAGGAAGCGGCAGCAGCGCAAGCAGGCACGCCAGCGCTGCCAGAAGGCAAGCCCATCGGCGCAGATTCACCCTGATCTGACACATAAACAACTCTCCTCACAGAAATCCTCTGGGTTTGTCCGCCGTCAAGGCTGCTGCCGCAGGCTCCGCGCCGGGAATCAGACGGCATTTCTGCATAATATTATTTCAATTATAGCGCTGCAAACCCCGCCTTGCAAGCGGTTTTATCGGTTTGATACGGCCAAAACGCTGCCGGCGGGGCACTGCGCCCGCAGCCCGCACCGGCGCGGCATGGCTCTGCCTGCCGGAACATGCCTGCTGCTGCACAGCCCGGGAAACGAACCGTTGAACGAACAGGAAAAAAGTGCTCACGCTGCCCGACGCTTCCCATCTGAGAACACGAGTGGATATTGACAATTTGCGTGGTTTCTGCTATCCTATAAACCAGTGATTTGTCACAGGCGGAAGGCGTTATCAATCGGCAGACCGCCCTTCGGAAAACAATAAAATAAGCTGGTGTGGCGCAATGGCAGCGCAACTGATTTGTAATCAGTGGGTTGCAGGTTC
>OGKZ01001965.1_pt1 | contig 12184 bp, 8 predicted proteins | sample 1572571 | NCBI WGS metagenome assembly OGKZ01 (sample SAMEA2581906, study PRJEB24529) | metagenome | biome: Human gut stool | place: China | collected 2011 | reverse complement strand
GCTCTTCGTTGGTTTGGGTCTCGTCAGAGTTAGTCGTGTTATGTGTGTGTCAATATTATGTGTATAAATATGTTAGAATAGGTTTCCCTTTAAATGTGATATTGAAAAATATTCTATGCGCAATACCGATTATTCTGAACAGAAGCTCTGCTGTTCCGAAAGGATTTATCAGAATAAGTATTCCTAATACAAGGCTGAGTATCGCAATGACAAGAACCGTCACACTTCCGTCTGCCCTATACTTCATCATATCAAGCGCTTCCTGAAGCTTCACAATTCCGCTTATCACGATGAGAAGTCCAAGTATAAAAGGCACTATCGAGATGATAAAGCCTGCTCCGAAGTAAAGGAAAGCCGCTATGAAAAAATATACTATACCTTTTATTACTCCACCGTTTCCCACACTGTACTTGTCCTTAAAATATGTGACAAGCGATACAACTCCCATAACCACCGCGAGAAGTGCAAGGATATGAACTATAGTTACAAGTGCCGTACCCGGCTTGATAAGAAGAATAAAGCCAATTATAAGATATGCTATCGATGACCACACAACATCCTTGCGTATTTTTTCAAATATGTTCATGTTTTCCTCCATTCCTGGATAGATGAAACAAAGCTGATGCCGCCCGCTCCACAACCCACTATATTTTCTCTAAAAGTTTTTCATTATTATACCATTATTTTCTGAAAACAACTATTATTTTTTAATAAAATAATTTCAAAGATTTCATATTGCATTTCTCTTCGCAGTAATCTGATATCAGGGGCAAAACATCATAATCTTAATCGGCTACCGTCTTTGCATTAGGATATATCCTTTCCATCTTGGCATCGTTATAATGTTCATCCATCCACACCTGCCACTTAGCCTCTGCCGCTACATTTTTTTCTCTCTCATCGTATCTTATAAGCGCAAGCCCTGACACAGCCATATTGCACAACATGAACACTATCAGAACCCATGTTACAATCTTTCCTATAACCATCGGTATCTTCTCTATAAGTGCCGATGTCCTCGGATATATGAGCTTGAGCCACACAACGGCTGCTATTCCCCAGAAGAAGCAGTAGAGAAGATTGATTCTGCCGCCAAGGTTAAACGGAAGCTTGCTGTAATCCCAGAATACCTTGCCAAAGACTATCTCTGTGAACACACTGCAAAGATACTCATAGGCACCTCCAAGAAGAGTCCCTGTCCAGAAAAGGAAGCTGTCACTCTTATTCCTGTATTTATAGAGCATTGCCGTTGCGGCAGCGATTGCCAGCCCCCACACTATGCTGAACGGTCCCCACACAACACTGCTCCTGCTCATCCACACACCAGCCGTTATGCGGCAGAATATTGTCTCCGTTATGTCCCCTAGGAATGCTCCAATAAAGAACAGCATGACCACCTTATAAAAATCACAGCCCTGCGCGAACACCCTTTTATCCTTCGGTACGGCTTCTACCTTAGCAGCCTTCGGATATGCTTTATGTATTCGCCTGTCCATGGTGCGGTTGATTGCCTTCGCAATTCTAAAGCCCACGGAGGCTATCGCATCATTAGCCTCCTCCCACTTTTCGGGATGTCTGCTCTTACCTTTTACAAGAATATATGACGCAAGCACGTCCACAGCCAGCACTGATATCAGGATAATCAGCACAATATGGATAAGAAGCTGCGGCATAACCTGCATGAGGCTTAACAGGAGCCTGTTCACATATCTGACCACAAGATAGCCAAGTGCACCCTTTATGAGCGAAAACGGAACACATATATATCCATCAAGATTCCACTTGATATTGCTGTAATTCCACCATCTCTCATGATATATTCGCTCTATGAGTTTTCCGGCGGCAAGTTCAATAGCTGCCGCGTACACCGTTGCGAACAGGAACAGCCAGAATCCGGTAATTCCCTGTAAGCCGACTGTCATAAGCACAGTTCCTATACCATATACGATACACATTGGACCGCTCACCAGTCCTCTGTTCACAAAATGCTTCTGTCTTATTGCTGCGTAAGTGGTTTCAAAAAGCCATCCCGCAAAGGAATATATTAAAAATAACCACAGCAGCTCGTAGATTGAAAAATGATTCATCGCATGTTTCCTTTCATTCTATGATATTCCGGAGATTTATTATATCTTCATCCTGCATATTTCTGCATGTAAAGAACAATATCTGTGCATTCTGCGCATAATTTTTCAGGTATTCAAGTGCATTCTCTGCCCTCTCATCATCATATTGCAGCAGAACATCGTCGAGCATGAGCGGAAGCCTCTCGCCATTATCCGTTATCAGCTCCGTCATGGCAAGCCTGAGTGAAAGATAAGCCTGATCCGTTGTTCCGCTGCTGAGATATTTCCATTCGTGATAGCCTCCGGCCTTCGGCTTTGCCTGGATAGCGTATTCTTTGTCGACCATGACCTTCTCGTATCTGCCACCTGTAAGATTCGAGAAAATTTCTGCTGTCTTTTCATTGAGAAGCGGTCCAAAGCTCCGGCTTATGTCATCAACCGCAGCCTGCATATTCTCCTCAGCAAGCTCCAATGCATCATATAGCTCCTTTTTCTGCGAATACTCATCTGTAAGCTCCGCCGACAGCCTTTTTAACTCATTCTCATCATGCTCAGGACTTCTAAGCAGCAGCGCAAGCTCTCCTAACTGTCCCCTTATATCCTCCATGACAGCCTCGTTGTCATCAACAGCATTCCTTACAGACTGCTCATCAAGCCGCCGTATATCACTGTCAGCTTCATCCGCAAGCTTCCTAAGCTCTGCTTCAAGCTCCTCTGCCTTTTCTGTATTTTCCTTAAGCTGCTCATCAATGTCCTTCACAATCTTGTCAAGCTCTCTATATGACTGTATTTGTCCGTTCCGGGCTTTAAGCTTTCCGTCGAATACGGCAATCTTCTCACGCAGTCCATTGTAGATTACACGCACTCTCTCCGGGTCATCATCACCGACAAATGCCCTGTATTCGCTTTGTGCTTCCGAAAGCTCCGCAACAGCCGCATCATAAAGGCTTTTATTCACGGCAGCTTCCTCATTTTCCTGTGCTAACAGCTCCAGCTCTGAAAGCGAGGAAACTCCATATTTCTGATATATGTCATCAATTGTATTGCGGCACTTTAGAAGCTTCTCCCGTGTTATAGTCTCAAAATCGCACTCTGTATCAGGATAGATACCTTCTCCCTTATCAAAAAGCCTGCCCTTTTCTCTCTCAAGATTATTGCTTGCATCCGCTTTTTCCTGCGAGCGTCTCTTGATAAGTGCCTTAGCTTCTTCCATGCTGCGTGCATGAGTGTCATACTGTTTTTTATATGCTGAAAAAATCATAAAACCAACTCCGGCAGACACAAATGCACCTGCAAGACAGAACACCGACACTGTAAATGTCATCACCACAAATATGATTGTGACAAGCAGCGCCACAGCACTCGCTGTAAGCCTTGTCTTTTTGACATCGCCTATACTGTCAATCATCCTGAGAGCATCTGCCTCCTCCCTCTGTGCAGTCTGTTTCGCCGCGAGAGCCGGTCTGTAACCGTCGCTGATTCTTTCACTCAGATAACACAGCTTTTCCCGCATTGCCTCCTGTGTTCTTGCCAGCATTACATCATCCCTGTCCACCATAACCCCGGACTGCTTTCTTTTCCCAAGTTCATCTGCCTGGGACTGCTTTGCTGACAGATTATGTCTAAGTTCATCAGCATGCTGCATATACTCCGGCACTGTATTATAGTTGTAATTCTTTCCTGCGAAGGAATCCTTCTCCTGTTCAAGCGCCCTGCCCTCAGCTATAAGTCCGGTAATCTTCTCCCGCTCGTTTTCACACTCAGTGCGCTGCTTCCCATACTGTTTTTGGGTTTCTGTAAGCTTAAGAATCTGTTCTTCTCTCTTTAAACTATTCTTCCTTCGTATACATTCCCCAAGCTCCGCTTCAAGACGTGTTCTCCTGTCAATATACTGTGACTGCTGCCTTACAAGCTCCTCATTTTTTATAAGCTCTGTCTGTACATCTTCAAGCTCCTGTGTAAGCTGTACAAGCCTTCCCCTGCTTCCGCTCTTCGACAGCAATAGCTCCTTCGCCCTGCTAAGCCGTGCAAGCACTGTGGACTGTGAAACCTCCTCGTCCATCGTTGTCACCAGATTCGATAACCTGACAGCGATATCCTCATTCGTCTGGCCGCTGCTTGCGAAACCGCCAAATCCGCTTATATATACACTCTTTTCAAAGCTTCCGACATCTATTCCGAAAAAGCGGTGTCCTATCTCCTCATCGCGCCCAAGCTCTAACTCCTCGCCTGTCTGTGCATCATATAGCCTTACAATATCGGTTTTTATTGTCTTTTTAAAGACCTTGCGTATTCTGTAGCTTCGTCCTCCATATGAGAACTCCAGCTCACCGCACATAGCTGAACCGTCCCATGGGGCATATTTCTTTCTGAGGCTCTTACCGACATCCGTGCTTTTCTCCTGTGCAGTCCTTCCGTAGAACATCATCTCAATAAATGCCATTATAGTCGATTTGCCGGCTTCATTGTCGCCGTATATTATGTTCATTCCGTCCTTAAAATCCAGTTTATAGTTTTTGAATTTTCCGAAGCTCTCTATATATATGCTGTCAATTTTCATCCACGCCCACCTCCCCGTCAAATGCCCTTATCCCCAGTTCAAGCGCCTTGGTATAGAGCTGTACTCCTCTATCGCTGCCTGCCTGCTTCTGCGTGCGTATACCGTCAAGCATCCTCGCGGTATACATACCCTTTAGCGAATTTTCCTTTGCCAGTTCCTCATAATCAATCAGAAGTCTTGAATTATCCCTTACCTTGATATAATAAAATTTTCCCGCAAGCCGTGCCGACAGCTCCTCCACGGAAGCTGCTGCCTCCTCGCAGACATCACCGATGAGTGTAATCTTATACATGTTATCTTCCGCCCTGTTCTCCGTGATGAGCACACAGAACGCATCATCCTCAGCCACACTCTGCGCCGCCCTGCATATCATGTCCACAACCTCGGATCGGCTTCGTGCCTGTGTGATATCGACACTGACATGATAATACCTTCTTCTTGATGTGCTCACATACTCTGTTATAAGCTCATGTCTTAACAGCTGCTGCTTAGACAATTCCCCTGTATAAAAACCCTTTATTCCATCCTCGTCAAAACCCTGCCCCTCTATTGTTCCCGAATACGCAAACAGTGTACCGCCAATTCTCTGAACCCTTGTCTGCTTATGCACATGTCCGAGTGCAAGATAATCAATACCGCTCTTTTCTATATCCTCATCCGTAATCGCGTTGTATTCACTTCTTCCGTTCTTTCCTACAAGCTGGCCATGAAGTATTCCTATATTAATAAGCTCATCCTTAGGAAGCCTCACCCCCATCAGAAGCCTGTCCGTGACATAGCAGTTCTCAAAACCGCAGCCCCATATACGGTAGCCCTTATCCCTGCGTTCAAGCACCTGCGGCGTACCACTGAATATCGTGACATTAGCGCTCCAGCCCTCCTGCCTGTATGGGGACGTCAGCGTATATGGGTCATGATTTCCCGGAGCTATATATATATCCGTCCCGGGTATTCCTGCAAACGCCTCCTTAATCTGCTCTACAACCGCAGCCTCAACCTTCTCGCTGTCAAATAGGTCACCCGCAATCAGGAGAATATCTACCTCCTCATCCCGGCAGTAATCTATCACCCGCAGAAAGCTCTGCAATATCTCTGCTTTTCTCTGCCTGCTCCTAAGTCTGTTAAGTGCAAACTCCATACCGATATGAACATCGGCGCAATGAACGAATTTCATGTACAGCCTCCTTGTTGTATTATATTTTATAGGGTAATATTTATAATAAAAAAGTATGATTGCCAAATTACTCATAAAAGCGTATATTATATTTACGTTTTGAAAATAAATATTTATACATCAGTCACCGATAAGGAGTCCTCTTATGTCTGAGAACCGGAAAACCAACTTTATCCGTCAAGGCACGATTCTTGCCATGGCATCAATAATAGTACGAATGATAGGCATTGTATATCGTATTCCAGTAGCCAATATTATAGGTGATGAGGGAAACGGTATCTATGGTGCCGCATACGAAATATACAATCTTGCACTGATTCTCTCCTCATACAGTCTGCCGCTTGCAGTCTCAAAGCTTCTCTCAGCTCAGCTTGCAAAGGGCTGTTACAGGACAGGAAAGAAAATCTTCACCGCAGCGCTCATCTTCTCATGTATATCCGGCGGGCTTATGGCACTGCTTATTTTCTTCGGAGCCGGTTTTATAGAAACATATTTTTATAGTAATTTTACAGGAATTGCAATTCCATTAAAAGTACTTGCCATCACAATTTTCGTTGTCGCACTTCTCGGAACCCTGAGAGGTTTCTTCCAGGCAAGAAGAACCATGATTCCAACCGCGATATCACAGGTTCTTGAACAGCTTGTCAACGCGGCGGGAAGCATATTCTTTGCATGGTCATTCATACGCGGACATGCGGATTCCGAAATATCCGCAGGCTGGGGTGCTGCCGGTTCCACAATGGGAACCCTGCTCGGTGCCGCCACAGGCCTGTTCTTTCTTGTATTTGTATATATTATATATCATCCTATTGTAAAAAAACAGCTTCACCGCGACCGCAGTATCGACGATACAGGTTATTTTGAAATATATAAAATGCTGATTGCCACTATCATCCCGGTAATTCTCGGACAGACTGTGTATCAGCTCAGCGGCGTTATCGACAGTATGATGTTCTCAAAGCTCGCAGCAGGTGATAATGTCTCAACCTTATATGGTGTGTACAGCACTAAGTACAAGCTTCTTGTAAACGTGCCTATCGCTATCGCATCCGCCATGGCATCATCCTTGATTCCGACTCTTGTCGCCGCCTTTACAAAGGGTGACAGAAAAGCCATGAAGCAGAAGATAGCTGTATCGGTAAAGGTAAATATGATTATCGCCTTCCCATGTGCCCTCGGTCTGACCTTCCTCGGAGGTCCTATCGTGCGCATGCTGTTCCCATCATCCGACTATAAGCTCGGCGGATGGCTGTTAGCGGCCGGAAGTGTGGCTGTCATCTTCTACGCTCTATCAACCGTGACCAATGCTGCGCTGCAGGGCATAAACCTTATGCGCATGCCGGTAAAGCACGCAGCAATATCGTTATTGATACATGTAGTACTTGTATTTATACTGCTGAAATTCACAAGACTTGGAATATACACTCTGGTAATCGGAAATGTGACGTATCCGCTCGTTGTCTGCATACTCAATGCCATCTGCGTGAACAGACATCTCCGCTACAGACAGGAATACAGGACGACCTTCTTAATTCCTGCAATCTCAAGCGTAATAATGGGTGGCTGTGCACTGCTCATATACCGCCTTGGCTATACACTGCTTCATTCTAATATAATTTCATGCATTATAGCAGTTATCGCTGCCGCCATCATCTACTTTGTGCTTATATTACTTCTTGGGGGATTAAACGAAAGTGATTTGCCGGACTTCCCTATGGGAATGCGTATCGGGCGCCTCGCTAAGAAGCTTCATCTTATGTAATTAAGTGGAAATATCTTTAGAAAATCAATTTACAATGCATTTCACCGGACAGCAGGGCTTAAGCCTCACTGCTGTCCGTTTTTTTATTCTCAAAATATACGAAGCTGTCTATAGCATCCAGAATATCCTTGAAGGCATCCCTGTCTGCCTCCTCAATGTATCTGTTCAGAATCTCCCTCTCACGTTCTCCCTTATATCTTCCGTAAAAAATATCATAAAGATTATGTCCTCTGACATATATCCGTATATTTTCCATATTGGCAATTATATCCTCACGGCTGTCTATAGTTATTCCCAGCCGCTCACACATATTCTTCATGCTCTTTAGCTTAAACAGATATTCCCTGTACTTCGAGTATAGAATGTCATAGAACCGGTCAACGCTCTTAACCACACCTATCCTTGTCATTATTTCAGGGTCGAGGAAGTAATTCTCAAATGAATAATACTTGAGTATAAGTACATTCTTCTCAGTAACACGCGGAAGATTTCCCTTGTCCGCCTTTCCCCTTTCCCTGTAATAACCGCATAGCTGACGTTTAAGCTCGTCGGCATCCTTCGCATCACCATCCCGTATCATAAGGAACTGATCTTTTATATACAATTTATTTATATACTTTAAGTTGGCATAAGTCTTTATATTGGTGCAGCTGTTAGTCGCAATAATCGCAACACGCCTTAACTGACCGTCCTCATCATAAGTCTCGCCATAGTATTTTCTGAGCAGCAAAGGCAGTCTGCTCTCGTCCTGCTTTCCCTCCACAAAGAAAACAAAGCTGACATTCATAAGATCATTTGCCGAATACCCAAGATCATTCAATATCCTGTCAATATCCGGTTTCTCTCTCACCTGTGTGTAGCCCTCATCACCTATATACACCTGTTTAATCTGTCTTGAATTAAAGTTAAATATCATATTAGGCGAATGTGTTGAAAAAATCACCTGATTCTTCTTGGACAGCTTGTATAAAATCCCGCCCGCATTCTTCTGAAGCTGTGGGTGCAGATAGCTCTCCGGGTCTTCAATCATAATAATACATGGTATCCTGTCATCATCCTCCGCATATGTTTCAAGCAATGACAAAATATACATGCTTTTCAGCCCTTCCCCCATCTCGGCTATCGTGTTGGTAAAGCCCTGCGCCTCATTCTCGACATACACCTGCGGTATCGCATTGCGCATGAGTGTGTCATCAACCTTGAGTATCAGCCTGTCACGTCCACCGTTTTTTATGAAGTTATTGTTAAGCCGCTCAAGAAAGTCCTGCATGTCAAGCCTTGTAAGCTTATACTGGAAAAGTCTCGCAGATTCAAAAATGCTTAGCTCCGAAGCCTTCTTGTTCTCAATCATGCCTATGCACTGAAAGCAATTGTCACACTTCTTTCCGACATCAAACATACACTTCCCATCTGAGAGAAGCTTAAGCTCCCTGTCCCCAAGGAATATATCCCTCTGCAGCTCTGTAAGCTCCCTCTCATGTGAGATGAAGTGAAGAGTAGGAAATACCTCCGGAATATATCTGTTATCCTTCTTAAAGCGGTCAAAATAGCGTATTTTCCCCTCCGCATTCGCTATATATGTGAACGATAACACCCCTTCGCTGTCCTCTGACTCCACCGCATACGAAGGCAGCTTCGACTTAAAATCCTTCTCCCACGCCGTATACCTCTTATAGTGGCTCACCACTCCGTACCTGTTAAGGAGAGCAAGGTCTGCGCGTGTGATCTCAAGCCTCACCCCAATCTCAATATTGCTCCCGACAGTATTGAAATCTTCCTTCTTAATCGCATACTGCCCCGCTGCCGCCCTTATCGCATCAAGAATAACCGTCTTTCCCACGCTATTCTTCCCGACAATTATAAATGCGCTCTCGATGTCATTTATCTCAATGCTTTTTATTGATTTAAAGTTCCTGATTGACAACGATACAATTCTCATACTGTGTACTCCCCCCTTTTACTTAGTTTATGCCTGTTAATTGCGTAACGCAAATCAGCCAGTAACCAGTTATGTAATTTTAGTGCCAGAACATGCCTCTACACCCTCAGCCGCGTATAACGTATAATGTTTATGTATATCACGTCTTTGGGAGAAGCTTAGATGTTCTTAGAACATCCTGCTTCGTACAATGGAGCTGATATGCATAAACATTATACGTTATACGCTCACAGACCAAATTGGCATGTTTTGGCACCAAAATTACACAACATCCGTCTGCCACGCACTGAGTTTCGCAATCAATGCACCTTCTTCTCCTCACTGTCAAACTTATATTTCGACCCGATAAATACCTGTTCACTGTACAGTCCGTAATACCCACTCATCAGATACCCGACCGCATTGCACACAAGGAAAAACGGTGCTGCCTCATAGCCGAACAGTTCAAACGCAATGAGCATTGAAGCCAGTGGGCAGTTAGTCACACAGCAGAACATACCTATCATTCCTACAGCGGCCGCACAGGAAGCAGGAAGCCCGATAAGCTGACCGACAACGCATCCAAGCGTAGCACCAACATAGAAGGTCGGAACAATCTCTCCACCCTTAAAACCGCAGCCGATTGCAAGCGCAGTCAACAGCATCTTTAACAGGAAAGCTGCTGGAACAGCCTCACCCTCTATCGCGCGCTCAATAACATTCATTCCTGCACCCATGTAGTCATCAGTTTTTAACAGAATGGTTATAAGAATTATAAGAGCACTCCCTGCAATTATTCTCAGATATTGATTCTTTATATACTTCCTGAAATACTTTCCGGCATTATGAAGCATCATACAGAAAATGACACTGACACCCGCACATATTATGGCAAAGAGCACAGTCCTTCCCATATTAAGGACAGTTATCTCCGGAATATCTTTTATGATAAATGCCTCAGGATTTATTCCCATGCTCGCTGAGAAGTTGCTCGCCACCAGTGCTGCGAAAATACATGGTACAAGTGCCACATAGTACATGATTCCGACCTGCACAACCTCTATCGCGAATATGGCTGCAGCCATCGGCGTTCCGAACAGTGCCGCAAACGCAGCACTCATGCCGCACATTATCATTACCCTTCTGTCCTTCTCATCAAGGCGGATTATCCTTCCAAGAAAGCTTCCGATACTTCCTCCAAGCTGAAGTGCCGCACCCTCACGTCCCACCGACGCACCGAAGAAATGGCTGACTACCGTTGAAAATATGATAAGCGGCGCAACCCTTGACGGGACATCTCCGCCCTTGTGTATCTCGGCAAGTATAAGATTGGTTCCCCTGTCATTCTCATTGTGCAAAAGCCTGTACGCCGTCACGATGATTATTCCGCCCACAGGCAGAAGCAATATCAGCCACGGATTTTCCATCCTGAAGGTTGTCACAAAGCCCATCGCCTTGGCAAACAGCGTGCTCACACCGCCGGCAACCAGCCCCACAAGCACCGCCAGCGTCAGCCATTTTAACAATATAAGCAGATTCCTTCCTATCGGTCTTAATGTCTTTACAGCATATTCTATTTGTTCACTCATTGTCTTTCTCCATAATGTTAAATATTGTTGGGACAGGGGACTCTGGGACAGGGGTCAGACCCCTGTCCCAGAGTCCCCTGTCCCACGATAACAAAAATCCGTTATACATGTATAGTAGTATAACGGATTTCTGCATTATTTACAATTCTGTTTTTCGTAATGTGAGATTTAATAAACACCCTGTGCAAGCATAGCATCTACAACCTTCTCGAAGCCTGCGATGTTAGCACCTGCAACGTAGTCTGTCTGTCCGCCTGCTGTTGCATTGTATCTCTTGGCAGCATCACTGATGTTAGCATAGATTGTCTCCATGATACCCTTAAGCTTACCATCAACCTCCTCGAAGGTCCATGAAAGTCTCTCGGAGTTCTGGCTCATCTCCAATGCGGATGTAGCAACACCGCCTGCGTTGGCTGCCTTACCGCCTACGAACAGTACGCCGTTAGCCTGTAAGTACTTGGTAGCCTCAAGAGTAGTAGGCATGTTGGCACCCTCTGTTACAGATGTAACGCCATTAGCTACAAGCATCTTAGCGTCCTCGAGGTCAAGCTCATTCTGTGTTGCACATGGAAGAGCCAAATCTACCTTGTACTGCCATACACCATGCTCACCGTTCTTCTTCTCATGGTACTCTGCCGATGGACGTGCTGCTGCGTACTCAGTAAGTCGTGCACGCTTAACCTCCTTAACCTCCTTGAGGAGAGCCACATCAATGCCTTCCGGATCATAAACCCAGCCTGTTGAATCTGAGCAGGTAACAACCTTAGCACCAAGCTGATGTGCCTTCTCAATAGCGTAGATTGCAACATTACCTGAACCAGATACAGCACAGGTCTTGCCTGCGATGTCAATGCCGTGATCCTTTAAAAGTGCATTTGTCAGATATAAAAGACCATAGCCTGTAGCCTGTGTACGTGCGAGTGAACCGCCGTAGGAAAGTCCCTTGCCTGTGAGCACACCCTCGTAGCAGCCACGGATTCTCTTATACTGACCAAACATAAATCCGATTTCCCTTGCGCCTGTGCCGATATCACCTGCCGGTACATCCACATCTGCACCGATATACTTATAAAGCTCTGTCATGAAGCTCTGGCAGAATGCCATAATCTCTCTGT
>OGKZ01001961.1_pt1 | contig 12201 bp, 12 predicted proteins | sample 1572571 | NCBI WGS metagenome assembly OGKZ01 (sample SAMEA2581906, study PRJEB24529) | metagenome | biome: Human gut stool | place: China | collected 2011 | reverse complement strand
GAAAAGGAATATGTACTCACGCATCAGAAGAAAGTGGAGATACCGGTTGAAAAGCCGGTACTCTACGAAAGGTGTCAGAACTGCGACCACAAAGCATATCAGCAGGCAAAAGAGAGGTATGAACATCAAAGGAACGGACTGGAAAAGGAGTATAAGGCAAAGACTGTTGGATTTGATGTAATGATTAAAGTTTTATGGTGGTATGCAATTGTAACGACAATATTTGCGGCAATGAGGTCTGAAATATTTTTAGGCGATTTTACTGCATTTGTTGATACCATATGGAATGGTATTTGCAGGTCTGGCAAGTGGATTGTTGATATAGGAAATGTGTTGGCACAGGTGGGAGATAGGATACCGAATGAGATGTTAGCAATTATAGTGCATTGGTTATTGTTTATAATAGTAATTATTGGAGCTGTGGGAGCTGTAGGTGTACAGACAGTAATTGTAGAAAAGAAAGTTGCAAAAGTATATCAGGAGAATTGTTGGGATGTGATTAGCGTTGGAATAGAAGTAATAAGTTTAGTTATGGCTGTGTATTTTGGAGATTGGATAAAGGTCTTAGTAAAGCTGAATCTTGTTGCATTATTGTTATTAGTTCAGGCAGTATATGTTGGAATCAGAGTGTATGCGAGAGGCTGTAAAAGAGCCAGAGGCTATTATTGATGTTGAGGTGTGAGAAATATCGCAGAAAGGTGGATGAAATTTATGGAAAAATTGGAGGAAGTTATTGTAGAGAATGGTATTACTTATGTGTTAGGTGATGATGATATTTATTATCCGGATTTACAGTTACCGGAAGGAACAAATTATAATATCGGAAAGTTTGGACATATGAGGTGTGAGTATCTGAAAGAGTTCAAACATGGATATTATATGGAGCTGTTATTTGATGGAAGACTAAATGAATATCTGCATGAGATTGACGAGGAATGTTATGAGATGCGGGACAGGCTCGTGGAAAAGATGAAGGAAAAACAAGGTGTGACAGAGCAGTTAAAAGTGGAGAATCAGATGCTTTGGGTGGGGAAGATGAATAATCTTATTGCTTGTGCTGAGGAGATTGTGGTAAGGGAGGTGGTGTATGTGTAATATAGAGGGCGGCTGGGAGGCTACTCTTTTTGGACGGTATAATTATAGAAAGAATATTCATATTATGATAGAATAGGAGAAAAGACTTAAGGAGTTGTCATGATGATAAAAAAGGTAAATTTCAAAAAAATTTATTGTATATTTGCAATTTCATTTGTATATTTCTTTTTAGAAATTACTTTGTTTCGGATTGTTAAGCCTATAGGTTTACAACAATATTGGGTAATTATTCCAACATTGATTTATATTGTTTCAAAATTGTATAAAAAGTTTGAAGACAAAGTCGTAATTTATGATTTGTCAATTGAGATATCAAATATATTGGCACTTCTGATGCTGTACATTTCTATTAGAAATAAAAATATAAATGACCTGATTTGGAACAAGTATAGTTTTTTATCTTTTCTTACATGTATACTCCTTTTATTTGCTTTGATAATAAAGCAAGATATTTTAAAAAAGACAAATGAGGAGAAAAAGCGGGGAAATAATTATTTATTCAATTTGTTTTATCTAAATACATCCAAAACACATGAGATAGCGATGTTGATTGATAATAAGATTATGAAGACGATAGAAAAGGAGCAAACTTCAGAAGAATTGTTGAAACGTAGTATTTCAGGATTTTATGGTAAAAAAGATGTTTTTGCAAATGAAATGGGATATTCCAATGAAGAAAGTTCTAAAAAGAGAGTATATGAGAATTTTGATGTCAAAACAACAAAATCTATTATGTTACGGAAAATATATGAAACTGCTTTGGAAAATTCAAATAAAAAACTTCAGGAAGGGGATTTGGTACTTTTTGAAAATATTGAATTACAGCAACGTAATATTGACGATACGATAATGATTTTGAATGTTTTGCAAGATAGTAAATTTAAAAATCAAGGTAATGAAGATTTGGAAATCAACTTAAATAAGATGATGGAAAAGATGCTAGATGATTTTACTATAGACTATACATTTAAGTATAAATGGAAAAATGAAAATGATGAACAATACATTATTCAATTGCCGTATAAGTCGTCAGACAATTTCGAAAATGGATATCAACATAACGATTTGCAATTGGGAAAACTGAGCCTTATTGGTATATACCGCGGCAAAGTGAATTTCTCAGAGAGGGATAGCATATCATCAAAATTTTTGGATCTGATGAAAGACTCTTTTGTTGATGAGAATTCTACAGACAGTAAAAATGATATAATGCAGCTAAGTTATAACGAAAAAGAATCTAATACTTTTCCATTTGAATTTAAACATAATAAATTGAGGGATACAATTTCGTTGATTGATGTTATAGCAATTATTCAAGAGATTAATATTGGTAGTAAAACGGAGAATGAGTAATTATGTTATTTGTTTATGAAGATACAGAAAAGAGAAGAAAATTTAAGGATAAATATTACAACTATAAATTTGTAGGTCCCTCTTTTTTTATTCGTGATAGCGACAATCTGAATGATATTTTGTATTTAGTAGAAGATGAACACTATGATCATCTTATAGTGGACATATCGAATTGGATAAAAGATGGAAATTTTTATAAGGTTTATTTTGAAAGATTTCTTGTGATACTTCTAGATAATGTGGATGATATACATTTTTGTATCAAAGAAAGTTTATTGGATGAGTTTCTTCAATGGTATCCGGATTTTTTTGAAGAAAAAGATATTGATAAGACCTATGCTAAAAATGAGGATGTTCAAGAAAATACTGATAAAGAAATAGATATTTTGAATTATATAATTCCAGACAAAGTGTATGTATATGATAGAATTCAATCATTAGAAAAATTTGATAAAAAAAAGATAATGTCAATTAGTGAACTCATTGATAAATATGAAGGAATATTTCTTCGATATGACATAAAGAAAATAGATGAAAAACTTACAGAAGGAAACATTGAATTTATTGACATAACATCCCTTGTACAAATTATTCAATTGCGAAGTGATATACTTTTACAGGCTGAACTTCTTTTTTTACAGATTACTTCTGCATATTGCAATAAATTCTGCATAAAAAGAGACTATGTGCGTACCTTGGAAGAAAAATTTCCGTATATGTTTACGGAACATGAACAATTAGTAAAAGAACTAGAGAAAGGGGAAACAGAAGTAGATGCTTGCAAAAAAGATTTAGATGTAAATGAGATAGGAAGAATAGCTGATGAAATAAATTATGCTTTGAAGGGACATGATGATTTTAAAACAGACTTTAAAAGAAATTTGTTAAAATATTCATTTTTAAACAATATGGGTGATAGGAAAATCTTTTCAATAATTATTTGTGGAGAATCAGGAATTGGAAAAACTGAGTTTGCAAAAATTGTTTCTGAAAAAATGTTTCCACAAGAAGAGTTGATAAAAATAAATTTTGGAAATTATTCGACAGAGGGAGTCCTTAATAGTCTTATTGGTTCTCCATTGGGATATGTCGGTAGTGAAGAAGGAGGGGAACTGATTAATAAAATAAAAAAATCTAAATCAAAAGTTATTCTGATTGATGAGTTTGAAAAAGCAACATCTAGTGTATATAACTTTTTTTATGAATTATTGGAGGATGGAATATTTACCGATCGGCATGGCGAAAAGCATGATTTAAATGGATATATAATTGTTTTTACATCTAATATGTCTCAGAAAATGTATCAAAGTCATATACCAGATTCTTTAAAGTCTAGATTTGATATGGTGTATTATTTTGTTGATGTCCCTAAAAAGGAAAAACAAGCGTTTATATATGATAGTGCTATGAAATTGATTGAAAAATTGGAACTTTATTTTGGGAAAAAGATAAATTATGATTATATAAAAGATGAGTTAGAGAAACTTGTAGCTTATAATAATTTACGAGATATAAAGAGGAAAGTAGAGGATATCGTGTTTGTTGAGTTTTTTCGAGAGGATAGTTAAACGTATTAGTAATACTTGAATGTCTATATAGAAAGAAGGTGTTTTAAAATAAAACAGAAATGTAAAGAGTGGTTAGGAAGTGCAGCAGGTCGAATTTCTTTATTGTTATTTATTATTAGTCTTCTTATGTTAATTATTGCATGTTCTTCGTGGGATGCTACAAGTGAAAGAGCAGCGAGTAATATCAATAATATTTTGTTTGGTATATCAACTAATTTATTGGGAATTATTGTAACGGTTTCGTTTGTTCAATATTTTATTGATAAGCAAAACGAAAAGCAAGCACAGCAAGAAGAGGCAACTTTAATAAAACGATACGACAGATTTATGGAAGTACTTATAAAAAGGTATTTAATGTACTTTCATTGTGTAACTACACCAATGGATAAGAGACAAAATGAGAATCCGCTAGAATTAAAAAATGATTTTAATTTTGAGGATATGTGTGATTTATATGAACAATCTCTCTACACTTGTGAAGGAATATTTGAACCTTCAATAGTTCTTTTTTATAAAGCTGAAGAAAAGCTGCGTAACTATATTATTGATATGGTGGAAAATATTGATTTTAAATACAATGAGGAACTTTTGCAAATTCTTATGTGCTTTGTAGAATCGTCAATTGAACATGATATGAGGGGAGCTATATTAGGAAATATTAATACACAGTCAGGTGGTGAAAAATTAACAAAAACAATAAGTAAATACATAAAGGATTCATCGCACCAATGGGTTGAGAAAGGTAAACGAGGAGAGTTAAGTGCCAATTTAATGTTACCGTACGTTCAATTGTATCAAGTGTTAAAAATAGAAATAGATTTGTTGATTCAATATAATCAATATTTAAGAGAGTTGAAATAACAGATACTTTTGCGTTGTTTCGTCACTACATATCAGTAACGTTCTTTCTTTTAGCTCTTGTGTTTTTGAAAAATTATATTTTTTTTTTATCAGAACTGCATATAATATAAGTGAGCAAAGGAATTTGCTCGATTTAAGTGCGTTGCTACTTTGAGTGCAAACCTTTAATTTAAGTGCTTCACTACTTTGAATGTGAACCTTTAATTTAAGTGCTTCGCAGCTTAAAATGCGAATCGTTAATTTCAGGGAGATAAGCATCTTATCTCCCTATTTTGTTACACTATGGATAAAATGGATTTTTATCGCATAAATGAGGAGTATAATAGATTTCTCCAACGATACGAAAAAGAAAAAAGAGGCGTTACGAAAGTACCTAATATTCGTTACACAGACCGTAATAAGTTTGCATTTGGTGCAGTTATGCAGGTAAATGGGATGAATTATTATGTGTCGGTATCCTCTTTTGATAAGAAGCAGGCGGCAAACATTTTGATTCGTGTTCCGGGAGATGAAAAAGAAGTAAAAGGTTCCTTACGATTTAATTATATGGTTCTAGTTCCAAATGAATGCATTGAAAAACTAATAATCAAAGATGTTGAGGATAAGAAATACAGGCTATTGTTAAATAAAGAATATCAGTTTTGCATGAACAATGCAGAAAGAATTCAGAAGAAGGCTAATAAAATATATGAGATGGTTACAACAAAACGCAAGCAGATTTTAACCGACAATAGCTGTGCGTTCCATATTTTAGAGGATGGGTATCGGGAGTACATAGAGAAATACCTAAAGAGTGATTCGAAGTGATTGCGGTTGCAAAATGCTTGCAAAAAGTTCCAAAACGATGAAGAATACATAGAATATCAAGAATAATTATACAAAATATGCCAATCTATAATTTGGCTAGATACAATATATAGTTTCTAATATCGAGTTTGAGTTGTAAACAGAGCTTCATAAATGGCGTAAACAAGCCGTTTATGAGGCTTTTTCTTTTATGGTGATACCTATACGATACCTGTTTTGATAGTACCACAGATATTAATGAGTACTAAACAGAAGTGTCATAGGTATTATCTATTATCACATTTCTTTTTATTTTCAAAAATTATCCCAATTATATGAAGCACCAAAAATTGGTGCAAATTAGTGAAAATGTCTGAGGTATTTGGATTATATTCTTGAATGCCTGCAAAAGCTACTGCCGGAGTTCAAGATTGCGAATGCGGTCATACACTTTGATGAAGCCAGTCCGCATATGCATGTGGTAGGCGTTCCGGTATGGGAAGGAGCAAAGCGTGGTCTATCTAAGAAAGTATCAAAAAGAAATGTGTTTACGCCACAAACATTATCTGTGATTCTTCAAGATAAATTGAGAGAGGAGGCAAGTTATGGATTTGAATGTTATTTCAAGGAGCAGCTGGCAGAGAAGAAAAAAGGTCGCAACCATGACTTGTCTGTGACTTGGAGAGATTGCTGGAGAGTGTGGAGAAGATGGTTGGAAAAGTTTATAAAAAAATAAAATAAAAACATCTGTTCGTGCAACAAAGTGTTGACATTGACATACGAAGAAAGTATCATAAATTTATGAAGCAGGAGGAACAAATGAGATGAGAAAATCAATTTCAATCAGTATAAGAGTGAGCGAAGAAGAATTAGATAAGTTTAAGGAAGCCGCAAGATTAGAAGCGTATTCATCATATAGTGAGTTTATAAGAAGAACAGCATTAATAGAAGCTGCCAGAATACTTAAAGAAAACAATGAAGGAGAGGATACCCATGAACATAATTAGTTTGTTTAGTGGATGTGGTGGATTAGATTTAGGCTTTGAAAGAGCTGGGTTTAATATTCCTGTTGCAAATGAGTTTGATAAAACAATATGGGCGACATTTAAAGCAAATCATCCTAATACTCATCTGATTGAAGGTGATATAAGGCAGGTAACAAAAGAAGATATTGAACAGTTTATAGATGGAGAAGTTGATGGAATTATCGGTGGTCCACCTTGTCAGTCATGGTCGGAGGCAGGCTCATTAAAGGGAATTAGGGATGCCAGAGGACAGTTGTTCTTTGATTATATTAGAATACTAAAGGAATTCCAGCCTAAGTTCTTTTTAGCAGAAAATGTAAGCGGAATGTTGGCAAACAGACATTCAGAAGCGGTGCAGAATATACTAAATCTTTTTGATGATGCTGGATATGATGTGTCATTTACTCTTGTAAATGCAAAGGATTACGGAGTCGCAGAAGAAAGAAAGAGAGTATTTTATATAGGTTTCAGGAAGGATTTGAACATTGATTTTGGATTTCCCAAAGGTTCGACAAAGGATGATGATAAGAAAATCACTCTTCGTGATATTATATGGGATTTGCAAGATACGGCTGTTCCATCAGGAGAGAAAAACCACCGTAATCCAGAGGCAATCAATAACAATGAATACTATACTGGAGCATATTCACCGATATTTATGAGTCGTAACAGAGTAAAAGGATGGGATGAACAGGCATTTACAGTTCAGGCATCAGGTAGACAATGTCAGCTTCATCCACAGGCACCTAAAATGGTTAAAGTGGCACAGAATGATTGCAGATTTGTAGAAGGAAAAGAACATCTTTATCGTCGAATGACAATTAGAGAGGTTGCCAGAGTACAAGGATTTCCGGATGATTTCAAATTTATATATGAGGATACTAATACAGCATATAAAATGATTGGTAATGCTGTTCCGGTTAACCTTGCATATGAAATAGCTATCGCAATAAAGAAATACTTAGAAGGTAATGGTGCAGCGGTTGTTGTAGATAATGAGGCTATAGATGCAAAGGAGGTTAATGAGAAGAAAGTGAGTACAAAGAGTAATGATCAGGGTAGAGCATATGAGTATGCTTGGATAAAAACGCTTTATAAGGCGTTATGTGATATGCGAAAAACTAGAATAGTTGATAATTCTAGTTTGCATGCAAATGAAAAGGCATGGGCTCTTATGGATGAGGAAATGCAGCAGACATTTATGATATCAGCAGAATCAGCAATTGATACAGTACTTGAAATGGAACCTAAAATGTCAGAGGGCAGTAATGATGAATTGACATTAGAATTTCAGAAGGACGGAGCTGGCGTAAAGGGGGATGTAAGAGATATTGTTATTAGAAGAAATGATATTGAGTGGGAAATAGGATTAAGTATCAAACATAATCACGATGCCGTAAAACATAGCAGATTAAGTCATAAACTTGATTTTGGAAAAGAATGGTTTGATAAGCCTTGTAGTGATGCATATTGGGATGCGGTTCAACCAATATTTGAGATGTTGAAGAATGAAAAGGATAATAGTTCAAGATGGTCTGAGATCAATGACAAAGACGAAGTAGTATATGTACCGTTATTACAGGCTTTTATGGATGAGGTTAATAGAGCATATAAAGAAGATAAGAATATGCCACGTAAGATGATAGAATATCTTATTGGAATAGAGGATTATTATAAGGTTGTCAGCCGCGATAGCAAGCGTCTTACAATGATTCATACTTTTAATATGCATGATACTTTAAATAAACCAAGTGAAAATAAGGTATCGGAGATTACTGTTCCAATAGTAGAGTTACCTACAAGGCTTGTGGCACTTGAATTCAAGCCTGGAAGTACTAATACTGTAGAAATGTTTTTGGATAATGGATGGCAATTAAGCTTCAGAATTCATAGTGCGAGTACAAAGGTTGAACCAAGTTTAAAATTTGATGTGCAGTTTATTGGTATGCCGACATCAGTGCTGAATATTGAATGTAAATGGAAATAAGGCGGTATAGACATTGAGAAAAATGCTATTAAGCTTCAGACCGGATGTTTATGAAAAAATAAAATCTGGTGTGAAGATATTTGAACACAGGAGAAATTTCCCAGATGAACCTATAATGGCATATATGTATGTTAGCTCACCGGTGAAGGCAATCACCGGTGTTGTATACTTGGGTAAAAGGCATTGTCTATCTGACTGGATGGAAGACTATAAAGAAGATGGCAATGCTGTTACTCGAATAAAAGAATATATAGAAAAGATAATAGTACAAACTGCGTATATAAATTTATACAAGTATGTATGGAGCCAGCTAGAGGGCTAAATACTCAATCTGCATATGAGAAGAGACGTTTTGAAATAAATAGGGTATTGATGTTAAAAGGAATTGAAATAAGGGATGATGGCAACTTCTATAAAATTACTAAGGCTGAAAGTTTATCAGAAGTGGAAAGAAGAACAAGAGAATTAAAAAATAAATTATCATGTTATGGTGCACATCAAAGAGTTTTAATATGCTGCAGAGAAGAATTACTAGTAGATGATTATTTTCATGCGGTTCAGGAAGCAGTAAAAGGAATATGTGATCGGGTAAGAGAAATGAGTGGATTGTTAACAGATGGAAATGAACTTATTCAAACTGCTTTTTCTGTAAAAAATCCATATATTGTTTTAAACTCATTAAGGACAACTTCAGAACAGAACCAGCAAAATGGACTTAAAGAGATAATACTGGGATTAATTCATATGGTAAGAAATGTTACGGCTCATGAATTGAGAATTAGATGGGATATTAATGAAAATGATGCGATTGATATTTTGCAACAAGTTTCTTTTGTACATAAATATATGGATCAATGTATTCCAGTTAGACATTTAACATAATAAAGATATTAAAACATGTAATCAGAGATATATGATAAGGAGAAAGATGAGATTATGGATAATGTTTTGCAAATTGATAAGCAAATATTAAATTCGGATAAAATAATATGTAGACATATAAATAATTTGTGTAATTCGACGAGAGGAGAAATATCACAGGATATTCTATCACAATTAAGACATTTTGTTGAACATATTTTGTTGAAAATATATGCTAATGGTAATGATATTGAGGATACACAGGATAATGTTAAACAGGCTGTTAAATATGCAAAAAATCAAGAGTGGCTGAGATATTTGTCTCGTTTTCATCATTTTTTGCAGGTATCTGTATCACATAGGACTTTAGAGGAAGAAAATTCAGAGCGTTTAATGTTAAAATATTATGAATATCTTCTTAGGATAAAAACAATGTTACATGATAAGTATTCTCTTGATGTTTTGTATAACTTAGAGCAATTTCCAATTGAAACAGATGAGAGCTTAAATGAGTATTATCTAAAAATTGTTCAAAAGGTTGATGAATATAAAAAATCATCAAAAAATATGTATAAATATGATCGTTTTTACATTCAAAATATAAAACCATTTTTTTGTAATAATAAAATATATTATGAAGTAGCATTTATTCCGGCAAATGATAAGGCAAGTAAAACAGATAGAATAATTGCATTTACAGATAGGGAAATAACAGACTTTTATGCGGTAAAGTTAGCAATAGAAGATGATTATATAGAAATATTTGATAAATGTATGCCTATAAGAATTATTTTGGATTGGGAAGTAAGTATTCGACCATGTGAATTTAAAAATTTTAGTAAGATAATTAATAATCAGACCAAACCCATTGGAAAAGCAGAAGAGAGGGAACTAGTTAAGTATTTGACCGAGTCGGGAAGAAGCTTAGCAGAGATAGTTGTTTATTCAGATGAAAAATATAATGAAATCCGCAATCGAATTGTTCCAAATAGAGAGGGGTATCATTTTTTTGATTTATTGGATTTCTGTAGACAACTCATTAAAAATCAAGGTGCAGGTTACAATGTTTTAAGATATTTGTTACATCATATGAATAATAGAGTTATTAAAGAACAATATCATGAGAGTTATAAAAAGAATTATAACACTGGAAGATGGGAATATTTGGGTGCTAATAATTGGCTCTCAAATTTATATTTAGCAAATGAGTGTTTACCTTTTGATACAATGCCGTTCTGTTCTGGATTGAGAAAACATGTACCAAATATATCAGATTTGTTAATAGCATTGGATACAGCTGGACGCGAACATGAATTTATGGCTAGAGTTATAAAAAATAATACTGAACAGAAAGGGATGCTGTATACCCCATTAGAACAGAATGGAGAAAAGTATAAACTTGGTAATTTTGAAGATGTTGAAACTTTGAAAAATATATATAATAAGAAGTTACCGCAAACTCAGAAACAGCAAGCACGTAAATTGATTATAGATAAAGGCTATATATTTATTGAGGCATACAGGGATGATACAATATCTATAATTACAACGATTAAGAGATTAGCTCAAAGCGGTGTGAGTAATTATTCCAATACTGTAAAACATTGGATTGATAATAGTGATTATAATATATCGGAAGAGAAGAAAAAAGCATTGGAGACAATGTTTGCTAAATCGCATGTATCGGTAATATATGGGGCAGCAGGAACAGGGAAGACTACATTTATTAATTACATTTCCAATTTTTTTAAAGAGTATTCGAAATTGTATTTGGCATATACGAATCCAGCAGTGAACAATTTGAAGAGAAAGGTCGCTGCAACCTCAGATTGCGAATTTATGACAATTTCAAAGTTTAACAATAGATATAATAATGACATAAAGAGAAAGTATGATATTATATTTATTGATGAGTGTAGTACGGTTAGCAATAAGGAAATGAAGGAGTTTTTGGAACTTGCTGATTATAAATTACTTGTATTAGTTGGAGATACTTACCAAATAGAATCAATAGAATTTGGAAATTGGTTTGATACAATACGTGGATTCCTTCCAGAGTCTGCAATATGTGAATTGGTAAAACCATATAGAAGTAATAGCAAGCAGTTACAAGCTTTGTGGGATAATGTCCGCAAAATGGAGGATGATATATTGGATCGACTACAAGCAGGAGGTTATTCAGTAAATCTTGATCCGTCAATTTTAACTCCAGCATCAGAGAACGAGATTATCTTATGTTTAAATTATGGAGGACTGTATGGAATAAACAATATAAATCATTTTATGCAAGAAAACAATAATGGCAAGGAGATAAGGAGAGGAATACAGAGATATAAAGTTGGTGATCCAATTTTGTTCAATGATTTGGCGGATTCATTTTTTACAAAGAATAAAGAACAAGTTCCAATTATTCATAATAATATGAAAGGCAGAATAGAAGATTTTAGACTTTTGGAAGCTGGTAAAGTAACGGAACGAATTCAATTTGATATAGAGATTGACAAGCCATTGATGAATTTAGATGACAAAGATTTAGATTTTCAAGTTATAGGTGTATCAGAAAAGGGAAATTCTATTATAAGATTTGAAGTTTATAAAAATAAAAGTACAGATGAAGATGATGACAGTGTATCTAAGAATATGGTACCATTTCAAATAGCACATG
>OGKZ01001955.1_pt1 | contig 12233 bp, 8 predicted proteins | sample 1572571 | NCBI WGS metagenome assembly OGKZ01 (sample SAMEA2581906, study PRJEB24529) | metagenome | biome: Human gut stool | place: China | collected 2011 | reverse complement strand
AACAGAGGCTTATAGCCTCAGAGCAAACCACCCGTTAGACGGGTGGTGGTGATTGGGTTTGCAGAGAATGAAAGGGGGTCATTCCTGCAGAAAATGTTAACTGGGGGAATGAATGGTTAACAACTCAAGTATATCGAGAGAACTGCCCATTGTCAACGAATGTTGTATGTTGGTTGACAAACTTTCATCGACAAATATCGCGTAATTCGGATTTTCCATACATATAGTAATAAAAACTACATAAAACAACATAAAACACCACGAAATGAAATATAATAGCAAAAACTCATTGCTTTTTACTCCACAACGTGGTAAGCTAAACTCTGCAAACAAGTAGAAAGGTGTATGCGATAATGAGCGAAGCATTTCATATTATATCAGACGGTTCCTGTGATCTTCCCATGGAGCTGACCAAAGAAAAAGACATTACGGTAGTTCCCTTTTATGTATCTTTTGAAGAGGGGAAATACCAGAAGGAAATGATAGAGATCGGTGTCCGTGAGTTCTATCAGGAAATGGTGGATCACCCGGATGTATATCCGAAGTCTTCCATGCCTTCCGTGCAGGATTATGTAGATGCATTTCTTCCTTTTGTCAAGGCGGGAACTCCCATTATCTGCATCTGTATCACCACCAAGTTCAGCGGCTCCATGCAGTCTGCTCTGAATGCAAAAGCGATCCTGGAAGAGGAATATCCCAATGCACAGATTTATGTCTGCGACTCTACTGTGAATACCGTATTGCAGGGCATCTATGTATTGGAAGCGGTACGCCTTAGAGATGCGGGGAAGAGTTACCAGGAGAGTATCGATCGCCTGAATGAGATCAAGAGCTCCGGCAGAATCTTTTTCACCGTAGGAAATATGGAATATTTAAAGCACGGCGGACGTATCGGCAAAGTAGCCAGCGTGGCCGGCAGCCTGCTTGGCATCAAGCCCATCATTACCTTAAAAGAGGGAGAAATCTTCCCCTCCGGTATCGGCAGAAGCCGTCGCAAGACGGTAGATAAAAATATCGATCTGCTGTTAGCATATTTTGCAGAGGAAAAGGCAGATATTGCCAATTACAGCGTCTGCGTGGGATATGGCTACGATTATGAAGAAGCCGTAGAGTTCCGCGACAGACTGGCAGGCAGACTGAAAGAAAAGGGATACGACATCGACACCATTCCCATCATCCAGATCGGTGCCACCATTGGCGTACACACCGGACCTTATCCGTTGGGAATCGGTGTCGTGAAGAGAGCTATTTAAAATTTATTTCACCCTGGCAGGCATTTAATAATTCCTGCACATTTTCAAAAGCATAGTCCGGCAGATATTGGGTATTCGGCTCCCCCTCGGGAGTCAGAATATCCTTTTTTTGTGCCTCGCCGGTGAAGAGAACACAGGTGTCCACACCACCGTTGATGCCGCAGGCAATATCGGTGTACAGACGATCGCCAACCACCAGAGTCTCCTCGGGAGTGAAGCCGGAGACTTCAAGGCAAAGCTTTACGACCTCTTTGCTGGGCTTGCCCAGATAGATGGGCTGTTTGTCTGTGGTGGCGGTGATCATGTCGCAGATGGCACCGCAATCGGGGATAAAGCCGAAGTCGATGGGGCAGCGCAGATCCGGGTTGGTGCCGTAGAAAGGAACATCCTGGGTGAATAAAATCTTGCAGACTTCGGTAAGCTTTGCATAATTTAATTCACTGTCATAGGCAACGACCACGCAGTCAATGCTGTCCTCGCAGACCTCGGTTACCCAGAGGCCATTCTTTCGCAGTTCCGCCACAAAGGAAGCGGTTCCCAGAACGAAGATTTTCTTGTCTGCATAATTCTCCTTCAAAAAACGCAGCGTCATATAGCCGGAGGTGATGAACTGATCCTCCGTGCTGTCCAGGTGAAATGCATCGTGGAATTTTTTCACATAGTCCAGTCCGCTTTTTGTGGAATTGTTGGTAATGTAATAAGCCCTGCCGCCGATGGCCTGAATGTAGCGGAAAAGATCCGCACTTCCCTCATACAAGGTATCGCCTACGGCAATGGTGCCGTCGATATCGAACAGGAAAAGCTTTTTATCTTTCAGACGAGCCAGCTTTGCGGCATCGCTGTAAATGTGCTTCGGGTCAAAAGTATCCATAATTATCCTCATTTCTAAGCATCAAACGCTCAGGTTCATGTTAGCAACGAATATCCCCACTGTCAAGGAAAAGACAGCTTCTGGAGGGAAACGTGAGTGGAATTGCGGAGGCATTTATGGTATGATGGGCATAGGCATGAGCTGTGTTGCCTGGAGCTCTTATGGAATTCGACGGATTGCATACAAGATTGCGTAAGGGACATGGGAAACAGGATGAAGCGATTTAACGACTACAATTAAAAAGGACAACATTACGGTTATGGACGAAAAGAAAGATAAAGGTTTACAGGGAAATGAGAAAATAGAGGAGGCAATTCTGGCATTACAGCAGGAGCCGACAGAAGAACTTCTGGCGCATGCCCTGACGGTGGTGCGCAGACGTATGCGGGAGCAGGGACAGCTTATCGTGGCGGTGGAACCGCCCTCAGCAGATGTGCAGGAAGCGGTGACACAGGCCGCCGGAACTGCCATGCGCCTGCAGGCGGTGCAGACCTCCGATGGGAAAAAATGGTGGTCGGCCTTCACCGGATTTGAGGAAGAATTAAAGGGAAGCGGCAGCGTAATGTCCACTTTTCTCACAGATATGGAGCAGCTGTTCCGCATGACGTTGACTGCCGATGGTATCGAGGGTGTGATCCTGAATCCCTGGAACCGGACGTTGATGCTGGACAAGCGGTTCCTGCATATTATTCTCGGAGAATAGCAAAAGAGGGAGAAGCGGAGCATGACAGAGAGCTATGAACTGCCCGTGCTTTTTACGGACGATGAATGCAAGGCTTATGCCGCATGGGGCATGAAAAAAGAAAAAGTACTGATGCCGTTTGCCCTGATCACTATACTGATCTATATGGTAGCAACCGTGCTGGTAGTGATGAAGGTCTGGGGTGTGCGGGAGAGTGACCATCTGCTGTTCCAGATGCTGTTGTGGGGTGACTGGATTCCGGAACTGACGGGAGCGCTGGCGGTTTTCATGACGATCCTGTTGCTGGGACCGTTGAACTTTATACTGGATAAATTATGGAAAAAACCTGCAGAGCCCATGTGGCTGTGTGTAGTACCGGAGGGTGGAACTGTGAAGGTCACTGCCGTGAGAGGTCTGGAAGGTAATCCCCGGATGCCGGCAGAGATCTATCTACTGACGGAACTGGAAACCTTTTTAAACCCGGCGGACAACACGATCTGCTATCAGAAGAAATGGTATCGGATCGGGGAAAATACCATAGAAAATATTTATCCGCCGGAAAAACAGCATCCATGGATGGATCACCCGGAAAATAAAGCCAGCGGCATCATCGATGTACAGAGACTTATGGAGATCCTGAAAGGGTACGAAGCGTCTCTGAAGGCTGCCCGGAAGGAATGTGAATGGATGGAAAAGCACGGCGGATAGAACGAATAGATGACAGAAAAGCGGATAAAAATTATGACCGGGATAAGATGGCCTAAGACAAATCAGGAAAGAGGTAGGGAAAATATGAAACTGATCTCATGGAATGTGAACGGGCTGAGAGCCTGCATGCAGAAGGGATTTCTGGATTTCTTTCAGGAAACGGATGCAGATATTTTCTGCTTACAGGAGACAAAATTGCAGGAGGGACAGATCGCACTGGATCTGCCCGGATATCATCAGTATTGGAATTACGCAGAGAAAAAGGGCTATTCCGGCACTGCAATTTTTACAAAGGAAGAGCCCATACAGGTGACTTACGGCATCGGCGTGGAGGAACATGACCATGAGGGCCGGGTGATCACTGCAGAGTATTCGGAGTTCTATTTTGTGACAGTCTATGTACCGAACGCCCAGAGAGAGCTGACGAGACTGGAATACCGCATGCAGTGGGAAGCGGATTTCCTGGCGTATCTTAAGAAGCTGGAAGAGAAAAAGCCGGTGATCTATGCGGGAGACCTGAACGTGGCGCATCAGGAAATCGACCTGAAAAATGCGAAGACCAACCGTGGCAATGCGGGCTTCACTGATGAAGAGAGAGCCTGCTTTTCGAAGGTACTGGAGAACGGATTTATCGATACGTTCCGCTATTTTTATCCGGACCTGACCGGGGTGTATTCCTGGTGGTCTTATATGTTCCAGGCGAGAGCAAAAAATGCCGGATGGAGAATTGATTATTTCGTGGTATCGGAGTGTCTGAAAGACCGGCTGGCGGATGCGAAGATCCACACGGAAATTTTGGGATCGGATCATTGTCCCATTGAACTGGATCTGAAATAAACGGACAGCATAACGGAGGAGACTTATGAGCTTACGTTTCTGTTTTGGCCCTTCCGGGTCGGGCAAAAGCCACAGAATCTATGAAGAGATCATGCAGCGGGCGGCAGAGGAACCGGGCAGGAATTTCCTGATCATTGTGCCGGATCAGTTCACCATGCAGACCCAGAAGGATCTGGTCATGCGCAGTGACCGGGATGGCATCCTGAATATCGATGTCCTGAGCTTCGGCCGACTCAGCCACCGCATTCTGGAGGAAGTGGGGACCAAAGAGATGCCGGTACTGGATGACACCGGCAAAAGCCTGGTGCTGCAAAAAGTGGCGGCGGATCTGAAGGAACAGCTTCCGGCCATGGGAAGTCTCCTGCACAAGCAGGGCTATATCCATGAGGTGAAAAGTGCGATCTCCGAGTTCATGCAATACGGTATCAGCACACAGGATATGGACAAGCTGATCACCAGTGCACAGAAGCGTGGCGCGCTGGCCATGAAACTGAAAGACTTAAAGACTCTGTACCGGGGCTTTCAGGATTATATCAGGGATCATTTTATCACCACCGAGGAGACACTGGATGTACTGCGCAGATCCCTGTCCAAATCAAAGATCTTAAAGGGCAGTGTAGTGGTGTTTGACGGCTTTACGGGATTTACTCCCATACAGAACCGGCTGATCCAGGAACTGATGCGCGTGTGCGCAGAGACCATCGTTACCGTGACCATTGGAGTGGGAGAGGATCCGTATAAAATGGATGGTGAACAGAAGCTGTTCCATCTGAGCAAGAAGACGGTGGCGGATCTGGAAAAGCTGGCAGCGGAGGCAGAGGTAGAGCGGGGAGAGGATCTCTTTGTCAAGGGGGGGCCCAATCGCTTCGCCAAGGCACCGGCATTACACTATCTGGAACAGAATCTGTTCCGGTATCAGTATGAACCGTATGCGGGAGAACAGCAAGAGATCCATATGTTTGAAGCCCTTTCCCCCAGAGAGGAAGTCCACCAGACAGCGCTGTACATCCGGCACCTGATCAGAGAGCAGGGGATGACCTACCGGGACATTGCCGTGGTCATCGGAGATCTGGAAGGATACGCTTCCTATGTGGAAACAGAATTCGGACAGCTGGAGATCCCATGTTTCCTGGACCGTACCAGAGGGATCGTGCTGAATCCCATGATCGAATATATCAAGAGCGCATTGCAGCTGTATATTAAGGATTTTTCCTATGATACGGTGTTTCATTTTCTGCGCAGCGGCATGGCGGATATTTCCAGAGAAGAGATTGATGAGCTGGAAAACTATGTGATCCGCACCGGGGCGAGAGGCTATCGGACCTATAGCCGTCTGTTTACCCGCAGAACGGAAGAACTGCAGGGAAATGCGGAGGGGAGCGAACAGGCGGAAGAGAAGACCATGGAGCGTCTGAACCGTATCCGGCAACAGTTCATGGATGCGGTGGAGATTCTGCACATGGGAAGCCAGGAAAAGGCTGGAGACTATGTCAGCCATCTGTACGATTTCCTGGAACAGAATCAGGTGCAGCAAAAGCTTTTGAACTATCAGCAGCAGTTTGAAAAAGAGGGAGACTTATCCAGAGCCAGAGAGTATGCACAGATTTACCGGCTGGTCATGGATCTGCTGGATCAGGTCTATGAACTGTTGGGAGAGGAAGAAATCTCCAGACAGGAATTTGCGGATATTTTAGAGGCCGGTTTCGGCGAGATTACTGTCGGTACGATCCCTCAGAACGTGGATCGTATCGTGGTGGGCGATATGGAGCGAACCCGTCTGAAACAGGTGAAGGTATTGTTTTTCCTGGGAGTCAATGACGGAAGTATTCCGAAAAATGCTTCCAAGGGCGGGATCATTTCGGATATGGATCGGGAATTCCTGATTGAATCCGGGACGGAGATGGCACCCAGCCCTAGACAGCAGATGTATATCCAGAGATTATATCTGTATCTGAATATGACCAAGCCCTCAGAACAGCTGTATCTGTCCTATGCCAAGGTAAACAGTGAAGGAAAGGGCATAAGACCGTCCTACCTGATCGATACGGTGCGGAAGCTGTTCCCGGCAATGAGCGTGGAGTATCCCCAGAACCGCAGCCGCCTGGAACAGATCGAGGGCAGACAGGAAGGTGCCAGATATCTGGCGGAGGAACTGCGGGAATATGTGGAAGGAACCCTGCCGGAAGAAGAGAGGCAGGACTTCTATCTCATGTACCGTGCCTACGAGGCGGATGCGGCGGGCAGAGATCTGCTGACCCGGGCGGCATTTCGCAGATACAGGGAGAGCGGTCTGTCCCGGATCGTGGCCAGAGCATTGTACGGACAGCAGCTGGAAAACAGTGTCAGCCGTCTGGAAACTTATGCTGCCTGTGCCTGCAGACACTTTTTGCAATATGGTCTTTCCCTGCAGGAACGGGAAGAATTCGGCTTCGAGGCTTCGGATATGGGTACGGTATATCATGCAGTACTGGAAAACTTTGCAGGAAAACTTGCAGAATCCAACCTGACATGGTGGGATTTTACGGAGGATTTTGCAGCCAAAGCCGTCAAAGAATCCGTGGAAGCCTATGCGGCAACCTACGGGGAGACGGTATTATACAGCTCTGCACGGAATGAATATGCCATTACCCGCATGAGCAGGATCCTGACCCGCACAGTGCTGACCTTGCAGAAACATTTGAAACAGGGCAGTTTCCAGCCAGATGATTATGAACTTTCTTTCCGGTTTGCGGAGGATCTGGACAGCATTCATGTGGATCTGTCTGAGGACGAGAAGATGCATTTGCAGGGACGGATCGATCGTATCGATGTGTCGGAAGATGCAGAGCATGTCTACGTCAAGGTCATTGATTATAAGTCCGGCAACCGGAAATTTGATCTGGCGGCATTGTATTACGGTCTGCAGTTGCAGCTGGTGGTATATATGAATGCAGCCATGGAGATGGAGAGCCGAAAGCATCCGGATAAGGAGATTGTTCCGGCGGCACTTCTGTATTATCACATCGATGATCCCACCATAGAGACACCGGTGGAGTTCACGGATGAGCAGATCAATGAACAGATCCTTGCAAAGCTTCGTATGAACGGTGTAGTAAACAGTGATCCTGAGGTCGTGGAGCGGCTGGACCGCTATATGCAGGATAAGTCTGTGGTAATTCCGGTGGAGAAGAAAAAGGATGGAAGCTTCAGTGCCAGATCCGGTGTCTTAAGCCGGGAGGAGATGCAGCTGATATCTTCTTATGTAGATGCCAAGATCCGCAGCATCGGGCGGGAGATCCTGGACGGAAAAATAGCAGCTAATCCTTATGAGAAAGGCAATGAAGAGGCTTGTACTTATTGCGCCTATAAAAAGGTCTGCGGTTTCGATGGCAGTATTCCGGGCTATGAGAAGAGACAGCTGGAAGATCTGGATAAGCAGGCGCTGATGCAGCGGATGCAGGAGACCGTGGAAGCTTAGGGCAAAGGGTGCCCGGCGGGAGTGTGTGCCTGACAGGAAGCTCGAAGAGAAAGCACCCGCTGCCCGGAGGAACAGGACGGCAACAGGAGAAAAGAAACAGGAACAGAGGTAGCGTATGGGAATGAATTTTACCCCGGAACAGCAAAAGGTAATCGAACTGCATAACAGCAACATTCTGGTATCGGCGGCCGCGGGAAGCGGTAAGACGGCGGTACTGGTAGAGCGTATCATCCGTATGATCTGTGAGGGGGAGCATCCGGCGGACATTGACCGCCTGTTGATCGTGACTTTCACCAATGCGGCGGCTGCGGAGATGCGGGAGCGTATCGCAGCCGGGATCGCCGCCAGACTGGAAGAGGATCCGGGGAACGACCATATCCAGAAGCAGTCCGCCCTGTTACACAATGCCCAGATCACCACGATCGACAGCTTCAGCCTGTTCCTGATCCGGAATCATTTTAATGAGATCGGTCTGGATCCGGATTTCCGTGTGGCAGACGAGGGTGAGATCAAGCTGTTGCAGCAGGAGGTGCTGGGACAGCTGCTGGAGGATGCCTATGCGGGGAAATTTGTTCCGGATGATGTTCCGACGTCCCGGGAAAACCGTGACAGCGGAGCGATGATACCGGAGGAAGCGTCAGGCAATGATTTTGCGGAAGAGGTTCCGGGAAAACGTGACAGGGAGGACCCATCCCGGGAGGCACGGGAACGTTTCCACGCCTGTGTGGAATATTTCTGCCCCGGCGGCAGAGAGAGCGTGCTGGAACAGCATATCCTGAACCTGTCCCGCTATGCCGGAAGTTTTCCCTGGCCCGCAGAATGGCTGGAAGAGCGTAAAAACGATTATGCGGCGGGAGATCTGGATGCCCTGCTGCACAGTGATTACGGACAATATCTGGCAGAGCGTGTGAGCCGTGTCCTGCAAGGGTGTCTGGAAAAACTGGAGGAAGTGAAAAAGCTGTGTGAGCTGCCGGACGGTCCATATATGTATGGAGAACTGACAGAAGCGGAGAGCGAACAGCTGGAACGCCTGGCTGCCTGCAAGGATTTGAAGGAACAGGCAGCAAAGGTTCCAGCAGTGACTTTCGGCCGTCTTTCTTCCAAGAAGGATGAGAGCGTGGATCCCGCCAAACGGGAGCTGGCGAAATCCATCCGTAATAGCGTAAAAGACACGCTGGCGGATCTGACGGAACAATATTTCAAGACACCGTTAGAGTTGGTGGTGGAACAGGGAAAAGCCTGCAGGGAGCCGCTCCGGATGCTGCTTAACCTGGTGCTGGAATTCGACAGAAGGCTTCTTGCGGCCAAGCAGGAGCGACATCTGATCGACTTTTCCGACATGGAGCACTATGCATTACAGATTCTGCTAAAACGGGAAAAAGTGGAAGAGACCGGCGATGCAGGGACAGACAGCGCCGGTGATACAGGAATGGACAGCACCGGTGTGAAATATGACATTGTGCCAAGTGACGTGGCATTGGAGTATCGCCAGTATTTTCAGGAGATCCTCATTGACGAATACCAGGACAGTAATCTGGTACAGGAATATCTGTTAAGTGCCATCTCCGGGGAAGCGGAGGGACATTATAACCGCTTCATGGTAGGTGATGTGAAGCAGAGTATTTATAAATTCCGTCTGGCCAGACCGGAACTTTTCCTGGAAAAATACGACACCTATCAGGAGAGTGGGGATCTGTGCCGGATCGACCTGGCGAAGAACTTCCGAAGCCGTGTGCAGGTGGTGGATGCGGTAAACGATGTGTTTTCCCGCATCATGAGCCGGGAGATCGGCGGCATTGCCTATGATGATAAGGCAGCATTGTATCCCGGGGCCACATATCCCGCCACAGAGGATCCTGCATACGGCAGTGAACTATTACTGATCCGTAAGCCGGAGAAGGGGGATGGTGCGGAAGGCGGCAGCGGAGAACAGCGTCCCGACGGGGCAAGAGGTCCCGTGGACTATGACAACGTAAGACAGCTGGAAGCACTGGCTATTGCGGCACGTATCAAGCAGCTGAAGGGCAGTCTGAAAGTCATGGAGAAGGCTACGGGAGAATTGCGCCCGGTGCGGTACTCGGATATGGTGATTTTGCTTCGTACCACCAGTGGCTGGGATGAGGAATTCAAGAAAGTACTGGAACAGCAGGGAATCCCTGTCTACATTACATCCAAGACCGGATATTTCGGGGCCCTGGAAGTACAGGAACTGCTGCAGTTTTTACGAGTGCTGGACAACCCGAGACAGGATATTCCGCTGTTCAGCGTGATGCAGTCGATCTTCGGAGGCTTTACCCAGGAAGAGATCGCCCGGATCCGCAGCGGAAGCAAAGGGCATTCCTGGAAGAGAATGACACTGTATGAGGCATTGAAAGAAGTGGCGCAGAGTGGACGGATGGCGGAAGCGGGAGAAGAGGCATCAGCGGGCGAAAGCGCCGGGGAAGAAAACGCCGGGGCCGGACAGTACTGGCAGCGCGCATTGGAAGCTGCAACAGTACCGGAGGACATGGAACCGGAGACAGAACTTTCCCAAAAGGCAGATACTTTCTTACAACGTATTGATCATTACCGTGATCTGACTCCCTTCACCTCCATCCGCGACCTGCTGCAGCGGATCCTGGACGATTACGATTATCTGAACTATGTGACGGCACTTCCTGCTGGCAGCAAGCGCCGGGCCAACGTGGAGATGCTGCTGACGAAGGCTTCTGCTTTTGAGAAGACCAGTTATTTTGGACTGTTCCATTTCATCCGTTATATGGAACAGTTGGAAAAATACGATGTGGATTACGGTGAGGCGGATACCCTGGACGAAAATGCCGATGTGGTGCGGATCATGAGCATCCACAAGAGTAAAGGTCTGGAATTCCCCGTGGTATTTGTCTCCGGGCTGTCGAAGCGTTTCAACATGCAGGATGCGAACCAGTCCCTGATCGTGGATATGGATCTGGGAGTAGCGGTGGACTATGTGGATTCCGGCCGCCGCATTAAAAATAAGACCCTCCGCCGGGCTGTTCTGTCAGCGAAAATGAAGGAGGACAATCTGGCGGAGGAACTGCGTGTGCTTTACGTGGCACTGACCCGTGCCAGAGAAAAACTGATCCTGACAGCGGTGTTGGATAAGGCGGAGGAAAAATGGGAGCTGTCCCGGATGACAGGACAGGAGAAGCTGACCTATCTGGATTTCTGTGAGGCGGGGAGCTATATGGATTTTCTGCTGCCAATCCTGCCTAAGACAGGAATTGCAGTAACAACGCTGGGAACAGAAGACCTGGCGGCAGAGGAGATCAGGGAACAACTGCGCATGGGAGACCGCAGGGAACTGTTGCAGCGTGTGACGGACGGCGAGACTCCTTTGCCTGGGGACCCGGAGGAGAACGAACGAAAGCTTGCGAAACTGCGGGAGCGATTTGCCTATGCCTATCCGTATCCCGGCCTGCAGAAGCTCTATACCAAGACCACGGTATCGGAACTGAAGATTGCGGCCATGGCGGAGAAGGATGAAGCGGCATTTCATACCTTCGAAGAAAAAGAAGTGGTGCCTTATATCCCGGCTTTCCGCAGAGAACAGGAAAAGGTCAGCGGAGCCGTCCGCGGTAACGCGTTCCACCGGACCATGGAACTGTTGGACTTTTCTTATCTGTTTATGGAATCCGGACTATTTGCCGGATGCCCTGGGACTTATGAGGAATACCGTCAGGGCCTGGATACGGACCGGTTACAGGTACGTCTGAAGGAATTCCTGCAGCGGGAGACAGCTTCCCTACGACTGCCAGAGGAGTATGCGCAGGCCGTAAGCCTTCCCAAAATCCGGCATTTTCTGGAACAGGAGCTGGCCTACCGCATGTGGAGAGCTTTCGAACAGGGCCTTTTGTACAGAGAGCAGCCCTTCGTGCTGGGCATTGATGCGAAGCGCCTGGATCAGGACCTTCCTGAAGGGGAAAAGGTTCTCATTCAGGGTATCATCGATGTCTTCTTTATAGAAAACGGAGAGATCGTCCTGCTGGACTACAAGACCGATGTGATCGATTCCCTGCAAGCCCTCTGGAACCGCTACAGCGTCCAGATCCAATACTATGAGGAGGCACTGACGAAGCTGATGCAGCTGCCCGTGAAAGAGAGGATCCTGTATTCCTTCTATCTGGAAAAATACGAGTAAAAAAGCCGGAGTAAATGGAGGTTTCATATGAGTCAATATTTTGATTTATCAATAAGAAGGATTGAGATAAAGAAACCAAAAAGAGACTTGAAACCTGTTATTAAATTACAGGATGAAGTTAATAAGACTTTGCTGCATGATGAATATTATTATCCTACAGATGAAAGAACTATACAGGAATGTTTGGAGGGTGATTATATCTTATTAGGCGTATATAATGATGTCGGGGTCAAAAGCCCCCGACTTTGATGCCTACGGATTGTTCC
>OGKZ01001954.1_pt1 | contig 12234 bp, 15 predicted proteins | sample 1572571 | NCBI WGS metagenome assembly OGKZ01 (sample SAMEA2581906, study PRJEB24529) | metagenome | biome: Human gut stool | place: China | collected 2011 | reverse complement strand
GGATATTTTTGTATTTGGGAAATATTATCCTGCCCATTGCGTGGAAGGACAGCTAAATAGGTCGCATTTTAAGTAATGCGGCAAATTCTACAATTGAAAGTGTATTATATACACTCGTAGAATGTGGAGAAAATTTAATATCAGCTATAAACGGTGTCCTGTGGGTATATGCCCATAAGGGCGTTTTTTATATACAGAAAAATTTTCCTAAAAATTTTTCAATCCACCCGAACATCTTCCCAGTTTCATTTGGGAGATACATCGGAAGGGAAAAAGGGCAAAAGCCTTGGCATTCGGAACGGGAGGAGGTGAACTCGTATGGGGCAACCTTCTTCTAAGGATGAAATGACTATCCGGCACCAGTTTGACCGGTTATGCCAGATGGCATTAAAAGGCGAAGCTGTAAATTATTACAAACACATGGACTATCGCAGGAAACACGAAGTTACATTCTCTGAACTGTCGGAAAAGGAGTTGAGCAAATTATTTACTATGGATGAGTATGGAACAGAATATCATCATTTTGAAGTGCATGGCTATGACATTGAAGTAAAAAATACCCTGATTGCTGAAGCTTTGAAGGAACTTACGGAAAGAAAAAGGAATGTTATTTTACTTTCATATTTTATGGAAATGAGCGATGCGGATATTGCAAGAGAAATGAATCTGGTTCGCAGTACCATTCATGAACACAGGACACGCTCACTTGAAATTTTGAAGAAGATCATGGAAGGAATAGCAGATGAAAAAGATGTATAAAAGCAGAAATGAGGAAAATTTGTTGCCTTTCCATATTATAAAGGCAGCATCAGAGGGCGATGTAAGTGCCATCAATACAGTGTTAAAACACTATGAGGGATACATAATCAAATTGTCTACCAGAAAGTTATATGACGAAAGCGGACAGGTGCATTACTGCATTGATGAAACTCTGCGTCGCAGATTAGAAACAAAGCTGATCACAAAGATATTGGCTTTTGAAGTTGCATAACAGGCGGTTAGCATTGTCCCTTTCCATTCGCTGATTGCTGCGTATGCACCCTGTACCTTGACAACTGAATATTTTTTGCATACAGGACGTGAGGATATGTGGAGCCACTAGGTAGATTCGCCAAGATGTACCTGCTCTTTGATAGGAGTGAATGTGAGGAAATGTTGAAACATTACATTGAAGCAAAGGTATGGAGCGAGAAGATCTGACAAAATGTGTGGCAGTAACACAGGGCGATGAAGCATATCCGTGATAATGATACTTCCGGATTGTAAGGAAATTTGCAGTCCGGTCAATTTGAATGACGGTGCAAGACCGATGTGGGCAGAGTAATGATCTGTCACCTGTATTGCATTTTTATCTGCCTATGAGAGCCAGCAAGAGAATTGTGGGTTGTCATTGGCAGATAAAATGCGTGTTAAATTTAAGGAGGATTTGAGTAATGCAGAGGAAGCCAAAGACAATAAATAAGAAAAGACTGGTCAGATATAAGGAAGGGGCAGAAATGTACAGCATGGGTATGAATAAATTTCAGACTCTTGCCAAAGATGCGGGAGCAATTCTGAAGATAGACAGAATGGTGTTAGTAGACCTTGATGTGTTTGACAAATATCTTGAGTCATTTCGGGTGAAATAAATTTTGCAGACAAGGAAAAAGATTTTGGTTTAACCAAAATTCACTTGACTTTTGGTTAAACAGAAAGTATAATGATTATGAAATGGATGGAGGTGTATATTGTGGCTAGAACAGGTAGACCGAAGTCGGATAATCCTAAAAAAACTCTTATCGGATTAAAACTGACGGAGGAAGAAGCTGCAAGACTGAAAGGATATGCGTCCAAACATGACATGACCATAACACAGGTGCTACAAAGAGGGATTGATATGCAGTATGCAATGGATAAACCGGCTGAGTAGCTAGTACAAAATCTCTTTCCTTGAGAGAGGAGACGAGATGGCGAAATCAAGAAAGGATAACAAAGGGAGAGTATTAAGAAAAGGCGAAACTCAACGCAGTTGCGATGGTAAGTATGTATATACTTATGTTGATCCGGAAGGAAAGCGCCGGAGCATCTATTCTAAGGACATCATGGAATTGCGGGAGAGGGAAGTTAAACTGATGAAAGATCAGCTTGATGGGTTGGATGCGTATGCAGCCGGAACATCTACAATCAATTTTGTTTTTGACAGATATATATCGACAAAGGCAGAGTTGAGGGAAACAACAATGCGGAACTATAAATATATGTATGATCGCTTTATACGAGGTGGATTTGGCAAGAAGAAAATTGCCGCTGTGAAGTATTCTGATGTATTGCAGTTCTATCAGCATTTGTTGAAAGAGAAGAAAATGCAGATAAATACGCTAGAAACAATTCATACTGTTTTACACCCGACATTTCAGCTTGCTGTGCGTGATAACATCATTCGTGTTAATCCAAGCGATGGAGTAATGGCACAGATTAAAAAGCAACCGGGAAAAAATCATGGTGTGAGACACGCTTTGACAGTAGAACAACAGAGAGCCTTTATACGCTATATTGATGAAAGTCCTACATTTTACCACTGGGCATCATTTTTTAAGTTCCTACTTGGAACAGGTTGTCGAATTGGAGAAGCAATCGGTATCCGATGGGAAGACATTGATTTTGAAAAAAGGACGATCAGTATCAATCATAGCGTGGTTTATTACAGTAGAGAGTTCAAAGAACATCCGATATGTTCATTTGCTGTATCTCTTCCAAAGACAGAAGCTGGTATACGCACGATTCCGATGATGGATACGGTTTATGATGCACTCCAGATGGAATTGGATGACCAGAAGGAACATGGATTTAATGAAACAGTGATTGATGGGATGAAAGGATTTATCTTTATGAATCGTTTTGGCAATATCCATAATCCGCAAGCTGTAAACAGAGCAATCAAGCGTATATATGAAGCACACAATGCAGAAGAAGTGGTAAAAGCTGCAAAACAGCACAGAGAGCTTGTGATAATACCACATTTTTCATGTCATCATTTGCGACATACCTTTTGTTCAAGGTTTTGCGAAAATGAAACAAACTTAAAGGTAATTCAGTCTATTATGGGACACGCAAATATCGAAACAACCATGGATATTTATGCGGAAGTTACCGATACTAAAAAGCAGGAAGCAATTCAAAATTTAGCACACAATTTAGATGTATTTTAGGAAAGAGTCCGGCATGGACTGACGAGAGTACGACAAAATGTGTGCCATACGACAAGAGTACGACAAATTCGAGTGGTGTAATCAGCATAAATATGTTATTATAATAATGTTGGAACACCGAAAAAGGCTTTATTAAAGGAAAAAGCATTAAAGTAAATTAAAGTGATGTGAAATCCCGACGATGAAGTCGTTGGATAAGTAAGAATCCAGTAAAATCAAGGGTTTCAAGGGTCAAAGAACTAAAAATAGTCAATTGGTCAAGGGCACTTGCGATGATACCAATGGTGGTAGTTTATTTTATTGCACAAAAATATATTGTTGCAGGAATGACTGCTGGAGCAGTAAAAAATTAGAGGAGATTAAAGATGAAGCCAATATTTGTTGTGGAAGTAATACTAGATGAAATCCAACATATACAGGGATACACTGGGGAAGTTACAATGATATTATTTCACGGTAATTGTAAAAGTGGCATTTTTCAAGGTGAAATTATTCCGGGTGGAGTAGATACACAGATTAAAAAAAATGGAGAATCTAAAAAAATATCGGCACGATATATTTTAAAAGGGAGAGACTATACTGGAAAGGAATGTCAGGTTTTTATAGAAAATAATGGTGTTGTTGATACAGAAGAACAATTGCAGACAAAACCGATCATATATACTGATAGTGAAGCCCTGAAATGGCTGGAAAAGGAAAACCTTATAGGATATGTATGTGGGGAATCTGAATCACATATCAGAATCAGCATTTTTAGGAGGAATTAGGATGGATGTTGAAATTAAAAGAGATGGTATCATATTACGTGGAAAAATAGAAAAGCCATATAATACTAATAACAAAAAAATATCTGACAAATATCCGGCACTCATCATTTTTCATGGTTTTGCGGGTGATCTTGGATACGATGAAAATAGCATATATAGCAAGATAGCAAATAGGGCTGCGAAAAGTGGTATGTATGTGATACGTTTTGATTTTGATGGTCATGGGAAAAGCGATGGAAAATTTTCTGATATGGATGTATTAAGAGAATTGCTTGATGCGATAGAAATATTAAAATATGTTCAGAAATTCTCATTTATAACAGATATATATGTTTTGGGACATTCACAAGGTGGTGTTGTTGGCGGAATGTTGGCAGGATTATATCCTGATATAATAAAAAAATTAGTACTTTTAGCACCGGCAGCCACCTTGAAGGAAGATGCGATAAAAGGGATATGTATGGGAACAAAATATGATACAGAGAATATTCCGGAAATGGTATTAGTTGACGGGCAGCATGAAGTTGGAGGGCATTATTTTAGGATAGCAAAGAGTCTTGCAATATATGAAACAACAAAACGTTTTATAGGGGCAACATTGATCATACATGGAATAAACGATATGTGTGTGGATTACCATGCGTCTGAAAAATATAATGATCAAATGAAAAATAGTATTTTAAAACTATATCCATTATTGGATCATGGAATAGAGGGGGAGGATCAGGATAAAGTATTAAATGAGATTGATAAGTTTTTAACACTTGATTAATCTGACAAATCATAATAAATATTTTTAGGTAAAAAGCTTGAGAACTAATAAATCTCAAGCTTTTTGTTTACTCAGCGTATCCCACTCATACTTAACAATTGCCTGTTTTAAGGCATTTATTACTAAGGATGATTTTATCCGGGTTTCGATGTTTTTCACAAAAGTGGCAAAAAATACCTAATGGCGTATACCTTTGCTTAATGCAAAACGGAAATGTATAAATACATTCACGTGAATACGGTTGCACCTTTTGGAACTTTCAGGACAAAAATTAGGAAATGGAAGAAAATTGTGTCGTAATCTGAAATATGTGGAAATATCACAAAAATCAATAATCAATGTGATGTAGATAGGTAATTGATAAATGGTTAATAGCACGTTCTACGATAGTTCGTATTTTATAGGTGTCATTCCATTCTTTTGTGTCACGCTGGATACCGGAGAACATACGTAAATCCATGTTTTCATAAATATAAGTGGTTCTGCTATTTTTAGCAGAGCCGCATGGTTTATCGCAGTCACATACCCAGCCATGATGGTGATGAATTTTAGGACAGATCCATTTGACACGGTCTGCACGCCCTTTCTCTTTGGTACTGCCACAGTATTTCATTGCAAGTGAGGCATCGTTAGGACAGGTTGGATAAACGTATGCATTGTAACCAATTTTTTTTTAAGAACTTTCATTTCGAGGATTGTAAGGAATAAGCGCTTTGGAAAAGTGAAAGTCATGAAAAAGTTTTCCATACAAATCGGACGAATCAAAAGCAGAGTCGCCAAGAAAGGTATCAGGATGAAAATCTGGGTGGAGCGAAAAGAACGTTCGCATCGTTTGATTGTCAAAGGAGCAGAGTTTGAAAAAGCATTTCCATTATCCAAAGATCTGGAACAGGAAGATGTTCAGAAAGTAATGAGTCAGTTAAAAATCTCTAGTTAAAAAACGCAAATTTAATATCAAATATTTTAAAAAGAGATTGACAACGGAAAGATTTGCATTACAATAGTGGTGTGGGGTATAACTACTATGAATAGTTTTGAATTTTTGGAAAAACTCGGTTTTTCATCTAACGAGGCAAAAGTATACGGCACGTTGATAAAACACAAAGTGCTAAACGGCTACGAAATCGCCAAATTGTCCGGCGTTGCGCGTTCGTTGGTTTATGAGGTCATCAATCGTTTGATTGCAAAAGGCGCGGTCATCCGTATAGACGGAGAACCTAATTTTTACAAGCCTATCGAGTATCAAGACCTTATCCGCAGCATTAAGGAAGAAAACGAAAAGAATATTGCCTGCGCCGAACGCGAACTTCAACAACTCGCAACGGAAAATGCCGACGTTGATTACGTAATGAATATAGTGGGCGAAGAAAAATACGTTGCCAAGGCAAAGGAACTTATCGACAGCGCGCAAGCGGAAATTTCGCTGTCCATTTGGCGGGAGTCGTTCGAAGTGCTGCGTAGTAATGTCGAAAACGCAATATCCCGCGGAGTAAAGGTGCATATTTTTACCTTCGAAAGTATTTCGGTCGCCGGCGCAACGGTGTATTCGTACAATATCAACGATGTTTCAACTCTGTTTCCCTACCGCAGAACAACAATCATAATCGACGGCGGAGAGTGCTTAGTCGGCGAAGAGGGCGATCGCAATGTTTACGTGCATACGCGCAATCATTCGGTTGTTTCTCTTGCCACCGACGAAATAGTTTTGAATGTTTTTTGGAATAAACTTATCGAAAAAGAAAACCTGTTGTCCAAGGGTTGCTCCGGTGCGGATTTTTTGCAAGCCATACACAATTTAGCGGAGCGCTACGGCATTACCGACGAGATGACCAAGAATTTTCTTGTTTACAATTTTCAAAAGGAGAAAACTCAAAATGGCAAAAAATGTTGAACGATTACAGGCGCGCGAAGCCAAAGAACTTATCCGCCGCAAAAAGCAGTTGGGCGCAAGAAGCAACAAGTTTTATCTGATTTACTTGTTTATGATTTTGTCGCTCATCTACATAACGGACGAAATGGCGTCTACTATATCCATTCAGTTTCAGGCGAATATAGTTACGGAATTCTTCGTAAAAAATATGGGTATGGAATACGGCGCGGGATTATCGCTCTTTTCCGCCATAGGTTTTATTTCCTATCCGATAACAGTGCTTATTATTTTCTACCGTCCCCTTGCGGACAAATTCGGGCGTAAGCCGTTTTTGGTTATTAACACGTTATGTATGGGGTTAGGGCTGTTCCTTGTGTATTTATCTAAGGATATCTACGTTTACATGATAGGCGGCACGTTGATGGGTTTTATGGTGTCGCACGATATGCAATGTGTGTACATACTGGAATGCTCTGACGAAAAGTCCCGCGCCCGTAACTACGCAATCGTAAAAGCGGTGGCGATACTGGGTACGTTGCTTGTTCCGTTGCTTAGGGCTACGCTTATGCAAAATGTAAGCGAGCGTTGGCACGTTGTATATTTAGTTCCGGCAATTATCGGTTTTGTAATGGCGTTATTCGCGTTGCTTTTTGCAAAGGAAACAAACGCGTTTTTAACAAAAAGAATAGAGTACTTAAAAACTCCCATCGAAGAACGCGAACAACGCAGTAAGGAAGAGTGCGAGCAAAACGCTCAAGGCGGAATTCTGACCGCTGTTAAATTCGCATTCAAACACAGGCAATTACGCTTTTTGATCATCGCCTGCTGTTGTTTCTATCTTGCTTCGTTAGGTACGGCAACGTACAGTACGGTTATGGCAAAGTCTGCTTTGATGACGGAAGAAGAAATAACTCTTGCTCTATTCTTGTATCCCGTAGGCAACGCGCTGTTTACGTTGATATCGGGTTTTGTGTCGGACAAATTCGGGCGCAAAATAACTATAATTGCGATGTCTTGTTCGGCGTTGGCGTGCTATTTGCTGTTTATTTTGAGCGGTATGTTCAAGTGGACTCCGTATTTGACAGGCTTTGCAATCGGCGGATTTATGGGCAGTTACTGGGGCGCGGGCGATACTATCGGTGGAATAATGTTCTCCGAGTCTTCTCCTACAAACTTGCGTTCGTCCGTAACTGTAATCAACACGTTGCTTAACGGAGTTATGGGCGGACTTGCAACGGTTATCAGTATGATACTGCTTCCTATCATTCCCGAAAAGATGTTCGGCTATATGTACTTGGGTTTGACTGTGCCGGGGCTTGTGGGCGCAATCGTAATAATGTGGCTGTTTGTCGGCGAAACTCGCGGGCTGAATCTTAAAACGGTAACGGGTACGGAATGGGATAAGCCTAAAAAAATTAAAAAAGAAACACAGGACGGTGAATAAAAATGGATAACAAACGTTTTGAACTCGGCGCAAACGAACAGCCGTTGGATATTATCAAGGAAACGTGCGGTTTTGCAGGCGTATTCAAACAAATAGGAGTGATAGGGGATTCTTTGGCATCGGGTGAGTTCGAAAGCCACGACGAAAACGGCAGCATAGTTTATACCGATATGTACGAGTATTCGTGGCCCGCTGTTTTGGAGCGCATTACGGGGACGAAGTACAACAATTATTCTCGCGGCGGAATGACCGCGCGCGAGTATATGCAAAGTTGGGCGGATGCAAACGGATTTTGGCAATGGAATCAAGCGTATATCATTGCGCTGGGCAACAACGATTCGTTTGTCTTCGGACATCCGTTGGGAAGCGTCAAGGACGTTAACGCAGAATGTCCGCAGGATAACGCCGATACATTCTTCGGCAATATGGGCAAAATCGTTTGCAAACTTAAAACGATCGAGCCAAATGCGCGTATTTTTGTCGTTACTCCGCAACTTCGCGGTGAAGCCTGCGATAAAGATATTCGTTATATCGCAAGTGAACTTGCCAAATTGTGCGATATGTTTGACTTTACGTACTTGCTGGATATGACTGCGCATGCGCCCGTATACGATGCCGAAATGCGTAAGTCGTTCGGGCTGGGCTTCCATCCGAACCCGATGGGGTACTATGCTTACGCATTGATGGTGGCTAATTATATCGATTACATTATACGTAGTAACCCTCGGGAATTTGCAACGATACCGTTTGTCGGTACGTCGCTCAAAAACAAAGATTACAAATAGTATGTATTTGCTGAAATGCACAATTACTAAACTTGTAGATGTTTTCATTGTAAGTTTACAACAATTAATACTAAATATATAACCGTTTTGGGGACGAAGGCATTTGAGCATTCGTCCTTTCTGTTATGATTGACAAAGAAAATGCGATTTGTATGCTAATTTAGCTGAAATGAAAAGTTAAAGTCCACATAGGTAGGGAAAACGTCCACGAGCGGAAGTTAGTTGTGCAAACAGGTTGGAAGTGATGCTAGAATATAACCATAGACACGAAATGTTGTAGATGAGGAGAGAGTCATGGTTCTGGAGAACAGACGAGGTTCTGAAAAGGACGGAAGATCCGGTCAGGTCCGGGTGAGTGTTCAGAAAAGCAAGGAACCGGGGAAAATGAAACCCATGAAAAAAGCTGCAAATTATTAAAATCAAATAAGTGAGATAGCAGTTGAACCGTCAGATTTGGCAGAAACCATCAGAGTCGGCGCTACATATCAAGAGTTTGTAACGAGCTGGAATTAGCATAGAACTATTAGGAGCCGACAAAACGGAAATAGAGACAGTGGCATATGGTCACTGGTCTTATTGGTATTCGTTTTGTCGACTCCTTTATTGTGTCTGTTTCCGTTTTGCTCCGGAAATGGAGAGAAAGATGGAAAAGACAATTGGTATGAGAATCAGAGAATGCAGAGTGAAGAAGGGAATAACACAGGAAGAATTAGCAGAGACTATCTATACAAAGAAATGTACGATTTCTGCTTATGAGACAGGAAAAATTGATATCAAGGTAAGCATTCTTAAGGATATCGCAAAGATTCTTAATACTACAGCAGGATATTTGATGGATGGAGATGAGATGGGATTTGATGCTGATGTGATGCAGCTTGCTATGATGCTGCAGGAGATGAAGAATGAGGCTGTGAGAAAAGTGGCGATTGAACAGGTGAAGATTTTGGCGAAGTTAAATAAAGATGCATAGTTCAAAAAAATACAAAAAAGAGTTTACTTTCTCGCTTTTGGAATATATAATTAAAGCGTAGAAGTAAAGTGCAGAGGTGAACAGAATGACTAAAAAGGAAAAAATTGATAATTTTATAGAAAAATATAATGGTTATCTTATTACCTCTTTGGTGTGTAATGAAGGTATTTCGAAGACCTATGTTGCACAATATATTAAGGAACACGGTATGGAGAAGGTCTCAAGAGGTTTATATATAACGGATGATGTGTGGCCGGATGAGTTGTTCATTCTGCAGCAAAGAAATGGCGCAGTCATTTATTCCGGAGAAACAGCACTATATTTACATGGTTTGACAGATAGGGAGTATTCATCTGTGTGTGTTACTGTACCACAAGGATATAATGCGAGCCATCTAAAGGATAATGATTTTGATGTTTCGGTGAAATACGCTGCACCGGATTTATATAAAATGGGAATTTGTGAGATTGCATCCAGTAGTGGAAATATGGTTAAGGTTTACGATAAGGAGCGTTGCATTTGTGATTTGATAATGAATCGTAATAAGTATGAAGTACAAGTATTTCAAACGGCTATCAAGGAATATATGTCCTCGAAGGACAAAAAGCTATCGCAGCTGATGGTATATGCGGATACGCTGGGAGTTCGAGATGAAGTGATGAAGTACGTGGAGGTGTTAGTGTGATTAGTTCATCAAGACAATTAAAAGATAAGGTGAGAAATATTTCGGATGGGAACAGTAATAAAGCAACTATGCTAATTCGAAATTTTATGATGGAAAGATTTCTGGAAAGAGTATCTATATCGTCATATCGAGATAATTTTATTCTTAAGGGTGGAATGCTGGTAGCGTCAATTGTTGGTGTGGATATGCGAGCTACGATGGATATTGATACAACAGTAAAAGCATTACCATTAAATGAGACTGATACGCAGAGAATAATTGAAGAGATTTGCAACATCCCGCTGGAAGATAATGTTAGCTTTAAAGTTAAAAGTACAAGAACTATTATGGAAGAGTTTGATTATCCGGGTATTCGTGTAATGTTGGAAGCTACGTTGGACAGGATGCGTCAACCGATTAAAATAGATATTTCTACAGATGATGTAATCACACCAAAGGCAGTAGAATATGACTATAAATTGATGTTTGAGGATAGAACGATTTCTGTTCTTACATATAACAAAGAAACACTGCTTGCTGAAAAAATGCAGACAATTATAAATAGGGGAATTGCGAATACCAGATTAAGAGATTTTTATGATGTATACAGTATCATGAATTTCTATGAAGAGCAGATAGAAAAGCAGGTTTTATGTGATGCATTCTCTGCTACCTGTGAAAAGAGGAAGACTATTTTTAATAAGGATGATATAGAAGCTACATTACATTTGGTATCTGATGATTTACATATGGAAGAGCTTTGGAGGCAGTTTCAAAAAAGCAATTTTTATGTAGGGGACCTAGAATGGAAAAGTGTGATTGATTATGTAGAGGATACGATGAAGAAGTATTTGCTGTGAAATCATATTGATGAAATCCAGAGTCAAATTCAACCGATTTCAACCGATAATTTAACCGATTGAATCAGCAATGCATGGAAGAATGGAGTTTTAAGAACTGGTGTGTAAAATACTGGTCAAAGACACCGGAATTTTTGCAATATGTGAAAGAATATTCATGATACAATGGATAATAGAGACGTTATTATGAACATATAGTCATTGACGTGATGATGAATATTTTTATCTGTAAGAAAAATAAGAAGAGAAGAATCGTTGTTGAATCCAGAGATGGATTTGATGCCGTTTTTTCAATGAATGGAAATACAAAATCAAAAGCTGCAGGAATAGATGATCAAATGAGGTCTTCCGTTAATCGGTCAATGGGTATATACTCGCATTAACCGAATTGGTCAACGGAGGCAGCTTATGAATGAAAAATTTTATGCTTTGTCGGAAGAAAAACAATCGCAAATATTAAATGCTGCATACAAGGTATTTGCAATGAATCAATATAAAAAGGCACCAACCTCAAAAATTGCAGCAGAAGCCGGAATATCCAAGTCACTTTTGTTTCATTATTTTCATAATAAACTGGAGCTATATCTTTTTCTATGGAAGTATGCAGCGGATTTAACAAAAAAATATATGTGTAAATATAAGGTATATGAAACAGATGATTTTTTTGAAATGATGCGTCGTGTGCAAATGTCAATATAAAATTGTAGGTTTTTTATCATATAAGAATGTAGGAAAACCTACACGCTTATATGATATTTTATGTAACTTAATTTTCCTCAATCATATACTGCCTCTGATCCTTTAGTCTATAGGATGGACCATTTCGAAAATGGTCTGTTTGTCGTAATGAACAGCACTTTGATGTTTTATTTGCTATTGCTATCTGCTGCAATTACAGATTTAATCTGCTTCAT
>OGKZ01001951.1_pt1 | contig 12282 bp, 7 predicted proteins | sample 1572571 | NCBI WGS metagenome assembly OGKZ01 (sample SAMEA2581906, study PRJEB24529) | metagenome | biome: Human gut stool | place: China | collected 2011 | reverse complement strand
AAGTACATGGATGCCACTGAATGCATATTCTTGATAAAGGGAAGAATCATACTGAAAACCTTCCGGTTTCACTTGTTCCGTATCCTTGTTTATCCATCCGCAAAGTCTCTTATCTGTATCAAAAAGAAGATAGCGGGAGGTTTTACGTTGGCTGGCCAGTAAAGTGGCAACAGCACCGCTTTGTAGATGATAGTCATATAGTTCTTTCAGGTTCACGTCTGAAAGAATATCTACATTGTGTATCAGGAAAGGTTCATCGGAATTTTCAAAGAAAGAACGGGCTTTCTTAACTCCCCCACCGGTGTCGAGCAACAGGTCGCGTTCATCGGAAATATGTATGATAAGCCCAAAATTCTCATTGGCTTCTAAGAAATCAAGTATTTGTTCGCCAAAATGATGGATATTAATCACTATTTCTGTGAATCCGGCAGCTTTCAGTTTTAAAATCACATGTTCCAACATCGGACGTCCGGCTATGGGAACTAAAGCCTTCGGCATGGTATCGGTGAGTGGCTTCAGCCGGCTACCCAAACCGGCTGCAAATATCATTGCTTTCATTCTTTCGGTTACTTTCTTCTTTACATTTACTCTTCTTAGATTGTTGCCTCAAACGTATGTTCGATATTCTGTTCCCGATGCACCAGTTCGACTTTCACACCAAATTTCTGATTCAGGTGCTCTGCCAGATGCTGGGCAGAATAAACAGAACGATGCTGTCCGCCGGTGCAACCGAAGCAGACGGACAAATTGCTGAATCCGCGTTCCATATAACGCTGCACGGAGGCATCTACCAAAGCATAGACATGATCGAGGAAACGAAGTATTTCGCCATCTTCTTCCAAGAAAGTGATTACAGGTTCATCCAGTCCGGTGAAAGGTTTGTAACGCTCATACTTACCGGGATTATTCACGGCGCGGCAGTCGAATACATATCCTCCTCCATTGCCGGTAGAGTCATCAGGAATTCCTTTCTTATAGGCAAAGCTCATTACTTTGACGGTTAGCTGCCGCTTTTTCAGGTCGTCCGTAAATTGTTTCAGTCCAGTAAGCTCCCGCAAAACGTTACAGAGATACGGATATTCCGGATATTCCTCTTTCAACAGTTCGCGCAGGTTCCCGATAGCATAAGGAACACTCTGGATAAAGTGGGGCTTCTTTTCGAAGTAGCCACGAAAGCCATAGGCTCCAAGCACTTGCAAAGTACGGAAAAGTACAAAATGGCGAAGCTGGCTATAAAAATAAGGTTCGTCAATTGGTTGGTATTTGCGGAGTGCTTCAATATATTCTTGCAGCAGTTCCTGACGGAGACTATCAGGATATTTTGCTTTTGCCTGCCATAAGAAAGAAGCAATGTCATAATAGAACGGTCCCTTACGTCCGCCCTGAAAATCAATAAACCATGGTTCGCCGTCTTTAATCATCACATTACGACTTTGGAAGTCACGATACATAAAAGTGGCAGAAGAACTACGAAGCAGAACATCGCTCATCTTCTGGAAATCATCTTCCAGTTTATCTTCCTGAAACTCCATACCGGTAGCTTTCAGGAAGCAATATTTGAAGTAATTCAAATCCCACAGAATGGAGCGTTGATTGAACTCCGGTTGAGGATAACAACGGGAAAAATCAAATCCATCGGCCCCGGCAAACTGAATGGCAGGAAGCAAACGAATCGTTTTGCGAAGCAACTCTTTTTCCTCTTCTGAAAAGACGCTGGTAGCACGTCCTTTCTCTATGGCATGGAACAACAGAGTATCGCCCAAATCTTCCTGCAAATAATAGGTTTTATCTTCCGAGGCAATGCGCACTTCGGGAACAGGCAGTCCACATTTGCGGAAGTGTCCTGCCATATAAAGAAATGCCTCATTCTCATCAATAGAAGCCCCGTAGACTCCAATCAATATTTCTATACCCGTCAGCCGAAAATAACGGCGGTTGGAACCGGAAGACGGTAATTCTGTTATGTTTTCAGCGGGAACGCCCGTATATGACTGATAAAGTTTCTGTAGTTCTTCGGTAATCATAGTCGTATATTTTCGAGCAAAGATAGAGAATCTAGCTAAATAATACTATCTTCCCGCTGATAAAAACCGGCTACTTTACCTAATCTGCTGTGTACAGGCCTTTACTTCCAATAAGCCGGTTATTTAAAAAAGTTGTTGGAATGGCTCCCTATGAATATAAGATGAAGAATTAGCAATTCTCATTGTATTCAAGGATTTTCAGTGCAGAGATTAAAGATTTTCAGTACAGAAATTTATAATAGTTTATGCAGTCGAGTAGTCATCCCCTTATAAGGTGACAATAATCATTTTGTAAAGTGATAAATAGCACCCTATAAGATGACTATTATCCCATTACAAGGGGACAACTTATCTTTAGAAGGACGGAAAGCTTTAAAGATACAAAATTAAATAGAAAAAAGCAACTATATATAACTCTTTTACCTGAAGGAATACAAAATAAGTTTGCTTTTCAACAAACATTCATCCGAATGTATTATCTTTGTTTTAGTTTAACTGACCTAATCTCATGAGAAGAAAGACCTTTTTACTACTATGCATCGCATTTATCGCACTGTTTATCGGCATCTCCCCTCTTCAAGCCGGTCATTATTACTATAAGCAAATCTCACTAAAAGACGGACTGCCTTCTACCGTACGATGCATCTTAACGGATGAACAAGGTTTTGTATGGATTGGAACCCGCTCCGGACTGGGACGATATGACGGACATGAACTTAAAAAGTATGTCCATCAGTCAAACAACCCTCATTCCATTCCTCACAATTTAATCTACCAGATGATAGAAGACGCACAAAACAATATCTGGATTCTGACAGACAAAGGAGTGGCACGTTATCAGAGGCAAAGCGATGACTTTCTTATACCGACTGATGAAACAGGAAATAATATCATCGCCTATTCCGTCTGCCTGACTGATGATGGAGTGTTATTCGGTTCGAAAAATAAAATCTTTTTCTATAATTATCAGGATACCTCTTTACGCCTCCTACAAACATTTGACTTAGAACCCAATTATAATGTAACTCTACTAAATCTATGGGATAAACACACATTACTCTGTTGCAGCCGGTGGCAAGGACTACTCCTGCTCGACCTGAATACCGGAAAATGCCGCCGTCCTCCTTTCGATTGCGGAAAGGAAATAATGAACGTACTCATAGACTCACAAAAAAGAATCTGGGTAGCTCCCTACAATGGAGGGCTGAACTGTCTGACACGCGACGGTAAACTACTGGCTACATATACTACCCACAACTCCTCTTTAAGCAACAATGTCATACTAAGCCTCGCCGAACGGGAAGGAGAAATCTGGATTGGAACAGACGGAGGAGGCATTAATATTCTCGACCCGGAAACAAGACGTTTTTCGCTGTTGGAGCATATGCCCGGAAGTGACAACTACTCACTCCCCGCTAACTCTATTTTATGTCTGTACAACGACTGCAACAATAATATGTGGGCAGGTAGCATCCGTAACGGACTAATCAGCATCCGGGAAGTTTCCATGAAAACATATACAGACGTACCACCCGGCAACGACCGGGGACTTAGCAACAATACCGTTCTAAGTCTTTTCCAGGAATCTCAAGATCAAATCTGGGTAGGCACGGACGGAGGAGGTATCAACAACTTTAATCCGCTCACAGAGAAATTTACTCATTATCCCTCAACCTGGGAAGACAAAGTTGCCTCTATCTGTCAGTTTACTCCCGGTAAATTATTAATTTCTATTTTCTCACAAGGAGTATTTATTTTCAATCCGGCAACTGGAGAAAAACAACCTTTCACCATTGTCGACGCTGAAACAACAGCACTCTTATGCAATCGAGGCAAGGCTGTAAATCTACTTCGGAACACTCATCACAATATTCTGTTCCTTGGAGAACATATCTATATATATGATTTGAATACACGTACTTTCAGTACCGCTATAGAACAGGAAGAACAAGATATTATCGGTGCTCTCCTGCCAATCGGCAATTATAGGAACACCACTTATCTAAATGATACGAAGCACATATATGAACTGGACAACCATACAAACCGGCTGAAAGCCCTATACAGATGCTGGAAAGACACGACCATCAACTCCGTTTCAAGAGACGAAGAGGGAAACTTCTGGATTGGGAACAATTACGGATTGGTACACTACAATCCCGCCACCAAAATACAGACTCCGATCCCGACCTCTCTATTTAGTGAAATCACTTTGATCGTATGCGACCAGCAAGGAAAAGTATGGATAGGAGCTGACAGCATGCTTTTCGCTTGGCTTATCAAAGAAAAAAAGTTCGTTCTATTCGGCGAATCAGACGGCGTAATCCAGAACGAATATCTTTCCAAACCCCGCCTGTTAAGTATGCAGGGAGACGTCTATATGGGTGGAGTAAAAGGTTTACTGCACATTAACTGCAAAATACCATTAACAACTTCTGAACTTCCCCAACTCCAATTATCTGATGTCATCATCAATGGAGAATCCGTGAATAACGAATTAACCAATCGACCAACAGGGATCTCCGCTCCCTGGAACAGTAATATCACTATCCGGATCATGTCGAAAGAGAAGGACATTTTCCGACAGAAAGTGTACAGATACCAGATAGAGGGGCTGAATGACCAGCAAATCGAATCATACAATCCCGAACTGGCCATACGTTCACTTCCTCCGGGAAGTTATAAGATTATGGCTTCATGTACAGCTAAAGATGGCAGTTGGATTCCCAGTCAGGAAGTACTGGAACTAACCATTCTCCCTCCCTGGTATCGGACATGGTGGTTTATTCTTAGCTGTACCGTTCTTACTGCTGCCGCTATTATTGAAACTTTCCGAAGAACTCTAAAGCGTAAGGAAGAAAAACTGAAATGGGCAATGAAGGAACATGAACAACAGGTATATGAAGAAAAAGTACGTTTCCTTATTAATATCAGTCATGAGCTGCGCACACCTTTAACGCTCATACACGCACCGCTTAGCCGGATACTGAAATCGCTTTCTGCCGAAGATACACAATATTTACCTATAAAAGCAATCTATCGCCAGTCACAGCGAATGAAAAACCTTATTAATATGGTACTCGATGTACGCAAAATGGAGGTTGGGGAAAGTAAATTGCAGATACAGCCGTATGCTCTCAATCAATGGATTGAACATGTATCCCAAGATTTCGTCAGCGAAGGTGAAGCTAAAAACGTCCGTATCCGCTATCAGCTTGACCCACAGGTCAATACTGTAAGTTTCGATAAAGATAAGTGTGAGATTATTCTAAGCAATCTGCTTATCAATGCCTTGAAACACAGTCCACAAGATGCAGAAATAACAATTACATCGGAGTTGCTTTCCGAGAAAAATAGCGTACGTATCTCCATCATTGACCGGGGAAACGGATTGAAACAAGTAAATACACAAAAACTCTTCACCCGTTTCTATCAAGGTACAGGAGAGCAAAGCGGCACAGGTATCGGATTATCTTATTCCAGGATTCTGGTAGAACTACACGGAGGCTCCATCGGTGCACGGGATAATCAGGAAGCTGGTGCAACATTCTTCTTTGAACTACCCTTGAGACAACAATCGGAAGAGATCGTCTGTCAGCCGAAGGCATATCTGAACGAATTGATGAACGATGATAGCAAAGAACAGTTACCGGAGGAAAATACGTTCGATACGAGTCCTTACAGTATTCTAGTGGTGGATGACAATCCGGATTTGACGGATTTTCTGAAAAAGTCACTGGGAGAATATTTCAAACGGGTAGTGATTGCTTCCGATGGTGTGGAAGCCCTTCAACTGACCAGAAATCATGCTCCGGATATTATCGTCAGTGACGTGATGATGCCGAGAATGAATGGATATGAATTATGCAAAAATATAAAGGAAGATATTACGATCAGTCACATTCCTATCGTTCTGCTGACAGCAAGAGATGATAAACAAAGTCAGTTGAGTGGCTACAAGAATGGGGCGGACGCTTATCTGACTAAGCCCTTTGAGATAGAAATGCTAATGGAAATCATTCGCAACCGATTGAAAAACCGCGAATCTATCAAGAAAAGATATTTGAATACAGGATTAGTCCCTGCGCCGGAAGAGAGCACTTTCAGCCAAGCAGATGAAACATTTCTGCTGAAACTGAATAAAATTATTCAGGAACATCTGGATAGCAGCAATCTGGACGTCACTTTTATCTGCAAGGAGATAGGTATGAGCCGGGCTTCCCTTTACAATAAGCTAAAAGCTCTGACCGATATGGGAGCCAATGATTACATTAATAAATTCCGGATGGAGAAAGCGATCACATTAATCACCAGTACGGACATGTCGTTCACGGAAATTGCCGAGAAGGTCGGCTTCACTACTTCACGCTATTTCAGTACGGCTTTCAAACAATATACAGGAGAAACGCCAACTCAATATAAGGAGAAGAGAAAACAGGAACGGAAAAAAGAGTAATGAGCAGCTACCCGAAAAAACAAATATTCTTTAGGCACGGAATTCTAAGACCTGAGCAAATAATCCGTGCCTAAAAATTTTAATATACTGCAAGTTTCATTACTTACTTAACCATTGACTTTTTTATAGTCTTCCAGAAACTTCTTCAATCCCGAATCCGTCAACGGATGATTCAATAAACCCTTGATAGCACTCAACGGACAAGTAGCAACGTCCGCTCCCACTTCCACACATTCGATAATATGTTTCGTATTGCGGATAGAAGCAGCGAGCACTTGTGTCTTGTAATCATAGGTACGATACATACGTACAATATCTCCCACAAGCCCTACTCCATCTTCACAAATATCGTCCAGACGACCGACAAAAGGCGAAACATAGGTAGCTCCGGCTTTAGCTGCCAGTAATGCCTGTCCTACTGAAAAGACTAATGTACAGTTAGTACGGATTCCCTTTTCCGTGAAATGCTTGATAGCTTTAATGCCATCGGCAATACAGGGAACTTTTACTACGATGTGCGGATTGAGCGCGGCAAGTTCTTCGCCTTCACGAATCATTCCTTCATAATCGGTTGCTATCACTTCGGCACTGACATCTCCGTTGACAATCTTACATATCTTGATATAATGTTCACGCTGATTCTGCGTTCCTTTGATACCTTCTTTCGCCATCAGCGAAGGGTTGGTAGTCACTCCGTCAAGTACTCCGAGGTCATAAGCCTCCTGGATTTGCTCCAGATTAGCTGTGTCAATAAAAAACTTCATACTCTTAATTTTTAATGGTTAACGATCTAATAGTCAAAGATAAGAATTTATTTTTATTCATCCCTGATTAAGCAATCGTAATTGACGAATCAAGATATACATCCTGAATGGTATTCAATAATTCCACCCCTTCGTTCATTGGTTTCTGGAACGCTTTACGTCCGCTAATCAATCCCATACCTCCTGCACGTTTGTTGACTACAGCTGTAATGACTGCATCACGCAAATCGGAAGAACCGTGAGATTCTCCACCGGAGTTAATCAAACCAACGCGTCCCATATAGCCATTGGCAACCTGGTAACGGCAAAGGTCAATCGGGTGTTCGGAAGCCAGTTCGGTATACATACGTTCGTCTACCTTGCCGAAGCCGATGGCTTTAAAACCACCATTGTTAGTAGGAAGTTTCTGTTTTACGATATCAGCTTTAATAGTCACTCCCAGACGGTCGGCCTGTCCTGTTAAATCGGCAGCCGCATGATAATCGACAGCACCTTTCTTGAAATCATTATTACGCAGGTAACACCAAAGAATGGTTGCCATCCCCAGTTCGTGAGCATATTCAAAAGCTTCGGCTATCTCCACGAGCTGACGGCGACTCTGTTCCGAACCGAAATAGATAGTGGCGCCTACCGCTACTGCTCCCATATTCCAGGCTTCTTTAACGGTACCAAACAATACTTGGTCGAAACTGTTAGGATAAGAAAGTAATTCATTGTGATTCAACTTAACGATAAAAGGTATTTTATGGGCATATTTACGTGCTACGGAACCAAGGATCCCAAAGGTAGAAGCGACTCCATTACAGCCTCCTTCAATAGCCAGTTTCACGATATTCTCCGGATCGAAATAGATCGGATTGGGAGCAAATGATGCTCCGGCAGTATGTTCGATGTCCTGATCGACAGGAAGTATGGACACATAACCGGTATTTGCCAGGCGGCCATGTCCCAACAGCGTTTGCAAACTGTTCAATACTCTGATGTTCCGGTCCGAATCAATCCATACTTTATCTATTGTATCGGGAGACGGAACGTGAATCAGTGATTTATCAATGGTTTCGCAAGTGTGGTCCAGGTAATAACAGGCCTTATCTCTTAATAATTCTACTACTTTACTCATAACTTCATTTTTTAATGTGTAACTTTTCTATTTTTTCTTTCCCTGATTGGCTACTGCTTCCATCAGTTTTTTGATCTCTTCCGGGTTTCCCAGGAAATAGTCATTAGCAACGTTCAGGTTTTCATCAAACTCAAAAACGTAAGGCACAGCAGTAGGCAGATTCAGTTTTATGATATCTTCATCGGAGATATTTTTCAAATGTTTTATGATACCCCGCAGACTATTACCATGAGCCACAACCAATAAAGTATGGGCCGTTTTCAGGCTGGGGAATATATCACTTTCCCAGTAAGGCATGATACGTTCAATGGTATCTTTCAATGATTCGGTACGAGGTAACTCCGCGTCGGGCACTTCATGATAACGGTAATCAAAACGCGGGTTTCTCAAATCACTCTCCGAAAGCGGATTGGGAGCTATATCATAGCTACGACGCCACACAAGCACTTGTTCTTCTCCATATTTCTCGGCAGTCTCGGCTTTATTCAATCCCTGCAATTCACCATAATGCTTTTCATTCAAGCGCCAGCTTTTCTCTACAGGTATCCAGTCCAGATTCATCTTATCGAGAACACAGTTCAAGGTTTTCACCGCACGCTTCAAATAGGAAGTATAAGCCTTATCAAAATTGAAACCATATTCTTTCAATGTCTCTCCGGCTTTTTCAGCTTCGGCAACTCCCTTTTCTGTCAGATCTACATCTGTCCAGCCCGTAAAACGATTTTCTTTATTCCATGCACTCTCTCCGTGACGAAGTAATACTATCTTTTTCATTTCTAAAATTCTCCTTTCTTCTTTTTATATATACAACAGATTGTTTCTTCACAAAGTTCACTAGAAAACAAATAGTTGTCAATACCCAGAAATAATGATTCTTTCTGCAAAGAAGCGGGATGCAGTAATCAGGGACATAAAAAAATACCCTCCTCTAATTCTAAGCTTGCATTATGGATGATGATTCATCAAAGCAAGGTTATCGTTAGAGAAGAGTAAGTCTGTTAAAGTAAAAAAGAGAGAGTTTATATATACAAGAAAATCTGTTCTACTTTTCTGTTCTTTTTAAAAGTTCCACTGTTGAAGTCTACACATCAGCATCTTTTCCATAATAGGTTTCTTTCGTTTTTTTGATGTTCCGCAGCAAAGATGAATAGTGGCGATAGTTCATATCTCCTTCTTTACAAGTCGCCAACTGTTCCTTCACATGCTCTTCAATCTTGTCCAGATGTTTCTCCATAAAGAGTTGAATATCAGAACGGGTGACTGTCATATTCAAACTTGTATTATCTTTCTCATTAGGTTTAATCACACGCCCTACAAACGACAGATAAGTCCGGTGTGTTTGACGACGGAAATTGTTCTCCAACTCATTAGGATCGTTCAACGGTTTCCATACAGCGACAAATACGTCATTTAAATACTCGTCCAGTGAATACGGTTCGGGTACGCTGAAGGAAGTTGAATAGATATTGTGAAGCATTCCCGGCGCAAGCAACAAAGCTAACGCAGAACTCTGACGGTCGCTAATTTCATCTACCGCTTTCAGGCCTACACGACTTACCACTTCGTCCGGATAGAGCCAGAGGGGAGCTACGAACAAGTTACGTCCCAACCATTCAACAACCTCTTTTTGTATACTACGCGGCACATAATCACGTCCTTTGCTATCCGGCACATTTTTGGTATAACGACCTCCGAGGTTTTTCTGTACTTGCAGCGTATACTTCAGGTATTGGACGCGAACTGAATTATAGATAGTATTCAAGTCGTCATACTGACCGTCGGGTTGCGCCGTCCAAGTCAGAATATTCTCCATCACTCTTTTCAGATTCTTGATACCATATTCATTAGCCTTCATATTATTGTCGCCCAAATCTTCGCTTTGGCTGCGCGGGTCAGAGCCTTTTCCTTCATCACCGATAAACAATAAACGATGGTCTCCTTTCAGTTTCTTGGTAACTTCGGCACGTAATGCCGCTTTCTCTTTAAAGGGGTCTTTAAATTCCGGACGATATTGATATCCCCATTTTATAGCCCATTTATCATAATCGCCAATGCGAGGGAAAAGTCCTTTTTCTGAAATCCGGTCTTCAGGCTGTGCCACATAATTGAATCGTGCATAGTCCATGATTGATACCGTGTGACCGTTGGCTTCCACCCAGGCTTTATCACGTAACTTCTCTACCGGAGTAGCTGAACTGGCAGCCATATTGTGACGCAAACCGAGTGTGTGTCCTACTTCATGCGAGGAGACAAACTGAATCAGAGTTCCCATTAATTTGTCATCAAAGGTCATTGATTGCGCACGTTTATCCAAAGGTCCGCACTGCACCATATACCATTTCTTAAGTAGGTTCATCACGTTATGATACCAACAGATATGACTTTCCATTATTTCTCCGCTACGCGGGTCTACAATACGCGGTCCGTAGGCATTCTCTGTTTCCGAAGGCAAATAACGCAATACACTATAACGTGCATCATCCAAGCTCATTGTGGGATCGTCCGGCCACTCTTTGGCAATAATGGCATTTTTAAATCCGGCTGCTTCAAAAGCAACATTCCAATCGTTCACACCGGCTTTAAGATAAGGGATCCATTTCTTGGGTGTCGCCGGGTCTATATAGTATACAATAGGGCGTTTCGGTTCAGTGAGTTGCCCTCGACGATAACGTTCCGGGTCTTTCGGTTCCAACCGATAACGCTGAATGATAGCTCCACGCGATGTGACTTGCTGTTCATCAGAGAATTCTGTCACCGGATTCTGAAAAAAGCCGACCCGTTCATCTGCCAGTCTCGGCTGCATCGGCTCTTTAGGCAACATTACCATACTGGTATTCAGTTTCACAGTCACTGATCCTGTTGCCGCAGCCGGCAATTTGCCGGAAGTTATATTGTAAGTACGCAAAGTTACTACTTCCACATTAATAGGATAGGTCTTTATAGTATCCATAAATGTACGATCCTGAACTAAAGAACCAATGCCAAGAATAGAACGGTCACTTGACGTAAAGCCACAGGTCTTGTTATCACTTAAAAGGAACTTGGAGACGTTGACGAGCTGTGCCCGAGTCTCCGGATTTCTACCGATAACATCAAACTTACCGATAACCGGATCTACAGTAGACTGCTTCAACGCCTCTGCTATCTTATCACCCGGGCGGGCAAACTGCGACTGCACATATTCACGTAAGAAGAGAGTTTTATCATTATGTTGTTCCCAATAAACCACACTTCGATTCACTTCTTCTCCACTAAGCATTTTAAATCCTTGCGGAACAGCTTTAAAGCGGGTAACAACCAATAACAATCGTCCCAATAAAGAATCCGGTACTTCAAAATACCAGTCATCTTTGATGTGACGGATCGTGAACATACCCTCACATTCACTTCCTCCATCTTTCAACAGTTTCTCGTAAGCGGTAGCCTTCTTGACAGTGTCTTTCTTGACCGTATCTTCATGAACTACCAGATTTTTGGTTCCATACTCCAGCGGAAGTTTACCACCGGCATACACTCCAACACATTGGAGTGTAAGGAGTATGTATGCCGCCATCATTAAAATTTTTCGCATCGCTTTTCTATCTATTTTATTCGTTAGTATTTAGTGTCAAATTGGGATTCTTCTCACGGGCAGCTACTGGGAACGGGATGATGTACAAACGTGAATCCGGTTTCAATGTATATATTTTCTGTTCTACGGTCGTAGTTACCAGCAGAAAAGTACGGGTAATCGTCTTTGCATAGTCGGCTTCCGTATTGAACCGTTTCAAATCCCAGAAACGGCTGAATCCGAAGAGCAACTCTTTACGACGCTCGTTAATGATTTCCTGCATCATCTCACGCTGTGTAGCCGGTTCCGGAAGCACAGCTTCACTTCCTTTGATTCGTTTTTCACGTAACTGATTCAACACTTCAACG
>OGKZ01001949.1_pt1 | contig 12288 bp, 8 predicted proteins | sample 1572571 | NCBI WGS metagenome assembly OGKZ01 (sample SAMEA2581906, study PRJEB24529) | metagenome | biome: Human gut stool | place: China | collected 2011 | reverse complement strand
ACCCCTTATAGACGATAAGGTAGATAGGTTGGAGGTGGAAGAGCGGCAACGCTTGGAGCTGACCAATACTAATAGGTCGAGGGCTTGACCAGAAATGGTTCAGGTTAACATATCTGATAGTTTAATGTGTGGTTTTGAAGGAACACAAATTTTCATTTTGTTATTTTAACCGTAACTGATAAGTTACGGTTTTTATTTTTTCAAAATAAACTATCAATTTACAGATTATTGTGTTACAATAGAGAAAAAGTATTACAGAAATATATTGACAAAAGAAATTTATAACTGGGAGGTTATTTTATGGATACTAATATTTTACTTGAGAATGGAACCAATGAACTTGAGGTACTTGAATTCGTAATTGGAAATAATCATTATGGTATCAACGTAGCCAAAGTTAAGGAGATTGTGAACTTCCAGAAGGTGACACCTGTGCCGAACGCACATCCGTCGGTTGAGGGTATATTTATGCCGAGAGATACAATGATTACGGTTGTCAAGCTTGCGAATGTTCTTCATCTTCCTGATTCTGATGATCCTAAGAATGATATGCTTATCAATACTAATTTTAACAAGCTGAATGTTGCTTTTCATGTACATAAGATTGTTGGTATTCATCGTGTATCATGGGCTGATATAATAACACCTGATACTACAATAAATTCGGCAGAATCCGGAATTGCTACAGGTATTATTAAGGTTGATGGCAGACTTATAATTATTCTTGATTTTGAGAGAATAGTTTCGGATATTAGTCCTGAGACAGGTCTTAAGGTATCTGATATCAGCAGATTGGGCGTAAGAGAGAGAAATAATTCTCCGATTGTTTTAGCTGAGGATTCAATGTTACTTATGAAGCTTATAACAGATTCGCTTGAGAAGGCAGGCTATACTAATCTTATCAAGTGTGTCAATGGACAGGAAGCATGGAATTATCTTCAGAGTATTAAGAAGAAGGCAGACGGAGATGTAACTAAGTATGTTAAGTGTATTGTTACAGATATTGAGATGCCTATCATGGATGGACATAGACTTACTAAGCTTGTAAAGACAGATAATGAATTTCAGAATATTCCGATTATTATTTTCTCGTCCCTTATTAATGAAGAGATGAGACGTAAGGGTGAGCAGCTTGGAGCAGATATGCAGCTTTCAAAGCCGGAGATTGGTTCCCTTGTTGAAGCAATAGACAAATTGATTTTAAAGTAAACAAAATCTTTATCTGATTCCTGTAATTAAATAGCTTTACATTTAATTGTGTCAAAAGAGTCGCTGTCCGGCGGCTTTTTTGATTTGTAAAATAGATATGCGAAGTATCGATTTTATATGAATAAGAAGAAAAAGCGGATTGCCATTATCATTTGTATACAAAAATGATTACTATTCAGATGACGTTAGCATAAAGTAAACAGATATGTATGCTTGTGAACAGAGAAATTTCTTATTCGTAAAGTGGCGTAAATGGACTGTCTTTTATATGAGCAAAATACGAGAAAAAATAGCTGCGTAGCAGTGGAAAAGCACATATCAATATGTGGTTTTGCGAATAAATGGTACAGAGTTATGAATAGTTATTTAAAATCTTATATATGAATGGAATGATTTGGATAAGTATTTCTTGTGAAAAAAAACAACACATGTTATAATAAAGCAAATTGTTTTTGCAGCAGTTATTTAGCTATGAATTTACAATAAATTAATACAGATGAGGTGAAGCAACGTGGCAGAAAATAATGATGACCAGTACCTTGATGAGCTTTTAAATTCATTGAGAAGCAGTAATGATGATGGCAGCGATGCTCTAAGTGATAAAAATGAGAATTTGCTGGCGGATGCGGGTCAGAATAATGGTGATGACGAGTTGATTATTGATGACAGCAGCCAGATGGAAGATAATGATAAAAGCCAGGATAATACGCAGAATGACGATGATATATTTGCTTTGGAAGATAATGGCGAAGAACAGGATGTTAACCAGTCTATAGAGGAAGATAATGAAGATTATGATGAACAGAGTTCGGCAAATGGCAGTGAAGATAATGACAGTTTAATGGATCTGTTTAATCAGCTTAACGGTGATGTAATGCAGACGGATGATAGTAATGCTGATACAGATGCTTCTCAAGCTTCATCGGATGCTGAACAGGAAAATGGTGATGACAATGCTGAATCGGATATAATAACGCTTACCGATGATGAAGATAATATTGAAGCTTATAGTGAGCCTGAAAATGATGATTCGAAGCCAAATGCTGATAATCAGCCGAATAAAGAAGACAGTATAGAAAATACAGAAAAATTAAGTGATGCTAAGTCCGCAGCAAAGAATGCTAAGGAAGAAAAGGCAGAAGCCGCTAGAAAAGAAAAAGAGGCTAAGAAAGAGGAAAAGGAAAGAAAAAAGGCAGAAAAAAAAGCAAAAAAGGAACAGAAGAAAGCAGAGAAAGCTGCAAAGAAGAATAAAAACAAATCTGAATCTGAAAATGAGTCTGTTGATGGCGCATCACAGGATAATGTTGATTTGATAGACAGACTTTATAACGATGAAGAAGCCGTTGGCGGTTCTTCTGATGATGATTTAGACAGCATCCCTGAGCGTGAGGAGGAGACGAAGCCTAAGAAGAAAAAAGAAAAGAAAAAGAAAGAGCCTAAGCCTAAGAAGCCTAAAAAAGAGAAAGTAAAAAAAGAGAAGAAGCCTGCACAGCCTTCCGAGCTTGTAAAAGTGACAAAGGGAACATTTATAGGAATGTTCATCACAATAGTGCTTATAGTAGGAATTGTCTATTTGGGAACGAGCTTTGTGTCATATGGAATAACAGTAAGTCAGGCGAAAGAGCATTTCAATAATGGCAAGTTTGATCAGGCATTTGACAGTATATCAGGAATTAATATAAGAAAGTCGGATGAGAATACATACTATGCTATAAGGACTGTTGCGAGTGTATATGTTGATTACTGCTCATATATTAATTACGATAAGGCAGGAATGAAGTTTGAAGCTTTAGATGCACTTATAAAAGGGCTTCAGCATTATAATGAGTATTATTCGGATGCTGAGAAGTATGAGGTACTCGACCAGTATGATGCTGTAAAGAATCAAATTTTATCAGATCTTTCAAGCTATGGAATTTCAGAGGATGATGCTGTTTACTATGGAAGCCTTGAAAATGAACAGCAGTATAGAGAGATTCTGAGCGACATCGGAGGGGTAACAAAATGATAGCTATTATCGATTACGATGCAGGAAATTTAAGAAGTGTGGAAAAAGCTATTGAAGCTATAGGTGAAAAAGCAGTTGTAACAAGAAATAGGGACGAGATTTTGTCGGCTGATAAAGTGATTTTACCCGGTGTAGGGTCATTTGGTGACGCTATGGGCAGGCTTTATGAGTATGGTCTTGTAGATACACTTCATGAGGTGGCAGATTCAGGAAAACCATTCCTTGGCATATGTCTTGGACTTCAGCTTTTATTCAGACGGAGTGACGAGTCGGATGGTGTTGAGGGTCTTTCAATTCTTCCGGGTGAGATACTCAGGATTCCGGATGCACCGGGAATTAAGATACCTCATATTGGATGGAATTCACTTAAGGCAGCACCGAATGCACGCCTTTTTGAAGGTCTTAGAGAAAATCCATATGTATATTTTGTACACTCATATTATCTTAAGGCTGATGATGAGAATATAGTTGCAGCGACAACAGAGTATGGTGGTACAATGATTCATGCATCTGTGCAGAAAGATAATATATATGCCTGCCAGTTTCATCCTGAAAAAAGCAGCACTGTAGGGCTGCATATTCTTAAGAATTTTGCAGCGTTATAGACTGATTATGCTAAATAGAGATGTATATGCTGTTTAACTGGGTGATGTTATAGCAATAGAGTATTACAGTGTAATGCCTGTGTTAAACAGAAATGCTTATGCTATATAGTAATGTTTTGCAGCATAAATGAGATTGCTGTGAAGTAGGTCTATAGAATTGAGATTTTTACTGCATTCTAATTGATAATAGAGAGGACATTCTATGTTTACTAAAAGAATAATACCATGTCTTGATGTTAATAATGGGAGAGTTGTCAAGGGGACTAATTTTGTTAATCTGCGCGATGCGGGAGATCCGGTTGAAGTGGCGGCTCTTTATGATAAAGCTGGTGCGGATGAGCTTGTTTTTCTGGATATTACGGCATCATCTGACAGAAGAGAGACTACAGTTGACCTTGTTAGAAAGGTTGCTGAGAAGGTGTTCATTCCATTTACTGTCGGTGGAGGAATAAGGACAGTCGATGATTTTAAGAATCTGTTGAGAGAGGGCGCAGACAAAATTTCAATCAATTCGTCAGCGATTGATAATCCACGCCTTATAAGTGATGCTGCAGATAAGTTCGGCAGTCAGTGTGTTGTCGTTGCAATCGATGCGAAGAGAAGGACTGATAGAAGCGGCTGGAATATCTACAAGATGGGTGGCAGAGTCGATACAGGCATTGATGCACTCGAATGGGCGATGAAGGCTAATAAGCTTGGTGCAGGGGAGATTCTTCTTACCAGTATGGACTGTGATGGAGTGAAGCAGGGATATGACATTGAACTCACAAGAACAATAGCTGAGAATGTGTCTATTCCGGTTATTGCTTCGGGCGGAGCTGGGAATATGGAACACTTTTATGATGCGTTGACAGAAGGAAAAGCGGATGCAGCACTTGCGGCTTCACTTTTTCATTATAAAGAGCTTGAGATATCGGATCTCAAGAAATATCTTGCACAACGAGGAGTATCGGTGAGAATGTAATGAGTTATATTGCCGGACGCATATGTCTGATAAAATGACAAATGTTCGAAAAGTATAATATAATGAATGCAAGCGAGTTAACATGCTTGCATGATTAACGAGTGATGAAATTATTGAGTGAGCTATGCTCACGATATAATGAGCGCAAGAGAGCCAACATGCTTGCATGATTGGCGAACGGCGAATTGGATCATGATAGTTGCGAAGCAACGGTAAGCACCGAAGGTGCGAATCATGATATAATGAGCGCAAGAGAGCCATAGGGAGCTTGCTCACTTTTGGCGAACGGCGAAGTGATTGAGTGATGAAATCACGAAATAATAAAAATAGTCTAGAATTAATTGGAGATAAAAATGTCACAGATTAGCAATGACTGGCTTGAAGTTCTAAAACCAGAGTTTGCAAAGCCATATTATAGAGAATTATATAAGTTCGTGGACAGTGAATATAGAAAAGGAGTTGTCTATCCACCGTCAGATGATATATTTAATGCATTTAATTTCACACAGCTTAAAGATGTGAAAGTGCTTATATTAGGTCAGGATCCATATCACAATGAGTTGCAGGCACATGGACTTAGCTTTTCTGTTCTTCCTCAGCAGAGAGATATTCCGCCATCACTTCAGAATATATATCAGGAGCTTCATGATGACCTTGGCTGTTATATTCCCGATAATGGATATCTGAAAAAGTGGGCTGATCAGGGTGTGCTGTTGCTCAATACTGTACTGACTGTTCGTGCTCATCAGGCAAATTCGCATCAGGGACATGGCTGGGAACAGTTTACGGATGCTGTTATCGAAGCGGTTAACGCACAGGATAGACCGATAGTATATATGCTTTGGGGCAGACCGGCACAGAGCAAGATACCGATGCTTACAAATCCTAAGCATTTGATACTCAAGGCACCACATCCTAGTCCATTATCAGCCTATAGAGGATTTTTCGGCTGTAAGCATTTTAGTCAGGCTAATGAGTTTTTGAAAAAGCATGGAGTTGCGCCTATCGACTGGCAGATTGAGAATATAAGATAATAAGTTCATCAATAGCTATAGCACGGCAGCATGGTATGTGAATGGGTGATGTAATTTCGAAAGTTTGTAGAACAAAGAAATCACAGTTATTGGTTGTGAATATTTAAAAAAAATTTTTCAAAATATAAATATATTAGTAATTTTATACAATAGCATGCTTTATGCTATGATGATGCAGACAGTCAAAAATGGTTCGCAGACAGTGTCAAAAAATAGTACTTACATACTTTTTTAAATACGATAATTTGTTTCCTCTATAAAAAAATTCGTGCATTTTGCGGATTGATTATTATATAATGCTTATTTATTATATATGATGTTGATTGCAAAAAAGAGCTACATAATATAGATATTTTATTATTGCCTTGAAATATCATAAGTTAATTGGTGTAGTCTGCAAGGAATAGGAGGAAAAATATGGCTAGTCTAGAGAGAGTTACAGGTGCAGTAGAAATATTGGTTTCAATAATTAGTATTCTTAGAACAGAAGAAAAAGTTGATATCAGCAAAGAACAGTTGATAAGAGATGTTCTATATAAGATAGAAACTGATGATGAAGATTTATTGGTAGATATTGAAACGGCTATGTATGTTGGTAGAGGAGATGTAGAGATATATTCTAAATCGCAACTTATTGATATGAAAAAAGTAAGATACGATATGTTGAATGATTATGGCATAAAGAGCGACTATAGTGCTGGTCAAATTTCGGGTAAAGGAAGAGCTTTATTGGAGTATTTTAATGCTTTTTTATCTGTAGTAAAGTGATTTCAAATGTTTGTAATTATTTTATTCTCTTATAGAGAATATTACGAATGGGATGGTGGCACTATAAAACTCACGAATGTGTTACTTCTACCACTTATGATATTTATATGGGAAACCGCTTTTGTGATTTAGAGTGTAGGTATAGAGAATATAGGTTCGCTTGTATTTAATGGTGTTATGTCAATGGTATACGGTAGTTAAAATTTTCTGAAAATAGTTCTTTTGGAGAGATTAACATGAATTATTATATAAGCGATTTGCATTTATTCCACGATAGTTCAATAAAGTTCGACAATCGGCCTTTCAGCAATCTTGATGATATGCACCGGGCAATTGTGTCTAACTGGAATGCAAGAGTGACCAATGGCGACAGTGTGTATATACTTGGTGATATGAGTATGCGTGGAAGAAATGAAAATTTGATTGCGTTGGTCGCTATATTGAAAGGGAAAAAGATACTTGTAAAAGGAAATCACGATGATGTGTCAGATTATAGATACAGCAGGCTTTTTGCCGAGATTTGTGATTATAAGGAAATCCATGACAGTATTGGCGGAAGAAATGTCAATCTGGTTCTTTGTCATTATCCGATATTCAGTTGGAAGGATATGAGAAGAGGGACAGTGCTGTTATATGGTCATACGCATGATAGCGATGAGGACAGGTATTATCGGAAGTGTATTGCAGGAATGTATTCAAATGAATGTCGTCATGTGAAAGAGGAGACAGGTGCTCCGAGGACATATAATGTCGGATGCATGAAGCCATGGATGAATTATTCACCCAGAACTTTGAAGGAAATTTTTGATTACAATGACACTATTGACTGTGCAGATACACCGGACTGACGAAATGTGCAGCTTTTTTGGTGTTCTGAACAGTGACTTTATGTGAGCAGGAAGCAAAAGCAGATTGCAAATATCATTAACCGGAATTATGCGGATGATATATATGTATATTGAATTTTTGAATAACAGAAGATAGAGGATAATCTATGAAACTAAGAAACGCATTGATACTGGCATTGACAGCATTTATATGGGGGACGTCATTTGTTGCGCAGAGTGTTGGAATGGACTATATAGGGCCGTTTACGTTTAACGGAGTGAGGTCATTTATCGGAGCAATGACGCTTGTTCCTTGCATGCTGATTCAGAAAAAGCTTCAGAGGAAAAATAAAAGAACATATCAAATAGCATCAGAAAATAAAGCGCCTCTTGATGAGAAAAACATAAAGGAGCTGGTTATCGGAGGAATTTTGTGCGGGGTTCTTCTTTTTGTGTCAAGCAGCCTTCAACAGATTGGCATTAAATACACTTCGGCAGGAAAAGCCGGTTTTATCACAGCATTTTATATAGTGCTTGTGCCTGTAATTGGCATTTTTATGAAAAAGACTTCCGGCTGGAAAATATGGGCGGCTGTTGTACTTGCACTTGCAGGACTATACTGCCTGTGTATTAAAGAAGGTTTATCTATTGGGAAGGGTGATATACTTATATTTTTCTGTGCGATAGGTTTTTCTTTACATATCATGGTAATAGACTATTTTGCGCCTAAGGTAGATGGTGTTGCGTTGTCATGTATACAGTTTTTGGTATGCGGCTTTGCATCTGTGCCTTTTATGTTAGGACTTGAACAGCCGGATATGACTGCAATAATATCGGCATGGCTTCCGATTCTGTATGCGGGTGTGCTTTCCTGCGGAGTTGCTTATACATTACAGATTATAGGACAGAAGAATGTCAATCCGACTATCGCTTCGTTGATACTAAGCCTTGAGTCCTGTTTCTCTGTTCTTGCTGGATGGATAATCTTACATGAGAGTCTGTCCGTAAAGGAGAGTATCGGATGTATTCTTATGTTTGCTGCAATAATACTCGCACAACTGCCATCGAAAGATGACGGTGAATATCATTAGTGCATTCCTGCTCTGTGGGCTTACAATGAAGATTTCAACGGAATTTCCTATTATACAGTAAAAATGCGTCACGTTGTAATTTAGCAACATGGCGCATTTTTTATTGGTCTATCATTTGACAAATGAATCTATCAAAAATTAAGCTGATTACTTATTAAGATTCTTCTGTGCAGTTGACAGCATCAGCTTGATTCTGTTGAGCTGGTTAACTTCACTTGCACCAGGATCATAATCGACAGCGATTATGTTGGCATCAGGGTATGCGGTGCGGAGCTCCTTTATGACACCCTTACCCACGATATGGTTAGGTAAGCATGCGAAAGGCTGACAGCATACGATATTTTTGGCACCGTGATGAATGAGCTCAATCATCTCTGCAGTGAGAAGCCAGCCTTCACCGGTCTGATTTCCAAGTGATACTAATGGAGCGGCCATTTTAGTCATTTCCTTGATGTCGGTTGGCGGGTCAAAGCGTTTGCTCTGGGCAAGTGCCTTGTTGGATGCACCGCGGAACATATTGATTGCTTTTATAACAGCATTGCTTATGTGCATTGACTTTTTGCTTGCTCCGAGGTTGTCGGCTTTGAAGTTGGCATTCTCAGCACAGTAGAGCATAAAGCCCATGAAGTCGGGTACTACAGCTTCTGCGCCCTCCTTTTCAAGAAGATCTACAAGGTAGTTGTTGGCAGCAGGCATGAACTTTACGAGAATTTCACCGACTATACCGACGCGAGGCTTCTTGATATCAAGGAGAGGAAGCTCATCGAATTCCTTGATTATCTGCCTGATGTTGCGGTTGAAATCCTTCATGTATACCTTAGGCTGAGTGAGCTGCTCAATAATTATCTTTTTCCATTTCTCATGAAGAGCATTGGCTGAACCCGGAACAGCTTCATAAGGGCGTGTGCGGTATACAACATTCATGAATATGTCGCCGTACTGAATTGCCATAGCAGCCTTCTTTATCATAGGAAGTGTGTATGTAAAGCCTGAGTTAGTTTCAAGTCCTTGTACACTCAGCGAGATAACAGGTATGTCAGGATATCCGGCTTTTATGAGTGCACGTCGTATAAAGCCTATATAGTTCGAAGCGCGGCAGCCGCCACCAGTCTGTGAGATTACAAGAGCTGTCTTTGTAAGATCATATTTGCCTGAAAGTACAGCCTCCATCATTTGACCGACTACGATAAGTGAAGGGTAGCAGGCATCATTGTTAACATATTTAAGACCTGTATCAACCGCTGATTTGCTGACATTTTTTAATACCTCGACGTTGTAACCGCAGGAATTGAGTGCGGGTTCAATGAGGTCAAAATGTATAGGTGACATCTGCGGACAGAGAATTGTGTAATTATTGTCACGCATTTCCTTGGTAAATTCTTTTCTGTGGTAAGCACTTGATACAATCTGGCGCTTGTAGTTGTTATGTTCCCGAACCTTTATTGCGGATATGAGTGAACGTATACGAATTCTTGCTGCACCGAGATTGTTAACTTCATCAATTTTTAAAACCGTATAAATTTTTCCTGCTGAGGAGAGAATGTCATTAACCTGATCTGTTGTGACTGCATCAAGTCCGCAGCCGAAAGAGTTGAGCTGTATCAGATCAATATTGTCCTTGTCGCGTATGAAGCTTGCAGCGGCATAGAGACGTGAATGGTACATCCACTGATCCATTACTATGAGCGGACGCTCAACATTTCCAAGATGTGATATTGAATCCTCAGTGAGAACAGCAATACCATAGCTGTTGATGAGCTCAGGGATACCATGGTTAATCTCAGGGTCAATATGGTAAGGACGGCCTGCGAGAACTATAGCATGTCTTCCTGTCTCTTCAAGGTATTTGAGAGTCTCTTCGCCTTTTTTCATTACATCTGTACGGCATGCTGCTAATTCTTCCCATGCCGCATGGCACGCTGCTGTAATTTCCTTTGATGCTATGCCGAACTGTCCGCCGATTTCTTTTACAAGACGCTTTGCAAGAACCTTCTCATCAGCAAAAGAGAGAAATGGATTCATGAAAAGCACGTTTTCTGTCACAAGCTCTTCGACATTGTTCTTAATGTTTTCTGCGTATGATGTAACGATAGGACAGTTGTAATGATTGTTGGCATTATCTATCTCCTTGCGCTCGTAAGGGATGCAAGGGTAGAAGATAAATTTGATTCCCTGCTTTATGAGCCATGTGACATGACCATGAGCAAGCTTGGCAGGGTAACATTCGGATTCACTAGGTATGGACTCTATGCCTAGTTCATATATCTTACGGCTTGACTCCGGTGAAATAACAACACGGAAACCGAGTTTTGTAAAGAATGTGAACCAGAATGGATAGTTCTCATACATGTTGAGTACTCGGGGGATTCCGACAACACCGCGAGGTGCATTGGTTATTTCAAGCGGGTCGTAGGAGAAGAGACGCTTATTTTTATATTCATATAAGTTAGGTACATGGTCTTTGTTCTTTTCCTTGCCTATACCGCGCTCACAACGATTTCCGGATATAAATTGTCTTCCGCCTGAGAAACGGTTGATTGTGAGAAGACAGCTGTTGGTACAGCCTTTGCAGCGTGCCATTCTTGTCTCGTAAGTAAGTTCGTTGATTTTCTCAATAGGAAGCATAGTGGTTTCCTGACCTTCGTAGCGCTCCCTTGCAACGAGTGCGGCACCGAATGCACCCATGATTCCGGCAATGTCAGGTCGGATTACGTCCACACCGGTAATCTTCTCAAGGCTTCTTAAAACGGCATCGTTATAAAAGGTTCCACCCTGGACAACTATCTGGTGTCCGAGGTCTTTAGGGTCGGAAATCTTGATAACCTTGTAAAGAGCATTTTTGATTACAGAGTAGGCAAGTCCGGCAGAAATATCTGCAACGCTTGCGCCTTCCTTCTGCGCCTGTTTAACTTTGGAGTTCATAAATACAGTACATCTTGTACCAAGGTCTATAGGGTGAGGTGCAAAAAGAGCTTCCTTGGCAAAATCTTCAACAGAGTAGTTGAGTGATTTCGCAAATGTCTCTATGAATGAACCACAGCCTGAGGAACAGGCTTCGTTGAGCTGTACACTGTCAACAGTATTATTTTTAATCTTGATACATTTCATATCTTGACCGCCGATATCAAGGATACAGTCAACCGCAGGGTCGAAGAATGCGGCAGCATAGTAATGTGATACTGTCTCGACTTCACCTTCATCAAGCATAAGCGCTGACTTGATGAGAGCTTCGCCGTATCCTGTTGAACATGAGCGGACGATATGTGCATCATCAGGAAGAATTGAGTAAATCTCCTTTATTGCTTTTATTGATGTTGCAAGAGGGCTTCCATTATTGCTGCTGTAAAAAGAATAGAGGAGTGTTCCATCCTCTGCGACAACGGCAACCTTAGTTGTGGTTGAGCCGGCATCAATTCCAAGGTAGCAGTTGCCGGAGTAATCTTTAAGGCTTCCCTTTATAACACAGTGGCTGTCATGGCGAGCACGGAATTGTCTGTATGCATCCGGTGATGCAAATAAAGGCTCCATACGTTCAACTTCAAAGTCCATCTTAATCTTGTTGTGAAGCTTGGTTATAAGAGCATCAATGTCAATAGCAATCTCGTCCTTGGCGGTCATAGCTGAACCAACAGCTGCAAAAAGATGTGAATGTTCAGGTGCAATGATATTTTCAGGACCGAGATTAAGTGTGCGGATAAACGCATTCTTAAGCTCTGACAGGAAATGAAGCGGGCCGCCAAGAAATGCTACATTGCCGCGGATTGGTTTACCGCATGCAAGAC
>OGKZ01001944.1_pt1 | contig 12345 bp, 10 predicted proteins | sample 1572571 | NCBI WGS metagenome assembly OGKZ01 (sample SAMEA2581906, study PRJEB24529) | metagenome | biome: Human gut stool | place: China | collected 2011 | reverse complement strand
GGACTTTGCCCTCTATACTGACCGGTTAGGAATGTACCATCTACAAACATAACACGAGGACAATGCCGGAAAGCTTCGATGCACATACCAAAAGAGAAAAAAAGGGCAAAAAATCGCCGGGCGTGCCCCTTGCCCGGGGACGAAAGCCAACTGCCGGTGCATTACAGCGCCGGGGAGCCGCGGTTGGAGATCATCGGCGATCGGGTGCTGGTGGACGGGCTGCGCCGGGTGCTTAGTTACACCTCGGAGCGCCTGGTGCTCCAAGTGGGCAAGCGCCGGGTGACCCTGGTGGGGGCGGATCTTTGCATGCTGGATTATTCACCTTTGGGCGTGCAGGTGATCGGTACGCTGTTGGCTGTGGAGTTCGGCGACCTATGACCCGATTGTACTGGTATCTTCGCGGGTATGTGCAGTTCGTATTTACAGGCGGGTTTGCAGAGGATTTTATCAATGCGTTGGGGCAGCTGGGCATTACGCTGCCTGGCTTGCAGCGACAGGGGAGCCACCTGCGCGGTGTGTGCAGTGTGGGGACTTATATGCAGCTGCACAAGGCGGCGCGGCAGGCCGGCGGCCGGGTGCATATTACTGCCCGGCGAGGGCTGCCCTTTTTTCTCCGACGACTGCGGGGGCGTTGGGGATTGCCGATGGGGGCGGTGGCTTTTGCACTGGTGCTGTGTGTGCTCAGCGGGTTTATCTGGAATGTGCAGGTGGTAGGCAATAACCGGGTGGGCACCGGCACACTGGAGACTTATTTGGCGCAGAATGGCGTGGCCGTGGGCAAGCCTTGGCAGGGGGCGGCGCGCAGTCGGCTGAACTATCGACTGCTGCGGGATTTTCCGGATCTGGCCTGGGCGCATATCAACAAGGTGGGCGCCACCGCCCGGCTGGAGGTGGCAGAGCGGGTAGATACCCCGAAGGCGAAAAGCGACAAGGAGCAGAGCCAATGGGGCGCTGCCCGGCGAGAACTGCGCTGTACCGTCCGTCGGTTGCAGGTACACCGGGTGCAAACCGGGCGGCAGGTGTGCCGTGGGGTGTATTTTTACGGCTTGACGCTGGTGCCCATGGGTAAGGACGCACCGCCTATGACGGAGGTGACGGAGCAGCGCCGTCTGTTGCGCCTAAACGGTCGGGCGTTGCCTATGGGCAACGTTACGCGCACCCGTACCGCTTACCGCCGCGTGGAGCAACGCCTAACGGTGCAGGCGGCCACGGCGCTGGCTAAGGCGGCACTGGAGAAAAAACGGGCGCAGGAGCTGCCGGGCGCCACCATCATCAACGCCTATGTGACGGTGGAGGTGACCCCGGATACGGTCACGGCCGTAGGCGCCTACACCGTGCAGGTGCAAAGCCTGCAAACCGATCGAGATCGGGCATGAAAACCGGCGGAAAAACTTGCCGATTTGGCCGTTATTTTTCATTTTTGGAAATTTGCCAAATTACGCAGCGGATACTTGCAAGCGCGCCACCCTTGTGATAGAATAAAAGCGCAAAAATCTATGAAACAGGAGGCGATGCTATGCAGATGACATTCCGCTGGTTTGGCAAGGAAAAGGACACGGTCTCACTGGAGCAGATCCGTCAGATCCCCGGCGTGACCGGAGTGGTGCCTGCCTTGCACGACCTGCCCGCCGGTGCGCCGTGGACCATGGACCGAGTACAGGCCATGTATGACGAGATCACTGCTGCCGGGCTGACCATGGAGTGCATTGAGAGCGTCAATGTGCACGAGGATATTAAGATCGGACTGCCCAGTCGGGATCGGTATATTGAGAATTACAAAACCTCGATTCGCAATCTGTCCAAGGTTGGGGTCAAGGTGATCTGTTACAACTTTATGCCGGTGTTTGACTGGACCCGCACGGACCTGTATATGCCCCTGCCGGACGGTTCTACCTGCCTGAGCTATGACGGCAAGCAGGTGGAGGGCAAGTCCCCGGAGGATATGTTCCGTGAGATCGACGACAACTCTAACGGTTACGCCATGCCCGGCTGGGAGCCGGAGCGCATGGGCGAGATCAAAGAGCTGTTCGCAAAGTATAAAGATGTGACCGCCGAGGATCTGTGGGCCAACTTAAAGTATTTCTTAGAGGCGATTATGCCCGTTTGTGAGGCATGCGATGTAAAGATGGCCATTCACCCGGACGATCCGCCATGGGGCATCTTTGGCCTGCCGCGGATTATTACGGACAAGGCGGCGGTAGAGCGGCTGCTGACCATGGTGCCCAGCAAGTATAACGGCTTGACCCTGTGCACCGGTTCTTTAGGCGCCAGTCCCAAGAACGATATGGTGGAGATCATCCACGCTGCCGGGGATCGCATTTACTTTGCCCACCTGCGCAATGTGGCGATCAATGACCGCTGGTTTAACGAGACGGCACATGAGAGCGCCTACGGCTCTTTGGATATGTATGAGATTGTAAAGGCCCTGCAAGAGGAGGGCTTTGACGGCTATGTGCGCCCGGACCATGGGCGTATGATCTGGGGCGAAGTCGCCCGACCCGGCTATGGTCTGTTTGACCGGGCACTGGGTGTGTCTTACCTGAACGGCTTGTGGGAAGCGGTAGAAAAATCCCGCAGGGCGTAAATGGCGTAAATAGAGAGGAAGTAGAAACCATGTTTAATCACGAGAACTTAAAGGGCCGCGTGGCCGTGGTCACCGGTGGCGGCGGCGTGCTGTGCGGCGGCTTTGCCAAAACCTTGGCGGCGCAGGGCTGCAAGGTGGCTGTGCTGGATCTGAACGAAGCGGCTGCCCAGGCAGTGGCCGACGAGATCAACGCCAACGGCGGACAGGCGATTGCCGTGGGCTGCAATGTGTTGGAGCCGGCGTCTATGCGCGCCGCGCGGGATGTGATTGCCGAGAAGTTGGGCACCTGTGACATTCTGTTAAACGGTGCCGGCGGCAACAACCCCAAGGGCACCACCACCAAGGAGACTTTGGAAAAGATTGATTTGGATCAGCAGGATCCGGAGGTCAAGACCTTTTTCGATCTGGATCCCCAGGGCATCAGCTTTGTATTTAATTTGAATTTTTTAGGCACCCTGATCCCCACGCAGATCTTTGCCAAGGATATGGCAGAGAAGGGCAAGGGCTGCATTGTGATGGTTACCTCTATGAATGCGTTTCGTCCGCTGACCAAAATTCCGGCGTACAGCGCTGCTAAGGCTGCGGTAAAGAACTTTACCGAGTGGATGGCCGTGCACTTTGCGGATATGGGTATTCGTGTCAACGCCATTGCGCCGGGCTTTTTCTCCACCAAGCAGAATGCGACTCTGCTGTGGAACCCGGACGGCACCCCCACTGCCCGCACCGGCAAGATTTTGGCTGCTACGCCGATGAATCGCTTTGGCGAGCCGGAGGAGCTGGCCGGCACGCTGCTGTTCCTTTGTGACGAGGCGTACAGCGGCTTTATTACCGGCGTGAACATTCCGGTGGACGGCGGCTTTAACGCCTATTCCGGTGTGTGATTCAAAAAAGTCCCCGAGTATTCGGGGATTTTTTGGGTGTGTGCACCCCTTTTGCGCAGACTATTTGTATAGAAAAGAGTGTTAAGATGAAGCCTTTTATGGACAAGGACTTTTTGCTGGATACCCCAACGGCCCGGCACCTGTATCACGACTACTGTGAGGCGCTGCCCATTTGTGACTATCACTGCCATTTAAGTCCCAAGGAGATCTATGAGAACGCCCAGCCCATGGACATTTCCGCCCTGTGGCTGTCCGGCGATCATTATAAGTGGCGGGCTATGCGCTCCTGCGGTGTGGACGAGCGGTACTGCACCGGCGACGCCAGCCCCAGAGAGAAGTTCCAAAAATTTGCCTACACCCTGCAATACGCCATCGGCAACCCGCTGTATCACTGGGCGCATATAGAATTGCAGATGTATTTTGGCATTGATACCCCTTTGTCTGCCGCCACGGCAGATGATATTTACGACCGAGCCAATGCGGCCATCGCTGCCGGGGATTTTCGCCCCCGCACACTGATTGAAAAGAGCAAGGTCAAGGTGCTGTGCACCACCGACGACCCGGCGGACGACCTGGCGTATCACAAGAAGATTGCAGCCCTGCCGGACTTTGACTGCAAGGTGCTGCCCACCTTCCGCCCGGATAAGGCACTGCATATTCAGGCACCGGACTTTGCGGACTATATGGGCGCTTTGGCTGCCGCTGCGGGTATGGAAATTCATACGGTGGACGATGTGATCGCCGCCCTGCGCAGTCGGGCAGAATACTTCCATTCTGTGGGCTGCCGGGTGTCCGACCAGGCCTTTGATGTGCCGCCCTACGCCCCCGCTGCACCGGAGCAGGTGCAGGCTGTCTTTGCCAAGGCACTGGCCGGGGCGCCGGTGACGGAGCAGGAGGCGCAGATCTATAAAACCCCGGTGCTGCTGGCACTGGGCAAGCTGTACCATGAGCTGCACTGGACCATGGAAGTGCACATCGGTGCCATGCGTAACAACAACAGCCGAATGTTCCGCGCCCTGGGGCCGGACACCGGTTTTGACTCGGTGGACGACGGGCGGGTGGCACGGCCCCTGTCTCGCCTGCTGGACGCCATGGACAGCACGGACAGCCTGCCCAAGACCATCCTGTTCAACCTGAACGACAAGGACAACACGGTGCTGGCCACCATGCTGGGTAACTTCCAGTCCACGGAGGCGGCGTCTAAAATTCAGTATGGACCGGCTTGGTGGTTCCTAGACACCATGGACGGTATGACCGCCCAGCTAAAGAGTCTGGGCAATCTGGGCGTGCTGGGCAAGTTTGTGGGTATGGAGACGGACTCCCGCTCCTTTACTTCTTACGGTCGCCACGCCTACTTCCGCCGCATTCTTTGTGCCCTGATCGGTCGCTGGGTGGAGCAAGGCTGGTACGCCAATGACGACGCGGTGCTGAAAGAGATCGTACAGGGCATTAGCTACAATAACGCCATTGCCTATTTTGATTTTGCATAAGGAGAGATAAAAATGGATTTGAAATTAAGACCCAAGGAAGAATGTAAGTTCGACGAGATTTCGTTGGGCGAGATCATGCTGCGCCTGGACCCGGGCGAGGGACGGATCAAGACTTCCCGCACCTTCCGTGCCTGGGAGGGCGGCGGCGAGTATAATGTGGCCCGCGGGCTGCGCCGCTGTTTTGGAATGCGCACCGGCGTGGTCACTGCTTTTGCAGAGAATGAGGTGGGTTACCTGTTGGAGGATTTGATCCTCCAGGGCGGGGTAGATACCTCCCTGATCCGCTGGGTGCCCTTTGACGGCATCGGCCGCAGTGTGCGCAACGGACTGAACTTTGTGGAGCGGGGCTACGGTATTCGCGGCGCTGTCAGCACCTCTGACCGGGGCAACACCGCTATTTCTCAGTTGAAGCCCGGCGATGTGGATTGGGATTATATCTTTGGCACTCTGGGTGTGCGCTGGCTGCACACCGGTGGGATTTACGCTGCTTTGTCGGAGAATTCCGCTGCCGTGGTGCTGGAGGCAGTAAAGGCTGCCAAGAAGTACGGGACCGTGGTGTCTTACGACTTGAATTACCGTGCCTCTCTGTGGAAGGGCATCGGCGGCCAGGAAAAGGCCCAGGAAGTGAACAAGGAGATCGCCAAGTATATTGATGTAATGATCGGCAATGAAGAGGACTTTACCGCTTGCCTTGGTTTGGAGGTTGAGGGCAACGACAAGGACTTGAAGAGCCTGAATATGGACGGCTATTACAAGATGATCGAGGCCGCCACCAAGGCGTACCCCAACTTTAAGGTGATCGCCACCACTCTGCGTACTGTAAAGACCGCCACCGTCAATGATTGGAAAGCCATTTGTTGGGCAGACGGCCAGATCTACAAGTCCATGGAGTTCCCGGGATTGGAAATTCTGGATCGTGTTGGCGGCGGCGATAGCTTTGCCTCCGGCTTGATCTACGGTTTGATGACCTTTGGCGACGCCCAGCAGGCGGTGAACTACGGCGTGGTTCACGGCGCATTGGCTATGACTACCCCCGGGGATACCAGCATGGCATCCCTCAAAGAGGTAGAAGCGAAAGTCCATGGTGCAGGCGCCAGAGTGCAGAGATAAGTAAAGATAACATACCGGCGTGCAACGCTCTTTGAGGGATGCACGAGTGTCCAAATCTGCCGTGCAGATTTGGCAGCAAGGCTCCGGGGGAGCCTTGCGCAACTGAGTGGGTGTATTGTCTGACCTTAACAACAGCGTGACCGTCCGTAGTCCATGGTGCAGGTGCCAGAGTGCAGAGATAAGCAAAGAGAACATACCGGCGTGCAGCGCGCTTTGAGGGATGCCGCCGAAAGGGTTAGCATAAAAATTGAAAAAATAAGCCCCGCAGCGGGCTTTGGAGGTATTGTATGTCTAAAGAAGCAGTTTTGAACAAAATTAAAGATGTTGGGATCGTGATCCGTGCGGAGTCTGTGGAGCAGGCTGCCAAGATTACAGACGCTTGCGTGGCCGGTGGCGTGACCACCGTGGAGCTGTGCTTCACCGTGCCCAATGCGGACCAGCTGATTTCTCAGATGGTAAAGAAGTACGAGGGCACGGATGTGACCATCGGCGCCGGTACGGTGCTGGATCCGGCCACTGCCCGGATCGCCATTCTCAACGGCGCCCAGTATATTGTGTCGCCCCACTTTGACCCGGAGATCATCGCTGTGTGCAACATTTATGATGTGCCGGCTATGGCAGGCGTGGGTACGGCCACCGAGGCCATTGCCGCTATGCGCTGCGGTGCCAGCGTGCTGAAGGTGTTCCCCGGCGATGTGCTTGGTCCCAAGTTCATTAAGTCCCTGCGCGGCCCGGTGCCCTATGCCCAGTGCATGCCCTCCGGTGGCGTGGATGTGGACAATGTAGGCGATTGGATTAAGGCAGGCGCCATTGCTGTTGGTGCCGGTTCTTCCCTGACCGCCGGTGCCAAGACCGGGGATTATGCCAAGATCACCGAGACCGGCAAGAAGTTCATTGAGAACATCAAAAAAGCCAGAGCGTAAGCGATAACAAACAGAAAATACCCCCGACTGGGTACAGATTTTGTACACAGTCGGGGGCTTTTTTATAACCGATTTGCCTCCCTTGCAAAGGGAGGTGGCAATGCCGTAGGCATTGACGGAGGGATTGCACTGTTATTCGTTCGCCGCAAGGAGGAAACTTTACTTCTTCCGCACCAGGGTTACGCAAAAGTCGTTATAATTCTTCACGGCGTATTCTTGCTGTCGGGTTTTATCCAGCTGGGGCACGGTGCCAAAGAAAATGTAGCAGTCGTCGGTCAAGTCGCGGTTTTCCTCCACCTGCACATAGCGCCAGCTGCCGTCCTTGGTTACCGGGCGCAGGCGGGGCGCCACATCCGGGTTACCGGCACTCAGCCCGCCACGGGCGCGCAGCTCCGGCTCCAGTGGGGTCATTTGGTTGATTTTGTCGTCCGCATAAAAGCGCAGGAATACGCTCTCTCGCTCTCTAAAGTACGGGTCCTGGCTGTCTACCAGCAGAATTTCGCTGCTGCCGCTGTCTCTGGCGGCGGTCAGCGCCTGTTCAAAGCTTTTGCCGTACAGGGCACTGTTGTGGGTGGCAAAGTTGCCAAAGGCAAAGCCGGTGAGTGCCAGGGACACGACGGCCAGCCCGGCTAGCAGACGGGGCACCGCCGGGGAGGAAAAACTCTCCAGCAGCCAGCACACCCCAAAGGCGGCCAAAATATGCAGCAGCGGATAAAAGGCTGCGTAGCGGTACATCGCATTGGAGGCGTAGCTGACCACAATAGCATACACCAAAAAGGCGCCTAAAAAGCTGCCGATCACCACACGGGCGGTGGTGGCTTTGGCAAAGTCCGTATCGGCCTTGCGGTGCTTCTTGGGCCACAAAAACAGCAGCAGCCCCGCCAGTGCCAGCAGCCCCGCCACTGTGTGGCCAAAGGGATAGTTGCTTACATTGCCGCTGAGGGTGGGATAGCGGGCGCTTTGGAGCAGCATTAAATCCGGTACCAGGATATTGTACAGCACGCCGCCCAGGTTGGAGAATGCTCGCTGAAAGACAGCACCGGCAGAGCCTGCCGCGCCAAAAATGGTGGTGCTGTTGCCCCTGGCGTAGCTGTCCATAGCCGTGATGGACAACCCCAGGAAGTTGCAGTCCTTTAGCAGACCCGCCTGCACCAGTCCTAAGAGCAGAAACGGCAGAGCACACACAGCCAATACGGCTACGGACCACAGGGCGTAACGGAATTTCATTTTCTTTTTGATCAGCAGCAGCACCGGGATCAGAATGGCTGCAGCCATATAGGCGTACAGCCCCAGGGCGAAGCAGGCCATGGATAGGGTGTAAAACAGCAGCCGTGCCTTAGGCTTTTCCACCGCGTGCACCAAAAAGTACAGGGCAAACAGCAGCACAAAGGGCAGGTAGGCGCAGTCCAGGGTCCAGGCGGATTGATACAGCCGCCACGGCTCGATCGCTGTCAGCAGAAGGACGGTATTTTGTACCGTGTACTGGCCGGGGAACAGCAGGCGCACCAGCCCTTTTAGAGCGAACAGACTGGCAAAGGCGGTCAGCGCCAAGGGCAGCCGAGCAATCCAAATTTGGTTGCCAAACAGGCGGATAAACGCCGCCGCAAGGTAGGTGGCCAGGGAGGACTGGCCGCCGTACAGCCAGGTGTCAAAATACACCGGCATACGCTGGCCGAAAATGTCTGTGCCCTCCCGCGCCAAACTGCGGGCGTTGAGTACCAGCATAGCCTCGTCCACATGCACATCGCCGTTGATCAGGTAAAGTATAAAAAAGAGGACCTGCAACACGGCGCCCAGCAGAATCAGCCCATTGGCTGTGCCGGGCGCAGACAGTGCGCGGGTCAACGCCCCCTTGCGGGGGGCAGAAGAAGCGGTTTGCATAAGCGTTCGTTCCTTAGGATTTGGTGTGTTCGTCCAGGGTCAGGTAGTAGGCGGGCATAAATTCTTTCCGGAAGTAGGCCACCTCCGGCAGGTCAATGGCCTCCACCTTGGCCTCCTGGGCACGCAGAGCCATCTCAAACTCCCGGTTGCCCATACGGTCCTCCTCAATGCACTTGATCAGTGCGCTGATTTTGTCCGCCGCCTTCACCAGCTGCCACAGTTCTTTGTCCGCCGGGTTGGGGTGAAAGCAAGGGTCGTAATCCGGTCGGAATTCCTCCGGCAGCATGGCCAGCAGACGATCCCCCGCCGTGGCCTCAATCTCTTTATAGGCACGGCGAATGGTGTCGTTATAATATTTTACCGGGGTCGGCATATCGCCGGTGATCACCTCGGTGGTGTCGTGGTACAGCGCCAGCAGCGCGCACCGCTCCGCGTTGTAGCTGCGGCCGAATTTCTTGTTGCCGATCAGCGCCAGCGCATGGGCAATCACCGCTACGGTGTGAGAGTGCTCGGCAATGTTTTCCTTGCCGGTATTGTTCATCAGTGCCCAACGGTCAATCAGCTTCATGCGCTCTACCATGGCAAAGAAGTTGCTGCTCATGCGTCCGCCTCCGGCAGGGGCATACCCAGCTCCTCCAGCTGTACGGCGTCGATCTCTGCCGGGCAGCCGCTCATCAGCTCGCTGGCGTTCTGCACCTTGGGGAATGCGGTCACATCCCGCAGGGAGTCTGCACCGCAGATGAGCATAGCCAGTCGATCCAGCCCAATGCCCATACCGCCGTGGGGCGGTGCGGCGTATTGATAGGCCTCTACCAGGAAGCCGAATTTGGCGTCGATCTCCTCCTTGCTCAGCCCCAGAAGTTCAAACATTTTGTTTTGCAGCTGGCAGTCGGTGATACGCATGGAGCCGGAGGACAGCTCAATGCCGTTGAGAACCAGGTCAAAGGCCTTGGCACGCACCCGAGCCTTGTCCGTATCCAGGTACGGCAGGCACTCCTCCATAGGCATGGTGAAGGGGTGGTGCATGGCGATCCATTCGCCGGTTTCCTCGTCCTGTTCAAAGAAGGGCATTTCCGTGATCCACAGGAAGTTCCATTTGCCCTTGGGAATGACGTCCAGCTCCTTGGCCACCATCAGGCGCAGAGCACCCAGAATCGGCAGTGCCTTGGAGGTTTTGTCAGAGATGATAAAGACGCAGTCGCCTTTTTCTGCCCCCAGGCGGGTGAGCAGAGCGTCCAGCTGGCCCGCTTTTAAGAATTTGTTAAAGGAGCAGGTGGGAGTCTCGTCTGCCCAGCGCACATAGGCCAGGCCACCGGCGCCGATCCCGCGGGCGTGCTCTGTTAATTTGTCAATCTTCTTACGGGTATAGGCAGCAGCGGCGTTCTTTGCTACAATGCAACGCACGGTGCCACCGGCGGCAATGGCGTTTTGGAACACCACAAAGTCCGTCCCCTTGGCCCAGTCGGTGATGTCCTCAATGCACATATCGAATCGGGTGTCCGGCTTATCGGAGCCGTAGCGAGCCATGGCGTCCGCGTAAGTCATGCGAGGCAGGGGAGCGGCAATATCCACGCCTACGGTCTGTGCCATCAGGGCCTGAATAAAGCCTTCGGCCATCTGCATAATGTCCTCGCAGTCCACAAAGCTCATTTCCAAGTCGATTTGGGTAAACTCCGGCTGCCGGTCGGCGCGCAGGTCCTCATCTCTAAAGCAGCGGGCCAGCTGAATGTAACGGTCCAGCCCGGCGATCATGCACAGCTGTTTGTAGATCTGGGGGCTTTGGGGCAGGGCATAGAACTTGCCCTTGTGTACCCGGGACGGCACCACATAGTCCCGGGCGCCCTCCGGGGTGGATTTGATCAGCATGGGGGTCTCGATCTCTACAAAATCGTGGCCGTAGAAGTATTCCCGGGCAATCTTGGCGATTTTGTGGCGCATGAGCAGGTTCCGGGTGAGCCGCTCGTTGCGCAGGTGCAGGTAGCGGTATTTCAGTGTGGTCTCGTCGCCGACTTTATCTGCGTTGGCGATTTCAAAGGGCGGGGTCTGCGCCTTGGAAAGCACGCGCAGGTCTGTGACCGCCAGCTCAATCTCGCCGGTTTTCAACTCTTTGTTGACGCTTTCCCGCTTTTGCAGGGTGCCGGTGGCAGCCAGCACATACTCGCTGCGTACGCTCTGCGCCTTGGCAAAAATCTCTCGATCGGTGGCGTCATTAAAGCTCAGCTGCAAAATACCGGTGCGGTCCCGCAGGTCAATAAAGATCAGGTTGCCCAGGTCCCGCTGGCGCTGTGCCCAGCCGTAAACGGTCACTTCCTGCCCGATCTGCTCGGTGGTGAAGTTGCCGCAGTAGTCTGTTCGTTTCATTCCCGTTAAAGTATCCATTATTCCGTTTCTCCTGTTTGAAAAAGGCTTGTAAAGTCAAAGGCTTCGCCGTTGATCTCCAGATCCGCCAGCTGCGCCTGCATGCTGACGCTGTAAAATCCGTTGACAAAGGTAGAAAGCGCCACTTCCGTTTCCTCCCCGGTGTCCATAGCTTTTAGCTGCACCCGGTCGGTATCCACTTCGTTGTCGCCCAGCACCACGGTGTAGCGGGCGCCCAGCTTGTTGGCATATTTCATTTGGGCACGCAGGGAGCGCTGGTTCAGATCCATCAGCACTGCAAAGCCCTCGCCGCGCATATCCCCGGCCAGCTCCAGCGCCTTGCCGGTGGCCTTGTCGCCCAGGGCGATGATAAACAGGTCTGCTTTTTCCGGCTCCGGGTAAGCGCAGCCCTGTGCCTCCATCAGCAGTTGCAGCCGCTCCAGTCCAAGGGCGAAGCCCAGGGACGGGGTCTTTTGGCCGCCCAGTTCGTCAATCAGGCCGTCGTAGCGCCCGCCGCCGCACACGGTGCCCTGGGCACCAATGGAGTCGGACACGAATTCAAATACTGTCTTGGTGTAATAGTCCAGCCCGCGGACAATGCGGGAGTTTACGATGTAGTCGATATTTTGCGCTTTTAAGTAAGACTGTACTTTATCAAAGTGTTCCCGGCACTCGTCGCACAGATAGTCGGTCACTGCCGGAGCGTCCTTGGCGATCTCCTGACATACCGGGCTTTTGCAGTCCAAAATGCGCATGGGGTTGCGCTCCAAGCGGCCCCGGCAGGTGTCGCACAGTTCGTCTTTGCGGGCAGCAAAGTAGCTGCGCAGGGCGTCATAATACTTGGCACGGCAAGTGGGGCAGCCAATGGAGTTGATCTCCAATCGCAGGTGACCCCCAGCCGGTCAAAGACCACGGAAGCCAAGGCGATTAGTTCAGCGTCTGCCAGGGGGGATTGGGTGCCGAAGCACTCCACACCGAATTGGTGGAACTCCCGCAGGCGACCGGCCTGAGGCTTCTCGTACCGGTAGCAGCTGACCAGATAATAGACCTTTTGGGGCAGAGCCTCGTTGCACAGCCCGTTCTCCAGGAATGCCCGGGCAGCACCGGCAGTGCCCTCC
>OGKZ01001940.1_pt1 | contig 12363 bp, 7 predicted proteins | sample 1572571 | NCBI WGS metagenome assembly OGKZ01 (sample SAMEA2581906, study PRJEB24529) | metagenome | biome: Human gut stool | place: China | collected 2011 | reverse complement strand
TTACTGTATACCGTGCAAGAAAGATTCAGCGTTTCTTATCACAGCCGTTCCATGTTGCTGAGAACTTCACCGGAGTTCCTGGTAAGTACGTTCCTGTAAAGGAGACAATCAGAGGCTTCAAGGCAATCATAGACGGTGATATGGACGAGTATCCGGAGGCTGCTTTCTTCAATGTCGGAACAATAGATGAGGCTGTTGAGAAGGCAAAGAAAATGATGGAGCAGCAGTAAAGGAGGCGGGGTAAGATGAGCTCATTTTATCTTAAGATATTAGCCTCCAACAAGGTGTTCTTTTCCGGTAAGGCAGATATCCTTGTAGTTCCGGGCTTAGACGGCGAGATAGCGATAATGGCACATCACCAGAACATGGCGATTGCCACAACAATCGGAGATGTCCGCTTCAAGCCGGAGGGCAGTGAAGAGTATGTTGATGCGGTTGTTGGTATCGGATTTGTCTATATTGCAAATAATCGTGTAACCATGATTGTCGATACTGCTGAGCGTCCGGAGGATATTGACGAGGTTCGTGCCAAGGCGGCAATGGAGCGTGCCAAGGAGCAGCTCCGCCAGAAGCAGAGCATTCAGGAGTACCATGTATCACAGGCTTCGCTTGCGAGAGCGGTCTACCGTTATCGTAAGGTTGGCAAGCACGACATAAACTAAACATATCCGGGACAGGGGTCAGACCCCATGTCCCAGCAAGCCGGGACATGGGGTCTGACCCCTGTCCTAGCTTTTTTTTGTGCACCTGACGGTGCACTTTTTTAATAGGTGAAAGTTTCATAAAGTATAGGGAAATTGGTTAATATTACATATATAGTACTTTTTTCCTAGAAAAACGCACAAATAGCTATGGCATATTTGCTAAAATTATGTTATGCTTTTGAACATAAACTGGCAAAATGCCTAAAAATAAGGAGATTTTATGAAACTATTAACATGCAAAAGAGGGAAAAAGAAAATGCGGATGATATCAAGGCGCTGCGGAGCGTTCATGCTGGCGCTTATTATGGTGTTATCAGGTACTTTTTTTATTCCGGAAAATGTAAGCGCTTCCACAGACGGGCTGACATGGGTGGACGGCTCCACGGTGGAAACGGCGGAGAAGGGGACGGCGTACTATTTTGATTTGGCATCAACACAGACGTATGCGACGGCGGGTACCTATGGTCTTATGACAGTGGCGACGGGAAGTAAGAACGCACTGCAGTATCACAGTGCAACATATGGTCTTGCTGCCAAGGAGGGGAACAACTTCACCATTAAGGTTGCCGGCAACAGCTACATTGTTGTGTCGGGAGACAACAACAGTTCGGCAGGGGCGACAATCACGGCAGGCAGTAAATCGGGACAGTTTGAGAATGACACGCTTGCGACTAAGACGAAAGGGCATTGTGACCTTGAAGGCTGTAAGTCGCAGGGAGACAATTCCGTATCTTTTCTCTATGTCGGAGATGCTGGTGAGGTGACGCTCACTCTTAACGGAAGCACGGCATATATATGTGCGATATGTGTAATTCCGGCAGCGGATGACATTACTATATCAAAGTACGAGCAGAAGAGCTTTTCACTCAAGGTGGGAGCTGCCGCAGTCAGTGTGACGGCAGGTGCTTCCGCTTCGGATGCTGCAACAGTCACGGTTGAGAACGGAGAATGTGAGCTTGCAACCGCTGATACGGCTATTATCTGGGCGAACCTTAATGGTAACGGAAACGGAACACTCAGTCAGGATATGCTTACAGACTTAAGCGGAAACATATCAGCGTCTGTATCGGGAAATGTTATAACTGTAGCTTACAATGACACTGCCACTACACCGACAGGCTACAAGCTTATTGTGAAGGATAACAGTGCATCAGGTGTGCCTGCGGCTGACGGAACACCGGTAAGCTATAATTTTAAAGATGGAAGCATTCTTTCTGAACTCTATACAGGCGGCTATGTGCTTACCGGAGGAAACAGTGTAAGCTCAGCGGACAAGCTGGTTAAATTGACAGGTAACAATAAGCTCTATTACAACGGAGGTCATGGAATTGTTGTAAATAATCAGGATACGATAAATGTGAAGGTGGCTGGCGATGCGACAGTTTCATTTGAGCTGTGTCAGTACAGCAAGGACGGAAGTCAGCTTGCAGTGTCGGGGGTGCCTGAGAACGGAACAGTAAGTGTAGGCGGAGAAGAGACATTAAGTGCTGCTGCGAAGGCTGCAGTGGACGGCGATACAGTTACCTTTGAGTATTCCGGTGCTGCCACAGAGCTTGTATTTACATACACGGCAGAGGGCACAGGCTATATCCACTCAATGTCGGTCACTAATAAGGCAAAGGCATCGGATGAAAACACACAGCCTAAGATGCCGGAGATTAAGACAGCCTACGGAACAGCAGGCAGCATGACGGCTACACCTGTCGGACAGAGACTCATTATTTCACAGGATGGCGGAGTACTCAAAACAACGGATGGAGCAGTTGATTCGTCTGTAAGCTATTATGGCTTTGAGAGTACACCGGATTTTAATAAGCTTGAGGCAGATGTCGTTATAAATTCATGCGGCTCAACGAACTATAATGGATTATTTTTCGGTGCATTCGATGGAACTTATATTGCAACTCTTGCTGTCAGAAACAGCACGGGCTTAAGAGGAATCTACTCTAAGAGCACGACTGACATGGCAGGTGCGGGCGGCGTAAATAAATCCGTAAACGCAGGACAGAAGATTCATTTTACTGCCGAGAAGAAGGATGGCAATTTTGTGATTACGGCACTTCCTGAGGATGGGGAAGCTTCAGTGATGACGTATAACTACGGCGATTCAAAGATGCTTTTATTTAAGGATAACGGAAAGGATTCATCCGTATCCCTTGGCTTTATCGTTGCCAATGCTTCGGTCATGGTCACAAATATGAAATATTATGGCAGCAGCGGAGAGCTTTTGTATGACCAGAATGACTGCTATGAGGCTGTTGGAACAACTCCGGTTGTTGCTGAGGTTAAGGCAGAGGCAGCCAAGTCAAGAGAGAATATTGTTGTTTCGTGGAACAGCAGTGTCGAGGCGGACGGTGACGGAAGATATGTAGTGCTTGTGTCGAGGGACGCAGGAAGCAGCTGGACAGAAGCAGCGCAGACTACGGATAAGACATACATATATCCGGTTTCCGACGCAGGAAGCTATTGGTTCAAGGTATGCGGAATGCTTGGTATTGATGGGGAGCGAAATGAAGGCGTGGTATCAAATGAGGTAAGTCTTATTGCAGCGCTTTCACAGCCGGAGGTTACGGCGGAGGCGGCTGAGAGCAGTGTAACCGTTAAGTGGAATGCGGTGGAGAATGCACAGCACTATGAGGTCTACAGATATTCCTATGATGAAGGAGAAGGCGGTGCAGTGCTTCTTGCGGACATCACAGAGACAGAATATACGGATAACCATGTAGAGCTTAATATGCCGTATTACTACTATGTTATCGCTTACTCTGATGACAACAACAGTAATCCATCGGAGCCTGTATGGGCGGTTCCGGCAGCAGAGCGTTACGGCGAGTATGTCTACGAGGATGAGGCTGCTGAAATAATAATTACAAAGAAGTCTTATGACACTGTATTTTCCGGTAAAGCAGTGCTTGAAGGGGTGGTTCTTTCAAACGGCGAAATTACAGCTTATGTAAATGGTAATAAGATTGCGGCAAGCCCTTTGTACGAGGGAGACAGCTTCAGCTTTACACTTCCTGTGGAAGAGGGAAGAAATGATGTGGAGCTTATATTTACCGATAAGGGTGGGAAAAAGACAAGAAAGGCATATAATATTGTCTATCTCACAGCTTATGATATGGTTGTAGATTCACAGTACACGGGAGCAGATGGTGCAGAGGTGGACGGAATACCTACATATTCCACAATATCTGCAGCAGTGGCAGCTGTTCCTGCAGACAATACAGAGCGCAAGGTGATTCTTGTTCTGGCAGGAAGCTACGAGGAGAGACTTGTTGTTACGTCGCCATATATTTCACTTGTAGGTGAGGACAGGGAGAAAACACTTGTTCATTGTTATCCGGGTTCCTTAGGTGCGAATTATGAAGCCGGCGGAGATATGGACAAGAGATGTGCGGCATATATCCAGAAGACGGCAAAGGGCTTCACGGCAGAGAATATATCCTTTGCAAACGATTATGTATATTCAACAGCGGACGGAAAGAGCAACAAGTCGGCGGATGCTTTAAGATGTGATGCGGATGCCTCGGAGTTTGTCAATGTTAAATTCAGCTCCGTTCAGGATACACTCTACATGGGAGCAGGTCATCAGTATTACAGTAAGTGCCGGATTGAAGGACTTATAGACTTTATTTATTCAGGTGAAGGGGCAGGATGTCTTTTCGATGACTGCGAGATAGTGTTCGTATACGAGGGCACCAAGAATTCGGGATACGTGTGCGCACCTAAGACGGCACCGGAGGCGGCTTACGGACTCACATTTAACAACTGTGTGATTACAGCAGAGGAGGGCTGCTCCGGGACGGGTTACCGCCTTGCGAGACCTTGGGGTGCCAATGCTTATATCACATGGATTAACTGCTACATGGGAAAGATTATAAATTCAGTGCTTCCTTATGATTCCATGTCGGGAAATGCCTATGCGGCTGCAAGATTTTATGAGTACGGAACCTACGGACCGGGTTACGCAATTAACGGCGACAGAAGGCAGATATCTGCAAATGCCGCACAAAATATGCTCACCGATGCGTACTTAGGATGGTCACCAAGGACAGCCTTTTCACAGATAGGCGAAGCTTATAAGGGCAATGTGTTCATCGGTAGGGAAGAAAAGTATGCTGTAACAGAATATAATTCAGACAGATACCTTTCTACAGAGGGCGATGATACGGGACTTGGAAAATATGTGCTTGAGGGCTATGCACAGGCCTATGGTGTGACCGGAGGAGGTCTTTTAAAGCCGGAGAGCGGTAAATACTACAAGGCTTCAACTGCGAAGGAGTTTCTGGATGCACTGACGGCTGTTAAAGCATCGGGTGCAAAGGCCGTGATTGAGATAACGGAGGATATAAATCTTGGCTGCAATGAGATTGACGATTTTGGCAGCTATAGCAAGATTATAAAGGCATACACGGCTCAGCCGCTCACGCACCCTACGCTTATTAAGACAGGTGTTTCGGTACTGATGCTTGACGGCTTTGCCAATGTGACAATCTTCTCATCAAACGGTTCGTCAATAAAGCATGCCAACATTACAATGAAGAACTCAAGCAATATTATCATAAGAAATATCAAGTTCGATGAACTCTGGGAGTGGGATGAGGAGACAAGCGGTGATTATGACAGAAACGATTGGGATTATATGACAATCGACAGTGCGTGTAACGGAATCTGGATTGACCACTGTACATTCTATAAGGCTTATGATGGTGTTATTGATGTAAAGAATCCTTCACCGGAGAACAATGTTACAATATCATGGTGCGAGTTCCTTCCGGGCAGTGAAGACGATATATTCTTTGATGCTATGATGGATGAACTTGACCGGAACTCTGAGAAATATCCTTACTATCAGCATTTGCTTGATGCGGGAATGACAAAGAGCCAGATAAGGGGCTATGCATACGGACAGAAAAAGACACACCTTTTCGGGCAGTCCGATGAAGCAGCGAATGCTGCAGGAATAAAGGTAACTCTTGCCAACAATTACTACTACAATTCGATGGACAGAATGCCGAGACTCCGCTACGGATATACACATGTATATAACTGTATAATGGATGCGCAGGAGCTTCGTGATACAAGAAAGTCTATCACAAATGAGGATATTGCAAAGAAGATTGTAAGCAATGGAGCTTCATCAACATGTGGAGCACAGGTTCTGCTGGAGAATTGTTACATTAATGGTATTGAAAATGCACTTAATTCGGGTAATGGGTCAAGCCCTTCCGGATATATCAACGCAGTGAACAGCTTGTATTATTTAGATGGAGTTAAGACAGCACTTGAACCAAAGTGTAATTCGACAGGAGATACAAGAGTACTTATAACGGATGCGGACGAGTTTACAGCTAAGCTTCCGTACAGCGATTACAGCCTCTACCCGGCAGATAAGCTTGCAGCCTATGTACAGCCTTATGCCGGAGCGGGAAAGCTTGACCTTACAGTCCTTCAGTGGGAAAAGACAAGCTACAATGACAGTAAGAAGGATGATGTGCCGACTGAGAAGCCGACCGAGAAGCCAACCGAGAAGCCGACAGAGGGAGTAACCGAGAAACCGACGGAGAAGCCAACGGAAGGAGCAACCGAGAAACCGACGGAGAAGCCGACAGAGGGAGTAACCGAGAAGCCAACTGAAAAGCCGACCGAGGGAGTAACCGAGAAACCGACCGAGAAGCCAACAGAAAGCTTCCGTGGTCAGGTGGGAAATATCGAACTCACTGATAATTTAAAGAATATCACCGGAGCAGGCAGTGTTGAGGAGCTTAAGACCTTCATGGGAAACAAGCTGCTTAACAGTGATGAGGCGAAGAAGATATTAAGCGGTATTGACATGGCGGACATGCAGGTAGTGGATATTGTTGTTCAGGTCAAGAACGGAAATACATGGAACAGTATTGACGGTGATAAGCTTCCTGATGGTGGAGTGGACATTGTAATTCCATATCCGGAAGGCATTGACAAGGATAATTATGATTTTATTATAGGACATCTTATTACAAGCAATGTCAACGGAGCTGCTTCGGGTACGATGGAGTTTTTTGAACCTGAAAAGACCGCAGATGGGCTTAAGATACACATTACCAGTGCTTCGCCGTTTATAATCGGCTGGAAGCAGGCAACAGACAGAGGTCTTACTGCACCGGCACAGAGTGCGAACACCGGATACATCACAGGTGGTATTGTGCCGATACTTATTGTGTTTGCTGTTTTAAGTGTGGCTGTTGCGGCATTCGCAGTCTTTAACAGAAGAAGGCTGTCAAAGAGCGGTAAATAGTGATATTCCGGGATTGGATTCTGATTCATGTCCCAGCTTGAAAAAGCACAGGTTTTCAGATAAAATAGCAACTGAATACCTGTGCTTTTTGTATAATAGCTTAGGAAGCCCGCCGCAGGCGGAAAATAACTGACAAGGAGTGAATGTCATGCAGACAAAATGTCATAAAAGCAATAAGCTGGGACAGGTGTCAGACCCCAGTGTCCCAGTTTGTTGGGACATGGGGTCTGACACCTGTCCCAAGTACGAGCATATAGTGCATCCGTTCCCACCGTTGTATGATGAAAGCTCAACGATTCTGATACTTGGAAGCCTTCCCTCGGTGAAGTCTAGAGAGCAGCTGTTCTTCTATGGGCATCCGCAGAACCGTTTCTGGAAGGTGATAGCGGCGCTTACAGACGAAAATGTTCCTATGACGATTGATGAGAAGAAGGAGCTTTTACATAAGCACCATATTGCACTGTGGGATACGATATACAGCTGCGATATTGTGGGGTCGAGTGACAGCAGTATAAAGAATGTTGTACCGACAGACATTGAGCCGATAATAAATAACTCGAAAATCACTAAGATATTTTGTAACGGAAACACATCCGGTAAATATTATAAGAAATACCAGCAGAATAATATAGGTATTGAAGCTGTTGTACTTCCATCGACAAGCCCTGCGAACGCGGCTTTTTCATTGGAGAAGCTGCTCGAAGTGTGGCAGAAGCTTATAGTGGAAGCCTGCGGGAGAAGCCTGACATGAATACAGGTAAAAATCCATTTTGTGTGGCGGCATGCAGATGTATATTCCAAAGCATGATTTTGGCTCGGATTTGAAGGAACAGAAAATGCATCTACAGCGTTTTGTTAAAAATCTTAAGGGATAAGCTGTGAGTGCACTGAGAGGATGGACTATGGTATTTTGTGCATTCTTGACAAAATATTATGTAAAGCGTATCATATCTATAGCATTTTACGTGGAAAAGAGGATTTTAATATATGCCTAATGAGGGTAAGCAGGAGAGACTTCCGATAGTAGCAATCTGTTACGACTTCGATAAGACACTTTCGCCTGATGATATGCAGGCACAGGGCTTTATACAGTCTGTGGGCTACGATGTTGCGGAGTTCTGGAAGGAGACAGGGGAGCTTGCCAGAGAAAATAATATGGACAGTAACCTTTCATATATGTACAAGATGGTGCAGGAGGCGGAGGGAAATCTTGATTTCAGCCACGCTGCGCTTGAGGAGTATGGCTCGAAGGTGAAGCTGTTTGACGGTGTTGACGGCTGGTTTGAGAGATTGAGACAGTATGGCCTTGAGCATGGCGTCAAGGTGGAGCATTATATTATCTCCTCAGGACTTAAGGAGATGATAGAGGGCACGAAGATTGCCAAGGAGGGCGCATTTGAGCGCATATATGCCAGCAGCTTCTATTTTGATGAGAACGGAATGGTGAAGTGGCCGGCGCAGGTGGTGAATTATACCAACAAGACGCAGTACCTTTTCAGAATATCCAAGGGTGTGCTTGATATAAATGATCCAGCAGTGAATGATTATTTCGCACCGGAGGACATAAGGATACCGTTTAAGAACATGGTCTACATCGGTGACAGCGACACGGATGTGCCATGCATGAAGCTTGTGAATGCCAATGGCGGGTATTCAATCGGTGTATACAATCCGGTGACAGGAGATAAAAATAAAGTATACAAGATGATACATGACAAGAGGATTGGCTATTATGCGGCGGCGGATTACACGGACGGTTCGGACATGGACAAGCTATTGAAATCAGTTATTGATGTGGTAGCGGCACAGGATAAGCTGGACAGGCTTCACGCTGAGGATGTAAAGCAGGCACTTGAACGCAGTTCGCAAAGCGACTGCGTTCATGAGCAAGTAGCGAAAGCGGATTGCGAATGTCCGCTTGAAAACTGATACAGGGCAATAGTGTGAAAAATAAGCTTGATAGCATATTTTTCATACATGCAATTTGTTTCTGAGCGAAAACAAATCGCTTTGATGGCGATAAATCGCCCGGAAATGAGGATTAAAATCATAGATAAGGTAGTAATTCATGGTAACGAGAATTTTAAGGATAGATGAAAATAATGCGGATGAAGTGATTGCACAGGCAGGGGAAGTACTAAAAAACGGCGGTCTGGTGGCATTCCCGACAGAGACGGTGTACGGACTCGGCGGAGATGCGCTAAAGGAGGATGCGGCACACAAGATATACAGTGCCAAGGGACGCCCGAGCGACAATCCATTGATTGTGCATATAGCGGATATAGCCGCTCTTGATGAGCTTGCCTATGACATTCCGGACAGTGCTTACAAGCTTGCGGATACCTTCTGGCCGGGACCTCTCACGATGATATTCAAGAAGAAGGAGATAGTTCCTTACGGCACAACGGGAGGGCTTGACACGGTGGCTGTAAGAATGCCGAGCCATCCGGTTGCGGCGAAGCTTATCAAGGATTCAGGTGTATATATAGCGGCACCGAGCGCGAATCTCTCAGGACGCCCTAGTCCGACGAGGGCTGAGCATGTCATTGAGGACATGGACGGAAGGATTGACATGATTATTGATGGAGGTGCCATAGAGATAGGTATTGAATCTACTATAGTAGATATGACCTCCGATGTTCCGATGATACTAAGACCGGGATATGTGACTGCCGACATGATAAGGGATGTGCTTGGCGATGTGAGCTTTGACCCGACGGTGCTTGCCCATTCTACGGTTCAGGGAAGACCTAAGGCACCGGGCATGAAGTACAGGCACTATGCGCCGAAGGCTGAGCTTACGATTTTTGAGGGTGACAATGACAAGGTTGTCGAAAAAATCAATGAGCTTGCCGGGGAGAATGAAAGGAAGGGGCTCAAGGTCGGAATCCTTTCAAGCACGGAGAATGAACACAGGTATACCTCAGGTGAGGTTGTTGTGGTCGGAAGCCGCTGCGATGAACATGAGGTGGCAGCTCATCTTTTTGACGTGCTCAGACATTTTGACCATATAGATGTGGATATAATATTGTCGGAGGGCTTTGCGGAGGACAGCTTCGGACAGGCAGTTATGAACAGGCTTATTAAGGCGGCAGGGCACCATATCGAAAACGTGGAATAAAATAAGGAGCAGTGAACATCAGGGTTCACCTTTTGCATGAAAAAATATAATCGAATTGTTTTTGTCAGTATGAATAATACCTGTATGGGACCGATGGCGGAGCTTCTGATGAAGCATATCACGGTTCACAAGGATATTGAGATAATTTCAAGAGGACTTATTGTCCTGTTTCCGGAGCCGGTTAATCCCAAGGCGATAGCGGTTATGAGACAGAAGGGAATCATTCTTGATAACAGGACCTCTGTCGCACTCACGGAGGAGGATATTCCGGAGGGAACGCTGATACTCGCCATCGGTAACAAGGAAAAAGAAATGGTGATAGAGACGTATGCTCCTAAGGATTTATATACCGTTTCCGAGTTTGCCGGTGAGGCGGGCGAGATACCGGACCCTTACGGCAAGGAGATGGACAGTTATGTGGAATGCTGTGAGTCTATGATAGAATGGCTCCATAAGGTAGATAATAAGCTTACCCGGATTGAAAATGGGGAAGTTTAAAAAATAATATAAGTATGGCGGATGTATGCAAAATAAGCTAGGCCGCGAACCGAATGGCGGATAGCCGTCTGAATCCGTTGTACCTAGGAAAAGAGGAAATAATGATAGCGATTGGTTGTGACCAGGGTGGATTTGCGTTAAAGCAGGAGATTATGGCATATCTTGACAAGAAGGGATATGAATACAAGGATTTTGGAAGCTACAGTGAGGCGAGTGTTGATTATCCTGAGTATGCCAGAAAGGTATGCGCAGCAATCAATGATGGAATCTGCGACAAGGGTATTCTTATCTGCGGAACAGGAATAGGAATATCAATAGCTGCCAATAAGATTAAGGGAATCAGGGCAGCACTCTGTACGGACTGCTTTATGGCAGAGGCGACAAGGCTTCACAATGATGCCAATGTGCTTGCACTCGGCGGAAGAGTAATCGGTCCGGGACTTGCGGTTAAGATTACGGAGACATTTTTAACAACGGAATTTTCCAATGAGGAAAGACATATCAGACGTATCAACATGCTTGAGGATTAATAAAAAACGGGAGGACAGCATTATGGGTAAAGTGGTAATTATGGATCATCCATTGATTCAGCACAAGATTGGAATTCTCAGAAGAAAGGAGACAGGTTCTAAGGATTTCCGTACCCTTATAAGTGAGATTGCAATGCTTATGTGTTATGAGGCAACAAGAGATTTGAAGCTCAAGGACGTGGAAATTGAGACTCCTATCTGTAAGACAACTGTCAAGGAACTGGCGGGAAAGAAGCTTGCTGTTGTGCCAATCTTAAGGGCAGGCCTTGGAATGGTTGACGGTATGCTTGCCATGATTCCGGCAGCCAAAGTCGGACATATCGGTCTGTACCGCAATGAGGAGACATTAGAGCCGGTTGAGTATTACTGTAAGCTCCCTCAGGACTGTGCGGAAAGGGAAGTATTTGTTGTTGACCCTATGCTTGCAACCGGCGGCTCCTCATCTGCAGCGATTACAATGCTTAAGCAGCGCGGCATAAAGAACATCAGGTTTATGTGCATTATCGCAGCACCGGAAGGAATTGAGAAAATGAAGAAGGATCATCCGGATGTGGATATGTATATCGGAACCTGCGATGAGAAGCTCAATGAGCATGGCTATATTATTCCGGGACTTGGGGATGCAGGCGACAGAATATTCGGAACTAAATAGATTTCACAGATGCCCGGCAAGGATATAGTACGTTATACACCCGTACATTAAATAGGTGTGTTATGAATCCGGCATTATGGAAACATATGTAAAAAAAGAAAGAGCGCTATATGCCACTTCGATTATCTCAGAGTGACACATAGCGCTCTATTAGATTTGTATAGCTGTGAAATTCCCCATTATCAATACAGCGTATAAGTCTGTCCGTTGAGCACAGAGCCTCGCATACAGTGTCTGCGTTTATAAGTGAGGTCTTAAGCGCTTCTGCAAGTTCATCAAGGTCTACAACGGAATACCTGTTATCGCGGTGAACAATGATGTCCGCAAGCAGATCCGTGAATATATAGGTGTCGTTCCCGGCAGAATAATCCGTGTGTATTATGTCACAGTAGTAGTGTAGAAATCTGCCGAAGGCATCGTGAATCCGGGATATCTTGCAACCCTTGTCGATGAGGTACAAAGAGATTCCGCCGGCTATATCATGCCTTGGCTTGAGTGTGGTCCAGCGTGTTATGAGCATTGAATCATCACGGTACAGAATGATATCATCCTTGAGCTCAACTATTTCTGATGGGGTATAT
>OGKZ01001929.1_pt1 | contig 12401 bp, 9 predicted proteins | sample 1572571 | NCBI WGS metagenome assembly OGKZ01 (sample SAMEA2581906, study PRJEB24529) | metagenome | biome: Human gut stool | place: China | collected 2011 | reverse complement strand
AGAAGGCAAAGGAGGATGCAAAAAATGCTTGAGATCCAGAATGTTTCCAAGACCTTTAACGCTGGCACGGTCAACCAGAAAACTGCCCTGAACGGCCTGAACCTGAAGCTGAACGAGGGCGATTTCGTTACCGTGATCGGCGGCAACGGTGCAGGCAAATCCACCATGCTGAACGCAGTTGCCGGTGTGTGGCCGGTGGACGAAGGCAAGATCATTATTGACGGTGTGGATGTGACCCGCCTGAGCGAGCATCAGCGTGCCGCTTACATCGGCCGCGTGTTTCAGGACCCCATGACCGGCACTGCTGCCACCATGCAGATCGAAGAGAACCTTGCCCTGGCTGCACGCCGCGGCAAGCCCCGCACCCTGCGCATTGGCATTACCAAGGCAGAGCGCGAGCAGTACCGTGAACTGCTCAAAACGCTGGATCTGGGTCTGGAAGACCGCCTGACGGCCCGTGTGGGCCTGCTTTCCGGCGGCCAGCGTCAGGCACTGACCCTGCTGATGGCTACCATGAACAAGCCCAAGCTCCTGCTGCTGGATGAGCACACCGCAGCGCTGGACCCAAAAACCGCCAAGAAGGTGCTGGATCTGACGGAGAAGATCGTGGCCCGAGATCACCTGACTACCATTATGATTACCCACAATATGAAGGACGCCATTGCCATCGGCAACCGGCTGATTATGATGAACGAGGGCAAGATCATCTATGATGTAAGCGGTGAGGAGAAGAAGAAACTGACCACCAAGGATCTGCTGGATAAGTTTAAGGTTACCTCCGGTGAGGAGTTTGACAACGACCGGGTGCTGCTCTCTACCGAGGCGGGGGAGTAAGCCCATCAAGCAAAACAAAAGACGGAACCATGTAGAGTGGTTCCGTCTTTTTTGCGCTTTTTACAGGGTGACACCCGGCGGCGATTGTCTATATCCGGTTCTCGTTGCCCGGCACACAGTCTTACTATACCACGCGCATACCGGCCGGACTTCAGAAAAGCCACCGGCTTTATTAGAAATACTGCTGTTTACTTCCTGCCGACGGTAAAATAAAAAGCAGCCCGGTGGGCTGCTTTTTATTTATGGAATTTTGGTAATCGGTTCCTAAAGCAATGGGTCCAGGCGGGCAAATAGCCGCTTTTGACGGCCACTTTTTGAGAGCTTATATTGGCAATATCCGTGGTGTAATAGGGCACCACACCTCGAGCCAAAGTCTCTATGGTCAGCATATTCACCAGCTTTACCCCGATGCCGTTGCCGCGATAGGCAGGGCGAACATCCACGCCAATCTGCCACATTGTCTGGCTATCTGCACTGACACAAGCAATGCCGACGATTTGCTCTTGGTCATAGGCTACGGCGGCCAGCACTTCTGGTCGCGCGCTGTCGCGGTCATACTGTAATGCGTTTGGAAAGCCCTTGTTTTTATACAAACCGTGCAGGTCTTTATCCAGCAGAACAAAGGAACAGGCGGCGTTTTCCATAGGTTTTATGTGCTCTATATCCGGAAGATAGTAGGGATTTGCGCCGTAGACCAGCTTGTCGGTGAGAATTTCGTAGCTGCTTTTGTTCCTAAATTTTTGCTTTACATAGGGCATAACACTTTTAGATGCGTTGATCACGGTGCTTTTGCCCATGGTGATCACTTCCAGGCGTGGGGTGACAAATGGCATTTCCCGCCGGCCTCGCTGCATTTTTGCTTCTGTAAAAAGAATGCCGCTTCTTGTAAAATCCTCCGGTTGGCAATTATAGTCCAGCGCCAGTTGGTGATACACGGTGGCCATCATTTCCTGTTTTGTCATTTCAAAATTTCCGTCCATCCATCCGTCCCTTTGCGCTGGATGTATTCCTGTATATCCTCGTTGGTGAAAACATCCAGCATTTTGTCAAAGCTGGGCGCCAGGCGCATGGAGCGCAACGCGTCTAATTCGGCCCAAAACACTTTGCCCTCGTTAGAATCATGCAGCGTGCCGGTGTAGCGGTCGGTTTTGAACAGCAGGATAATGTAGCGCCGGCCGTGACCTGCTTCCCACCATTTGATCCCGCACAGTTTGGGGGACTGAATATCCAGCCCGGTCTCTTCTTTCACTTCGCGAATAACGGAATCCACAAAGGACTCGTCTTTCTCCACATGCCCACCGGGAAAGGTGATCCCGCCCCAGCTTTTGCCGACCTTGTCCTGCACTACCACACGCCCGGCACCGTCATAGATCATGCACATGTTGGTCAGTTCCGCTTTTTCGTATTTGCTCATAAATTTGCTCCCTGGATTGTATCTGATATGGTAAGTATTGCGATTTGTTTTTCTAATTCGTTTATTAACTGTTCATCTGTTGCTTGCTCGATAGGAATAGATGGTTGACTTGCACATGCGATCCATTGTGCCATAGCAACTTGTTCATTTGTAGTACGCAATTCAATGATTTTATTTATGGTGTTGGCTCGGTCTATTTTGCCGTATGTGCGGTAATCGTAAATGATCTGCTGTCGCTCTGCAATATCTTTCGCATTAGAGAATTTGTCTACGGTATCTTTTATATTCGCCATTTTGTCCAATTCTTTCTTTGATTATTTACAGGTGTTTATGCCGACTACATTATACTGTATCGCATACAGATTGTCTATAACGATTTATCAGTGGCGGCAAAAACGATGAAGGGGAAAAGTTGCTTGCCAACAGACATTTCCTATGATACAATATAATTGAGGAAGTTTAATTAAGAATTAAGTGGTGATGATGTATGAAAAAGAGGACTCTCAAGCAAGAAATAAGGATCTTATGCTTTATATTGGCTTTTGTTGCCTTGACTTTTTTATATTCCCAAATTCCATGTATGCACATAGTTTGGATCGACAGTATCGTTTTTTCATCAAATAGCCCGGATTTATTGCTTGACTTGTTTACGGTGCAAGCAACCGTTGCTGCATTAAGCATATCCATCATTGCGATCATCACAGGCTTTCAAACAGAGACATATTACGGAGTTGGCCTAACCAACTATATTACTACACTAAAGCCGATCCTCTTTAAACATAAGAATTTAATGATTGCTGATCTGATTATGATATTAGCTAATTATATTGCAGTGTCACTTCAATGCTATTACTTATCGGTGGATATATTTGCTGTCAGCATTTTGATTTCGATTATATTGGTTAAGGATACGGCATTTGTTTTTAAAAAAGGCACGGAAGGTGCTGCCCCAGTAGCTGTAGTTGGAGTAGGACGTGGCCTCGGCCCGCTCCTCGCTGAATCCGGCGGGGGTGAACAGCTCTTCTTCGGGCAGCTTTGCCCATGCGGCGGGGCCGTCCGCCTGTAACTTATCCAGCTCTGCCTCGAGCTGGTGTGCTTTTTCATCTTTCATACGGAAAAGCATTATCGGCCACCTTCTTTCTTGCCAAAGCTGATGCGGGGGTCAATGAGCACCATGAGCAGGTCGCCCAGAATCAGGCCGATGATGCCCACGCAGGCGTAGAGCAGAACGATGCCCTGCACCATCGTGTTGTCGTGGCGCTGGACACAGGTGACCAGCAGGCCGCCCATGCCCGGGATGCTGTAGAGGCTCTCGATGTAGATAGAGCCGACCACTGTGTTCAGGAAGGCGGAGGGAATATACTGCACCAGCGGCACCATTGCGTTGCGGAAGATGTGGCGCAGGGCGATGTTGTTTTCACTCACGCCCTTGGCACGGGCAAGGCGGACATAGTCCTTGTTGCTCTCGTCCACCATGTACCGGCGCAGCCACATGGCGTAGAACGCCACGTTGCCCAGACTCATGGAGCAGACGGGCAGCACCCAGTATTTCCAGTTGGAGGCGTCGAAGAGCAGGCCCACGTTCAGCGCGGTGGTGCCGTACATCTGGATGTACAGATAATACACTGCCGCAGGCACAGCCTGAATGAGGACGATGATGGCCGTGCCGATCTTATCGGGCCAGCGGCTCTTGAAGCGGCCCATGAACAGGCCTATCGGGATGCCGATGACAAGGCTCAGCAGCATGGCGTACACGCCCATCTGGATGGAAATGGGCAGCTTCTTAGCGAGGATGCTGGTGACGGAGGCGTTGACCTTATAGATGTGGCTCACGCCGAGGTCGCCGTGGAGCATATTGACCCAGAAGCGGCCGATCTGCACCGGCAGCGGGTCCAGCAGGCCCATGGACTGTAAGCCGGCCTGTATCTGGGCCTCGGTCATTTTTTCGTAGTTAGCAAAATAGCCTTCCACCGGCATCAGCCGCAAAAGGCAGAAAACGAGCGTGACGATAATAAACAGGGTCAGTATCGAGCGCCCGATGCGTTTCGCCAGATATTTGAGCATATCTGTGCGCACCCCTCTCTTTTATAAAATGAATGTCGGATAGGAATAGAATACAACAAAAAACCACTTTTGGAAAGTGATTTGGCAAAGTTCGTTACAAAAATTCATGTAAGAGGATTCAGAAACGAAAAGCTCTCCGCTTTCCTGTGGGAAAACGGAGAGCTTTGGAGCGGACAGACTCAAAAAGTCTTAGCGGGCGTCGCGGTTGGCCTCGTACTCGCTCATGGAGATGTAGTGGTCGAGGACGTGGATGCCCTTCAGACGCTTGTTGGAGAAGCCGGTGGAAGCGTACTGGCCCTCCCAGTAGTTCAGACGGGTGGCGATGTAGGCCGGGATGCTCATGCCCAGGGGGACGACGAGGGCATTGTTGATGAGGGAAGCCTCGGCGTTGGCGAAGGCATCGTAGCGGGCGTTGATGTCGTCGGTGATCTTGACAGCCTCTTCGATGGCCTTCATGTAGTTCATGACGGCGTCCGCGGTGTCGCCGGTGATGAAGCCGTCCTCGACGCCGGTGCGCAGGAAGGCGTAGCGGCTGCCGCGTGCGCCCTCGGCCTGATAGAAGGGGTCGGTCTCGGTCTGGGGGTCGGAGTAGTCAGCGCCCCAGTTGCACTGCAGGAAAGCGAACTTGCCGTTGCGGCGGACGCTGGACAGGAAGCTGTCGGAGGGGCCGGCAGTGATGATGATGTCGATGAAATCGAAACCGTCGTTCAGCACACCCTCGAGCTGCTGCTTGAACACCTGGCACTGCTTGTCCCAGTCGGTGGAAGAGGGATTGTAGGGCATCTGCACCTTGATGGGGAAGGTCACACCAGCAGCGGTCAGCTCCGGGATGGCAGCGTCGCGGTACTCCTTGGCCTTGGCCTCGTCGAAGAACTCGGTGATGTTGGCCAGGTCGCCGCACTTGAGGTAGTCCACGCCGTCAGCGTTGGCACAGAAGCTGGGGGGCGTGATGGTGTTCAGCTTGTAGTTGTCGTAGCCCTCGGGTGCCTTGACGGCCAGCGTGACAGAGTTGTTGATGCCGTAGAGGAAGGACTTGCGGAAGTTGGTGTTGTTGATGGCCTTGGCCCAGTTCTCCGGCTCATACTCGGCGTCCATGCCCTCCACGCTCCAGTTGGAGAACTCGTGGGAGAAGGGCATGAAGTTGAACATATAGAAATAGGTGTAGTTGGTGTTGGGACGGTCCATGGACACCATGTCCTTGGTGGTGTCGTCGGACAGCCAGCTGTCGAGGATGTCGGAGCCGATGGTGGCCTCGTCGATCTCGCCGCGCTTGATCATTTCGGGGCCGTTGACGCTGGCCTCGGCGTTGTAGATGCGGCTGATGGTGTCGATGAAGACGTTGTCAGCGTCGTAGTTCTCGGGGTTCTTCTTCATGACCCAGGTCTCCAGAGACTCGTAGGCGGCCAGATAGAAGGCACCGCAGCTGTAGGTGGTCTCTGCGCTGGTAGCGAACTGGTCGCCGGTCTCTTCCAGCAGCGGGCCGTAAGCGGGCTCGTAGGGCAGATAGCACAGCAGGCTCAGGAAGCCCGGGAAGTCGTAGGTCAGGGTGTAGGTCAGGGTGTGGTCATCCACAGCGGTGACACCCACGGCGTCGAAGTCCACTGGTGCGTAGGTGGCGGGGTCAGAGTCGGGGGCAGTCACGGTGACGACGCCGCTGCCGTCCACGGTGTAGGTGGTGCCGTCATCGTCCACGACGCCGGTGTTGGCGTTGTTCAGATAGACGTGGTAGTTGTAGTAGTCGTCAGCGCCTGCGATGTAAGCGGTGACGAGGCCCACGTTGGAGGCGGCGTAGTCCGGGGTCAGGACGTACTTCAGAGCGTCCACGAAGTCCTGTGCGGTGACGGGGGCCACGACCTCGCCGTTGCAGTCCACCCAGTTCTCCTCACGCAGATGGAACGTCCAGGTCAGGGTGTCGACATCCCAGTCCCAGCTGGTGGCCAGGCCTTCGCGCATGACGCCCTTGTTGTCGTACTCGACCAGCGTATCCACGCAGTTTGCGCCCACGACCATCTCAAGGTCAGTGCCGGTGGTCAGGTAGTTCAGGGTAGCGGGCTGGCTGTCGTACAGGATGGTGTAGCTGGAGCCGGAACCGGAAGAGGCTGCGCCGGAAGCGCTGCCGGAGGAAGAGCCGCCGCAGCCAGTCAGCAGGCCGGCTGCGCAGGCACCGGCGGCTGCCAGGCCGCTGGCCTTCAGGAACTGACGGCGGGAGATGGAAGTGTTCATCATAAATTCCCTCTTTTCTTGTTTTTGCTGTACAAAGGACAGCATCGCGTTGTGCGGTGTCCGCTGTTTCCCGGCAACGGACAAATGGACCATTTTTATGAAAAAAGAGCAACGGAAATCCATCCGTTACTCCTTTGTAACAGTCCCGGCCACCAAACAGTGTGGTCATGACTGAGTATAGCATTGATTTGCGGCCGCGTCAATCCTTTTCGGAAGCAGATGCTGTTTCTGCAACAGAAACAGCTGTTGCCGCCGCGGCGGCAGGTGCGGCAGAGACGGGAACCGCTGCCGTTTCGGCTGCGGCGGCACCGGAAGCATTTGCTGCATTTTCAGCGGCCAGCTCTGCGGCAGCGGCCTTTGCAGCCTCCTCCGCTGCCTTGCGGGCCTCGCGCTCGGCGATCCGCTCCCTGGCGCGGGCTGCGGCCTCCTCCTGACGCTGCTTGGTGCGGCGCTTGATGCGGCAGACCGAGCAGATGCCCTCGGAGCTGTTCGGTGCGATGGGCTTGCCGCAGTCGGCACAGAGGGTCTTGCTGCATTTGTAGACGCTCACCGGGCCGAGGGTGGTGAGCTGGCGCAGCTTCATGCCGTCGATGCCGCTGTTGGAGCAGGCTGCGACGCAGACGCCGCACTCGCTGCACTTCCAGGGTGTGACGACCACGCGGGTCTGGCCGTCGGGCATATCCTCGAGCTTGAGTGCGCCGGAGCGGCAGGCTTTCTCGCACTTGCCGCAGCCGAAGCACTTCTGGGTGAAGTTCGGCAGATACCAGCCGTAGCGCAGCGGCGTCTCGGAAGCAGCCTTGAGCTGCTTTGTCCGCTGGTGGAGCATGAGGCGGAAGTCGGCGGCACTGTCCTCCTCGCTGCGCAGGCCGGGCAGCATCTGCAGCAGCTTCTTGGTGCCGGCGCGGGAGCCCTCCGTCATGTGGGAGAACATCTCCCGGCGGCTCAGCTCCTGCACATGGTAGGGCGCTTCGTCCTGCTCATAGGCCAGCGTGACCCGGCTCTCGAAGAGCTGGGGGCCGAGAAACTCCACCAGACGGGTCAGCTCCTTTCGGAGCTGGGCGGCGCAGACGTCGTTCTCGCACTCACCGCAGGGGGTCAGGTCAAGGACCAGCTTCTTGTTCAGAGCCAGATAGGCCAGCGCTTCCCACGAGAAGGAGGCGATGCAGGTGCGGACGGCGGTGTTCTTGCGGGTGCTCTTCTCGCAGCCCAGCCAGAGGGTGTCGTTGTCGGTATCCGCCAGCGAGGTGTCCCGCTGTACCTGCTCCGGCGAAGGGACGATGCAGCCCGAGCGGCAGGCGGACACGCAGAGTCCGCAGTCGGTGCAGGGGTCCCAGTCTTTAACGAGGTTGGGGCGGGTGAAGATGGCATCGCCGTAGGGGCAGATGTCCTTGCAGGCCGTGCAGGGGGTGCGGTGGGGGTGGAGATTCCAGCACTGACGGCGGATGACCTCGGGGTGGGAGGTCTTCATCAGGGCGTCCATTGCATAACGGGTAAACAGACCCATAGCGGTATCACTCCTTTTCGGGGGCATCGGTCACGGTGGTGACCTGTGCGTTGTCCAGCAGGAAGCGCTGCACCTTCTTTGCGGCCAGCGCGGCGGCGATGGTATCCTCGGGCAGGGCTTTCCGGATCTCCGCCTCGGGGGTGTCCTGCAGCTGGGACAGGCGGCGGTACTCGGCGTTGACTTCCTCGGGGTGGACGACGATGTTCTCCGCCTCGGCGATGGCGCGGGCTGCCAGCACGAAGCGGATACGGCTCTCGGCCTGAGCGCGGTAGTCCTTCTCGAGGGCTTCCGGGGTGGTGCGGCTGTTCTTGCAGTGCTGCTCGAGGGTGATGCCGCTGCGGGAGAGGCGTTCTTTCAGCAGCTTCATTTCGTTCTGGGCGGTGCGGTCGAGAATTTCGGCGGGCAGGTCCACGGTCATGTTGGCACCGGCCATGTCCAGCAGCTGCTTGCCGGCGGCGCGGTCAGCCCCTTCCTCGTGGATCTTCTGCTTTTTGGCGCGAAGGTCAGCCTTCAGCGCATCGAGGGAGTCGAAGCCCAGACTCTTGGCGAAAGCCTCATCCGGTGCGGGCGTGACTTTCTCGGCCAGAGAGCGGAGCTCGATCTCGAACTGTGCGGTCTTGCCGGACAGCTCGGGCAGGCGGAAGTCCTGCGGGTAAGTAAAGTCGAAGCGGAACACCTCGCCGGCACGGTGGCCGTAGATGGCCTGCTCGGCGGCGGGCATCAGCTTGCCGTCGCCCAGCACGACCATGACCTTCTCCATCCGGCTGTCGGGGATCTCCCTGCCGTCCATGTAGCCGGCAAAGTCCAGCAGGGCGCGGAAGCCGCGCTTGGCAGGTTCGGTGGTGGGGTGGTAGACCGCGTGCATCCGGGTCTGGTGGACAAGCTCGATGTCCACAGTCTTGTCGGTGACGGGGCGGACGTGACGGGTGACAGCCAGGCCCTTGTACTGGCCCAGCTTCACTTCAGGCGTGTTCTTCTTATCCATAGTGGCGTACTCCTTATGACGTAAGCAGGCCGGCGGGCGGCGCTGCGGGTTTTATAGCAACAAATCGAATTATACACGTTTTCAGCAGAAAGGGCAAGCTCACAGCCCGTGAGCGGTGAGCCAGGCTTCGGCCACCTGAGAGAACATTTCAGGGTACTGGGCGTCTTCCTCAGCGAAAGCGCTCAGATAATACTCCACTTCCTCCCGGGTGGGGACGGCGGTGCGTTTCCAGATGGTAAAGGTGGTGCCGTTGCCCATATCGAAACTCTGCTCAAAGGCGAAATACTGGTCTTTTACGGCGAGGAACCGGTCGTTCAGCTTGATGGACATCTCGCCGCTGCCCACGTAAGTCTGGGGGAAGGGCTCGCAGGTGATGACGTATTTGGCCTCGAAGAACTGGGTGGGGAAGTTGTGGGTGCCGGGGACCGAGAAGCCGAAGGCCAGCTTGTCGTTGATGGGGGCGTCCGGCAGGCGGCAGTTTTTGAAGTGGTCGGGGTTGTAGAGCATATCGTGGGGTATCATGTAGCTCACTTCGCCCTCGGCGCAGTGGGAGTCGATCCAGTCGGCGATGGCCCGGATCTGGCCAATGTCCTTCCGGTCGTAGATGAGCTTGTCCAGCGAGATGAAATACTTGGTGGCCGGGATCTGGATCGGGAAATGCTCGATGACGAAACCCGGCATGGCCAGCGTGGTCAGCGGCGAACACCGCACTGACATGGACAGCACCAGCACGAAGGCCCAGCAGCCCAGTTTGAGGGTGCGGCGGTGCGTGATGCCCTCGGCCAGAGCGGCGGCACCCAGCAGAAAGAGAATGAAGTATCCCGGCAGGAAGAGCAGGAACTGATGGGAGCCGGTGTTCTGCACCCGGGTGAAGAGCAGGATGCTCACCACCAGCTCACACCCGGCGAGACAGGGCAGGGAGGGCGCTCTGTGCTTCGCCGCAAAGGCGAGACCCAGCACCATGAGGAGGATGTTGAACAGGCCCATCCGGCCGATGTGATAGAACGCCTCGAGGGCCAGACCGCCGCCGTTATAATAGGAGTAGCGGCCCGCGTAGTTGTAGGCGAGGATGTGGGACACCATGGGCCAGAGCAGGATGACCATCGCCACGACGGACGCGAGACCGAAGAGGACGAGGTTCTTGATTCGAACAAGGGCAGCAGCTTTTTCGCCGCCCTTCGCCAACCGCACACAGCCCGCGATGAGCAGCAGTGCGTAGGCGAAGTAGTAGCCCACCACAAAGTAAAGGAACCACCGGCGGGCGAGGATGATGGCGGCAGTGGCCAGGAAGATGAGGCCGAACCGCACCGGCTCCAGCTTGTCGAACCGGAAATCCAGCGTCAGCAGAAGGATCGCAAACGCGAAGATGAGGCCGAACCAGTCCGGCTGGGCCAGCACCGCGCTCATCCGCAGGAAGGGATAAGCCGCCGTGAGCGTCATCCCGAAGAGGAAATAGTACCTCCGATTCTTCACATTCAGAATCTGCCCGACCTTGACGACAAGGCCCGCCAACAGCACCAGCAGGGTGGGCAGGATGCAGAACACCTGACTGAAGGAATAGGCGTCGCCGGTGTGGCTCGTGAGGCAGAAGGGAAACTCGGTGAAGAGGGTGATGAAATTGGTGTAGTCGTCGGCCATGGAACCGAAGATGTACGCAAGGCCCGCGCCTGCACTCTGGGCAAAGGCGGCTTCGGCATCGTACTGCTTGAGCAGATAGTTGGCGTAATCCCAGACGTATACAAAGCTCCGGCTCGATAATGTCCAGTAAAAATAGACGACAGCCACAGCCCAGATGCCGAAGACGACGGCTTTGTGGAAGAAGCCCAGCTCTGCGCCTGCCACACGGAGAACGCAGAGGGCCAGAACAAAGAGCCCCACGCTGGCCCAGAGACTGAGCAGCGGGAAAAAGAAGGCGCTGGCCGGTGCAAGCAGCCCCAGAAGAGCCAGCAGCACCGCACAGCTGCCCAGACCGACCCCCGCCCATTGCAGAGGCGAGAGCCGGCGAACAGCAGCAGATAGCATAGAAGGATGATCCCTTTCCTTTAACTTCCGGAAAATGCAAAACACAACTTTCCATCTAACAGTATAATGAATCCGTTAAGGCTTGTCCAGCCGCAGACCGCGCCAGAACGCAGAATATCCCGCTGCATTTTCAGCAGACGGGATATTCCGAAACAAATATTACTTTTTGGAGTTGTATGCGGCGGCATCCGCCCTGGCGTTCTGGGTGCGGGCTGCCTTGCGGCGTGCGGCAGCGGCCCGGCGGGCGCTGGCCTGTGCAGCCTCGGGGCGGGGCGCTTCGGGGGTGAGCTTGAACATCCGGCTGCCCATGGCGGGCAGGTCCACGGTGAGGGTGTAGTCCCGGCCATAGACGCCGCCGTCCGAGGTGTGGAGGGGTTTGGGCTTCGACTTGTCCGCGCCGCCCCAGCAGGGAGCCTCGGTGTTCAGCAGCTCTTCGGCCCCGGCGGGGAAGCTCAGGTAGAGCGGGAACTTTTTGTGGGCAGTGTTCTGGGTGTTCATGACGCAGAGGATGGTCTGTCCCGCACCCTTGCGCAGCCAGGCGTACACGCCCTCGTCCCGGCTCTCGCTGGCCACCCACTCGAAGCAGCGGGGGTCATACTCGCCCGCATAGAGGGCGGGCTGGGTGGCGTAAAGGCGGCTCAGAGCACCGAAATATTTCTGGAACGCATCGTGGAAGGGGTACTTGAGCAGGTCCCAGTCCAGCTCCCGCTTTTCGTCCCACTCCCGGAAATGCCCCAGCTCGTTGCCCATGAAATTGAGCTTTTTGCCCGGGTGCGCATACATATAAAAATAGAGGGTGCGCAGCTGGGCGCATTTTTCCTCGTAGGTGCCCCAGAGCTTGTCGATGACTGTCTTTTTGCCGTGGACGACCTCGTCGTGGCTCAGCGCCAGCAGGTAGAGCTCGTTGTAGAAATAGTGCATACTGAAAATGATCTTCCCGTATGCGTCGGGACGCTGGCCGAAGGGGGTGGCGAAGTAGTCCAGCGTATCGTGCATCCAGCCCATGTCCCACTTGTAGTCGAAGCCGATGCCATCGTAGCGGGTGGGGGCCGTGACTTTGAGGAAGTTGGTGGAATCTTCGGCCATGTAAACGCCGGTGGGCCAGCGCTCGTTCAGGCCGTGGTTGAGGTTCCGCAGGAAGGTGACGGCGCCCTCGTTGACGCCCCGGGCAGGGTCGCCCTGCCAGTAGAGGGCGCGGGAGATGGCGTCCATCCGGATGCCGTCGCAGTGGTAGACCTCCATCCAGAGGGCGGCGGCGCTGTTCAGAAAGCTGCACACCTCCCGGCGGTAGTAGTTGAAATTGCAGGTACCCCACTCGCTGTGGCCCACATCGCTGTCGTATTCGTAGAGGTGGG
>OGKZ01001928.1_pt1 | contig 12410 bp, 8 predicted proteins | sample 1572571 | NCBI WGS metagenome assembly OGKZ01 (sample SAMEA2581906, study PRJEB24529) | metagenome | biome: Human gut stool | place: China | collected 2011 | reverse complement strand
TGTACTTCTGTAACGACGCAAGAAGCTTAGCGTCGTTGGTATGCGTCACCTCGCCACCAAGTGAGCCTTGCATTTGCATACCAAGCACATTGCGCTCGCGGTCATTCATGTCTACGTATGTAGGATTGACATACCACGCTGCGTGCCAAGTAGGATTTCCAGGAACATCCTTCTGTGTCCAAGTTCCTTTCCACAGATATGCAATCACAGTAGCATTCTCATCACCTTTGGAGTTGTCACGCTTATATTCGTAAGCTATGGCATCGGGATGATATGTGAAATTTATACCGCCCCAAGTACCTCCATCCGTAGAATTACCTTTTACATCGTACCAAAGACATTTCACCTGTGCTGTAGCCCACGGTGTACCCAAAGTGAGGTATGCAGGAATTTTCTTAAACTGATTAGTCAAGTGTACTGCCTGACGAGTATTATTACTGCCCTTAACAGCAGAACCAACAGCTATACTTTTACGTACACACACATTAGATATATGCCATCCCTCGGGCTGAGCACTTACAATAGTCGTGTTGCCATCACTTGTCCAAGGCACACAATCCTTCCAATCGCCATCAAAGTCGCCATTAATTTGTTGGGCATTAGCAGCAAAAGCTACTCCACCTAACATTAATAGGGTTAAAATCTTTTTCATCTTTAATGAGTTTTTGTTTTTAATACCTAATAATCTCTTTTACTAATAATTATCCTTTCAAAAAAAACAGTGAACACTCATGCGGAATAAACGTTTACACACCGCACAAGGTGCCACAAAATCGCTACAAAGTTAATGCAAATATTTGAAATTCAGTACTTTTTAAAATATTTTATAATAAAAGCAAACTATAAAGCAACTTTTACCGACATAAATATCACTTTTATTCGTTTTTAATATACAAAACGAAACGCCCTCACCAGTTTCAAAATCATCGAATTTAGGTATTGCGTAAAAGTCGGAAGCAAGCTAATTTTGCAGCGGTGATAAAACCAAATTCTTTAACCATACATTTACAAATAAAAACAACTAAGATTATGAAAACAACTGTAATCATCTACGGCACAAGCACCGGCACCTGCGAAGACCTGGCTGGCAGAATAGGAGCCAAACTGGGCGTAGACAACGTTATCAACGTGACCGACCTCGACGCGAGCGTTCTCGCCGACAACGAAAACTTCATTCTCGGCACGTCTACATGGGGCGCAGGCGAGATGCAGGACGACTGGTATGACGGCATAAAGACACTCAAGGGTACCGACCTCAGCGGCAAGACAGTGGCTCTCTTCGGCTGCGGCGACTCGGAATCGTACCCCGACACATTCGTGGGCGGTATGGCTGAGCTATACAATGCCGTTAAGGCGGCTGGCGCCAACGTAATCGGAGCAGTAGCTACTGAAGACTATACATTTGACGATTCGGAAGCGGTGGTAGACGGCAAGTTCGTCGGACTGGCTCTTGACGAGGTGAACGAAGACGACAAGACCGACGAGCGCATCGACGCTTGGGTGGCTGAAATAAAGCCATGCCTCTAAACCACACGCAATAAGTTCTCACTCTTACAATTAATTATTAAAGTTCGCAATCATGCAGCAATCCACAATTTTACCAGTAGACATGAAGGTTCTGATGAACCATATCTACGAATACAAGAAGGGAGTGCGCCGTATGGTGCTCTTCACGTTCAACAAGAAATACGAGGACTTTGCCATACGCCGACTGGAAAGCCAGAACATAAAATACGTCATACAGCCCGTAGGCAACGATCGCTTGAACCTGTATTTCGGCAGAGAGGAATGCCTCAACGCCATACGCATGATTGTGACACGCCCGCTCAACCTGCTAACGCCAGAAGAAGACTTCATGCTCGGCACTATGCTCGGCTACGACCTCTGCTCGCAGTGCGAGAGATACTGTGAGCGTAAGAGCAAGTGCAGCTGAAAAGCTGAAGGATAAGACTTTGAGGCTGATGGATAAGACTTTGAGGCTGACAGATAGGCTGGTAGATATCTCGTTCTGCGGATCATCTGCCAGCCTTTATTGTGCTCATAATCTGATGATTACGACAACACTGACAGATATGGTAGATATTTTTCGCTAACAATGATTTTATCAGTCATCATATACATTAGGAACTGAAAAAGCCGCTGACAGCTATGTCAGCGGCTTTTTCGTAAGTATAAACATAAGGATTGATTATCCGAAGTTGTCGTACATGATGCTCTCCGGGTCTACGCCGAGCGAGTCGAGGTAGTCGGTAACGGTCTTGATGAGCATTGGAGGTCCGCAGAGGTAGTACTCGCAATCCTCCGGTGCCTCGTGATCCTTCAAGTAGGTGTCGCGAATGCAGTTTACTGCGAAGCCCTCGTAGTACTTCACGCCCTGAGCATCTGCAACGGGGTCTTTGCGGTCGAGCGAGAGGTGGAAGTGGAAGTTCGGGAACTCCTTCTCCAACTCCCAGAAATCCTCAAGGAAGAACGCCTCGCCGAGAGCGCGTGCGCCGTAGAAGAAGTGGAGCTCGCGGTCGGTAGTGTGCAGCGTCTTTGTCATGTGCATGATCTGAGCACGCAGCGGAGCCATACCAGCACCACCACCGATCCAGATCATCTCCTTGCCAGAAGTGAAGTTCGGGTGGAAGTCGCCGTAAGGACCAGACATCATCACCTTGTCGCCTGGCTTCAGTGAGAAGATGTACGACGAAGCGATACCGGTCGGTACGTTCTGGAAGCCCACCTGCGGACGTGGCAGGAACGGAGTTGTGGCGATACGCACGGTAAGCGTGATGATGTCGCCCTCGTCCGGATAGTTTGCCATTGAGTAGGCACGCACTGTAGGCTCCGGGTTGTGAGCCTTGAGCGAGAAGATGTTGAACTTCTCCCATGCGCCGATGTAGTCTTTGCCGATAAGATCCTTGTCGAAGTCCTTGTCGTAGTCGATGCAGTCGTATGCCGGTATCTTGATCTGTGCGTAAGAACCAGGTACGAAGTCCATGTGTTCGCCCGGAGGCAGAGCCACCTTGAACTCCTTGATGAATGAAGAAACGTTCTTGTTCGAGATGACCTCGCACTCCCATTCCTTAACACCCATAACCGAATCGGGCACCTTGATCTTCATGTCCGACTTCACCTTGCACTGGCATCCCAGACGCCAGTTGTCCTTGATCTGCTTGCGTGTGAAGTGGGGCTTCTCCGAGTCGAGAATCTCGCCGCCACCCTCAAGCACCTGCACCTTACACTGTCCGCAGCTTGCCTTACCGCCGCATGCAGAAGGCAGGAAGATGCCATTCTCGTTGAGCGTAGTCATCAACGAAGAACCCTGCGGCACGTTGATGGTCTTGTCACCGTTGATTTCGATGTTGACATTGCCGCTCGGGCTGAGGAACTTCTTAGCCACGAGAAGGATGACAACCAAGAGGAGTATCACGATAAGGAACACTCCGATACTTGCAAATATAAATGATGTATTCATAGTGTTGAGTCCTCCTTATTATATTTTAAGACCAGAGAAGCACATCATAGCCATAGCCATGAGGCCTACAGTGATGAACGTGATGCCGAGACCCTGCAGAGGCTTTGGCACGTCGCTGTACTGGAGCTTCTCGCGGATAGCACCCATTAATACGATGGCGAGTGTCCAACCGATACCGCTACCCAAAGCGTAAACAACAGCGTCGACTACGTTGCCGATGTACTGTGTGTTAGACGGGTCGAGGTTGATGCGCTGCTGCATGAAGAGCGAAGCACCCATGATGGCGCAGTTAACGGCGATAAGCGGAAGGAAGATACCCAGAGCTGCGTAGAGCGACGGCGAGTATCTCTCGACAATCATCTCCACCAGCTGCACGATACCTGCGATGACAGCGATGAAGAGGATGAAACTCAAGTAGGAAAGGTCTACACCCTCAACCAAGCAGTCCGGGCCGAGCACCTTTGTCTGCAACAGATAGTCGACAGGCACGGTAACGAGCAACACGAACGTAACGGCAAGACCCAATCCCAATGATGTCTTCACGTTCTTCGACACGGCAAGGAACGAGCACATACCGAGGAAGAAGGCGAATATCATGTTGTCCACGAAGATGGACCGGAAGAAAAGACTTAATAAATGTTCCATTGTCATTAATTATTTTCCTTGTAAAAATAAGCTCTGTGAACCCATATCACGCAACCGAGCAGGATGAGCGCCATTGCCGGCATTGTCATCATACCGTTGTTGATGTAGCCTGCGTCGTAAACGCACTGCGGGATAATCTGGAAGCCGAGGAGTGTACCACGACCGAGAAGCTCGCGCAGACCGCCTACCACAACGAGGATGTAGGCATAGCCCAGACCGTTGCCCACACCGTCGAGGAACGACGGCCAAGGCTTGTTCTGCATAGCGAACGCCTCAAGACGACCCATGAGGATACAGTTGGTGATGATAAGACCTACGTATACCGAGAGCTCTACGCTCACGTCGTAGACGAAAGCCTTCAGCACCTGACTTACGATGGTAACAAGAGCTGCAACCACTACCAACTGCACGATGATACGGATGCGGTTAGGGATTGTGTTGCGGATGATTGAGATAATCACGTTTGCGAAGGCTGTGATCACTGTCACGGCAAGACCCATCACGATAGCTGGCTTGAGCTGTGATGTAACAGCGAGAGCCGAGCAGATGCCAAGCACCTGGACGAGGATAGGGTTGTCGAGGTTCAGAGGATTGGTGAAAGCTGCCTTATTCTCTTTTGAAAACAAACTCATAATCTTATTTCTCCTCCTTATTTAGATGTTAAGAATTTTGTGTACTCGCCGAGGCAGTTCTTGAGCATGTCGCTCACGCCGTTACATGTGAGTGTAGCACCGGTTACGGCGTCGCACTGTGTAGACGGGTCTGTCTTCTCGTTCTTCTTCACTACAGAGAGAGCCACGCCATCCTTGCCCTCAGCAAAGACGTGCTTGCCCTTGAACTGGTCTTGCCAAGCGCGTGAGTCCTTGATCTCTGCGCCCAGACCTGCTGTCTCGCCTTCGTGGTTGAAGTAGGCGCCGTAGACTGTCTGCTTGTCGGCGTTGAGCGCGATGTAGCCGTTGATGCCACCCCAAAGACCCATACCGTAAACCGGAATGACGTACTTTGTCTCGCCTTCGACGTTGCAGACATAGAGCGCGAGCTTGCCTTCCTTCATCGAAGCACTGTTGCAGAGGAAACCTGCCTTTGTGCCGCCCTGCTCGCCCTTCTCCACTTCCTCGCCGTTGCGGTCGATAATCTTGTCGGCTGTCACCACCTTATTATATATATCGGTAGCTTCAGCACCGTCGATGTCGCGGATGTTTAGCGCAGCGAGAATCTGCTTCTTCTTGTCGAGAGCTACGTTCTCGTCCTGCTGCGGCTTGAGCGATGAAGACACGAACGCCAGCAAGAATGCCACGATAACGACGATAACTACAGAATATAATATTGTATAAGAATTCGAACTGGTGTTGAATCCTTTCTTCTTTGTTTCTTCCATATTCCGAGAGTGTTATTTGTTGGTTAAACGTTTCATTCGCTTAGAGATGTTCTTCTGCACTACACAGTAGTCGATGAGCGGAGCGAACATATTCATGAAGAGGATGGCGAGCATCATGCCTTCTGGGTAACCCGGGTTCATTACGCGCACGATAACGGCAACTACACCGATGATTGCGCCGTACCAGTACTGTCCGCACTGTGTGCGAGCCGATGTTACGGGGTCGGTAGCCATGAACACTGCACCGAAGCAGAAACCGCCGAGTACGAGGTGCTCGTACCACGCGATAGGAGTCATGCCGAGTGCCTCGAAGATGTATGCTGTGACAGCACCTCCTACGAACACGCTGAACATTGTACGCCAAGAAGCGATGCCTGTCCAGAGCAGGATAACGGCACCGATGGCGATGGCAATGACGCTTGTCTCACCGATTGAGCCTGGGATGAAGCCGAACACCATGTCGGCAAGGCTTGCGTTTGAAGCCACGCCCTGTGCTATCTCGCCGAGCGGAGTTGCGCAGGTGAAGGTGTCGGGCAGTGTGTTGCCCAAGCCGAAGATTGTGTCGTTAGCCACCCATACTGCGTCGCCCGACATCTTCGTAGGATAAGAGAAGAAGAGGAACGCGCGTGTGATGAGTGCTACGTTGAAGATGTTCATACCTGTTCCGCCGAAGATTTCTTTGCCAATTACAACGGCGAAAGCCACTGCGATGGCGAGTGCCCAGAGCGGACAGCCAACGGGGATGATGAGCGGAATGATGATGCCCGAAACGAGGAAGCCCTCCTGTATCTCCTCGCCTTTCCACTGTGCCCATGCGAACTCGATGCCGAGGCCCACAACGTAGCTGACGATGATTTTCGGGAGCACCTGCAATGCTCCGTAGAGGAACATTGAGAAGAAGGAAGCGTCGGCGAGAGCACCTGCTGCCTTATAGTTCTGAAATCCCACATTGTACATACCGAACAGCAGAGCCGGGAGCAACGCGATGACAACGAAGCTCATGATACGCTTCGAGTCGATGGCGTCGTGGATATTTACGCCGGTCTTCGATGTCTGGTTGGGTACAAACAGGAAAGTCTCGAAGCCGTCGAACAAGCTGCGGAAAGCATGGAGCTTTCCTTCGGGCTCGAAGTTCGGCTTGACGTTATTAAGATATTTTCTCAGAAAATTCATACTTTTCTCTTTGTAATTAAATTAAACTTATGCGTTCTCCTTGCGAAGCATGTCGAGACCCTGGCGCACGATGTGCTGCAGTTCGAGCTTCGAAGAGTCAACAAATTCAGCCAGGGCGAAGTCCTCCGGTGCCACCTCGTAGATGCCGAGCTGCTCCATGCGGTCGATGTCGCCTGCGATGATTGCCTTGATGAGATATTCGCCGTAGATGTCCATCGGGAGTACCTTGTCGTACTCGCCGCTCATGATCATGTGGCGCTCGCCGCCCTTCACGCGTGCGTCGAGGCTGTACTCCTTCTTCTTGCCGAAGAGCCAAGAGAAGTAGCTGCGGCTAACGGAGAAGTCGTTGGTGCGCGGAAGTATCCAGCCCAACATCTCGTCTACGTCGTCGCCCTCGGGGATGGCTGTAATCTCTGATGTGTGTCCGCCTACGAAGTCGGCTGCCGTGCACTTGCGGCCTGTGAGCGGGTTGCCGTTGATGAGGCGTACGTGCTCGGTCTTAGCGAGCTTGCCCTCAACGAGCGAAGAGATAGGCTGACCAACGAGTGCTTCGGTGTAAGCCGGCTCGTTGATTTCGCTGCCTGCTACTGCCACGAGGCGGCGCAGGTCTACCTTACCGGTGTTGAACAGACGACCGAAGAAGATAACGGCTGTAGGGTCTACAGTCCAAACCACCTCGCCCTTGTTCACTGGAGCGATGTTGTTCACCTGCACGCCTACGTTGCCTGCCGGACAAGCACCGTCGAACACTGTCACCTCTACGTCCTTAGCTCCTGTGAGAGCAGCACTTGTCTGCTGCGCACCGATGCCGAGATAGGTCTTGGCTACCTTTGCGAGAGCCGACAGACCGGTCTGGAAATCGCGCTCGTTGCCCTCGAGCTCGAACTCGAAGTCGCCAGCAAGCGGCATGTCGCGCAATGCGCTCACGAAGATGGCGCGCGGCTTCTGGTCGGGAGTGGTCGACACAGCGTAGGGAAGCTGGTTGATGTAGCCGAACAAGCCGGCATCAAGCAGAGCCTTCACTACGGCGTCGCCGTCGAGCGAAGCCACTTGTTTCTGACCAAAGTCTACATACTGCTGCTCTTTGTCAGCGTCTACAACCACGCGCAACACCTTGCGGCGGTCGCCTCTGACCACTGCCGACACTACTCCACTCACCGGTGAGGCGAACTTCACGTCTGTCTGCTTCTTGTTGACAAACAGCGCGTCGCCGACTTTCACCGTGTCGCCCTCGCGAACGACAACCTTCGGGGTCATGCCTACAAAGTCGTCAGGTACAAGAGCGTACTGAGCACACTTGCCCGAAGAGAACTTCTGCCGTGCAGCCTTTCCCTTGAGGTTAATGTTCAAGCCCTTGCGTAACTTAATTACATTTGCCATAAAATATTTATAGATTATAAGAATATTTCAGCATAGCTTTTACGCCACCTTCTTGCACAACTCGACACAATCAAGACGGACAAGATTCGGCAACGTGCGGAAATTTCCTACAAAATTAACAAAAATAAGCGGATTCAGAAAGCAAATGCTCTCTTTTATTTTCGCACACAATTAGTTTTTGAACAGCAAGCGTTTAAAAGCCACAAATATGCAATATGGAGTTTGCAAATACAGCAATTTGCGAGATGAAGCCTATGTCAGAGCGCACTCAGCTTGACTACAAAGAAATAATAAATGAACTTAAGCCATCGTTAACCGTCCGCCATCCGGTCGGATTGCGTCCGCCACCCAATCAGATTGCGTCCGCCACCCAATCGGATTGCGTTCGCCGTCCGATCAGATTGCGTTCGGAGCACGATGGTATAAAATCAACTTTCAATCGGGTTTTTCAACGCTTTTATTTGCCATTGTCAATGATTTTACGTAATTTTGCAAACTCTTTAACTACGACAAACTATAGGTTTCGCACGTGTTCAAACGCACTATCAAGATAATAATATGGACCATTACGGGTCTGTATCTCACCATCGTTACGCTTTTGCACATTCCCTTCATACAGAACACTATCGGGGAGTGTGTAGGCGATGCATTGTCTGCGAAGTTGGGCACGAAGGTGAGCATCGGACGCGTTGACCTTGGATTTGTCAACCGCATCATTATCGACGACTCGCAGATGCTCGACCAGCAGAACAAGCAGATGCTCACCGTGTCGCGTATCTCGGTGAAGGTGAACCTGTTGGCACTTGCCAACGGGCAGATAGAAATCACCTCCGCCCAGTTCTTCGGACTCAATGCTAACCTCTACAAGGCTACGCCAGAGACGAAACCCAACTTTCAGTTCGTTATAGACTCGCTTGCCTCAAAGGACACCACGAAGCAGCAGACACCTATCAACCTTCAAATCAACTCGCTCATTATCCGCAATAGCTCTGTGCGCTATCGCCTACTCTCAAGCGCATCGGTAGCTAACCGCTTCTCGCCCGACGACATCGAGGCGCAGAATATCAGTGCCCACTTCATAGTGAACCGCATCACCAACGACTCGCTGAACGTGAAGGTGAAACGCCTCTCGCTGAACGAGCGTTGTGGCTTCACGCTGCGCCGCCTTGCGCTCAACGCCATCGTCAGTCGCAGCGGAGCACAGATAGAGAAGTTGCGCCTGGAACTGCCCAATTCGACCATCGAGAGTAAGCGCATAGCAGCCACATACCGCATGAACGGCGATGCACCCGACATGCAGTCGCTGCGCTTTGAAGGCACTTTAAACGCATCGCGCATCACACCCCACGACATAGCCTGCTTCGTGCCCCAGTTGCGGAGCTTTGACATGCCATTGGCTTTAAGCATTGGCTTCAACGGCACCGGCAACAGTCTGAATGTAAGCCACTTAGACATCGAAAACATCGACCGCAGTCTTGTCCTCAACGCCAAAGCTCACGCCCTGCGCAACGCCCAAACGATATGGCACGCAGAGGTGAGCCGTCTCTTCGCTTCGAACGAGACTATTGGCTCTGTTTACAAGACCATTACAAGCAACGAATTGCCCGACATCGTGAACCGCATCGGCGACGTATCGCTCACCGCAAAAGCCGACGGCACGGATGCCGACGGCTCGCTGAGCACACAGCTCAACTGCGCTACAGGCAGCATAAAACTGACGGCTGCAAAGAAGCAGAAGGCTCTGCGTGCGCACGTTGAGACACACAAGTTCGAGCTCGGCAAGTTGCTCAACAGCGACAAAGCTGGCATCGTGTCGCTCTCGCTCGACGCACAAGGCAGCTCGAAGGACAACATCGGCGTGAGCGGAAGCATCTACGACATCAGCTTCAACAACTACACCTATCGCAACATCAACCTTAAAGCCGACTACATCAATAAAGCACTGAACGGCTCCGCAACCATCGACGACCCTAACCTGCGTGCCACCGTAGAAGGACTGTTTGAACATCGTAGCCCCACCCCACATCTGCGCGTCACTACCGACGTGCAGACGTTTGCACCTGCTGCGCTCAACATCACAACGAAGTGGAATGGTGCACAATTCGCAGGCACAGCCACATGCGACATCAAGGGTAACAATATCAACAATGCGGAGGGACAGATCGACATCGCCGACTTCACGATGCAGAATGCCGACTCGTGCTACGCTATACGCAACATCAACGTCGAGACAGGCTTCAACAACGGCAACCACTTCCTCAGCCTGAAGAGCGACTTCGGCACAATCGACCTGAACGGACATTTCAGCTACAGCTCGATTGTAAGGAGCCTGTTGAACCTCGTTGCCGACAAGCTACCTACCATACCAGGACTCAAAAAGCAACCACAAACCGACCACAACGACTTCACCATTAATGCGTCGATACACAACACCGAATGGCTACAACGACTGTTGGGCGTGCCTCTTGAGATACACCGTCCGCTCAGCCTCAGCGGTGAGCTCGACGACCGCAATAACAGTATCGACCTGTGGTGCGACGTGCCCTCGTTCACATACGCCGGCACCAACTACCGCGATGCTTACATCAACATCGAGTCGCCCGGCGACACGCTGAAAGCTGATGTACGCATAAAGAAGATCGCGCAGAACGGCAAGGCATTGGCACTGAAGCTGCGTGCAGGTGCGTTCGACAACCATCTGAACACCTCCATGGAGTTCCACAACGACGCACGCCGATCGCTATCGGGCGTGCTGAACACCAGTGCCGTCTTCGCAAAGAACGAAGAGGGCGAATCGACAGCATACATCGACATACTCGAATCGCGCACAACCATCGGCGACACAACATGGCACATACACCCCGCCCGTGTCACCTACTACAAAGACCACCTCAACATCGACGGGTTCCACGTTAGTCATGCCAACCAAGAGATAGGCATCGACGGCACCGCGACACACAGCATTGACGACTCGCTGACTGTGAAACTGAAGAACGTGGACGTGAACTACGTGCTCGACCTCATCAACTTCCACTCCGTAGAGTTCGACGGCAGGGCTTCGGGCACAGCACAACTGGCTGGCATCTTCGGCAAAGCACCGCTCATCAGCTCCGACCTGCAGGTAGACCAGTTCAAGTTTGAGGGCGGACGTATGGGCACACTCTTTGCCAAAATCGGCTACAACTCGGAGGAAGGACGCATCGAGTTCGATGCCGTGGCTGAAGACGAGGGCGACCGCCGCACCATCATCAACGGCTACGTGTCGCCACGCAACAAGTACATCGACCTCGGAATAAAAGCCGAAGGCACAAGAGCAGAGTTCCTAAGCGGATTCTGCGATAGCTTCATGGACAACATCGATGCCAGCATCAACGGCAAGGTAAATGTGGTGGGTGCGTTCAAGAACATCAACCTCATCGGAAAGGCGAAAGTAGACGGCAGCGTACGACTCACTGCGCTCAATACCACGTATGCTCTGCGCGGCGACTCGGTGCACTTCCTGCCCGACGAGATACGCTTCTGCAACGACACCATATACGACCGCCACAACAATATAGGCATCGTGACGGGCGGATTGCACCACCACAACTTCTCCAACTGGACATACGACATCGACGTAGAGGCGCAAAATCTGCTCGCATACGACACACATTCGTTCGACGGCGAGAGTTTCTACGGCACTGCGTACACCACCGGCACTTGCCAGATACGCGGAAAGAGCGGCGAGGTGACTATCGACGTGAACGCCACACCAGAGCGCAACAGCATATTGGTGTACAACGCTGCCGACAACAGCTCGCTATCGTCGCAGGATTATATACAATGGCGAACACACGAGAAGAAGGATTCGGTTGAAACAGAGAACAATAACAATAATCATGTAAACATAGGCACGAACATCAAGCTCAACTTCCTCATCAACTGCACACCCGACGCTACGCTGAAAATCATCATGGACGAAAAGACGGGCGACTACATAAAGCTCAACGGTGAGGGCGTGCTGCGTGCTACGTATTTCAATAAGGGCACCTTCGACCTCTACGGCAACTACTATGTTGACCACGGAACCTACAAACTGACTATACAGAACATCATCAAGAAAGACTTCGAGTTCCTCAGCGGTGGCTCTATAGCGTTCGGAGGCGACCCGTATAACGCCACGCTCGACCTGAGCGCACTCTACGTCGTGAACAGCGTGAGCCTTGCCGACCTGAACATCGGCAACTCGTTCTCGAACAACAACGTGCGAGTGAACTGCCTGATGAACATCACCGGCACACCGGAGAGTCCGAAGGTGTCGTTCAACCTCGACATGCCTACACTGTCGAACGATGCAAAACAAATGGTACATAGTCTGCTCAACGCCGAGGAGGA
>OGKZ01001927.1_pt1 | contig 12412 bp, 6 predicted proteins | sample 1572571 | NCBI WGS metagenome assembly OGKZ01 (sample SAMEA2581906, study PRJEB24529) | metagenome | biome: Human gut stool | place: China | collected 2011 | reverse complement strand
GTTCTTGTTGGGTACGAGGCATCCTCAAAAAAGTATTGGAAAAACTCATTCACACTAAGAATTGCAGCCCTGGCAAAGCTATTCTGAAACAGCAGTGAAGGGGCGGAAATAATTCTCGAGGTTAGCTTGTATTTACTGAAAGATACTGTATTTTTGTGCAGAACTAAAAAAAGAACAGACTATGCTGGACATTATTTTGATCGTAATTGGTGCCCTTTGTATGATAGCCGGGTTAGCAGGCTGTATTCTGCCGTTTCTTCCCGGTCCGCCTATTGCTTATGTGGGGTTGATCATTCTGCACTTCACGGATAAGGTACAATATTCTACGACACAATTAATCGTATGGTTATTGATTGTAGCTGTTTTGCAGGTATTGGACTATTTCACTCCGATGCTGGGAAGTAAATATAGTGGCGGTAGTAAATGGGGGAATTGGGGATGTATCATAGGAACTCTTGTCGGTCTTCTTTTCTTGCCTTGGGGGATTATTCTCGGTCCGTTTCTAGGAGCGGTGATTGGTGAACTATTAGGAAATAAAGAGTTCTCGCAGGCACTCAAATCAGGTGTGGGCTCTTTACTCGGATTTATATTCGGAACTTTACTGAAGTTCGTTGTCTGCGGTTATTTTTGCTATCAATTTATCATAGGTCTTATTCGGTAACCTATTTGATGTTGTAAAACATTCCTAAGAATAACCTATCTATTGCTTTTACATAGAGTACTAAATCGATGTGTGTTCGTCTTTATTGAAGTAGCACATTGAGGTAGTACCATGAAAAAGACTTTTACTTATCTTTCTTTTATCATTTTCTTGGGGTGGTTTCCCTTGCTTTTTGCGGGAGAAATTTATGTATCCCTGCAGGGGAATGATAAGAATCCCGGGACAAAGGAAGCTCCGTTTTATACATTAAACCGGGCGATCAAGCAGGCTCGTGAATGGCGTAGACTGAATCGGCCGGAAGTAGCCGGAGGAATTTATATTCGTTTGGAAGAGGGCGTTTATGCCCAGCGCAATTCTCTGTTTCTTCGTTCGGAAGATAGTGGGACACCCGATTCTCCAACAGTGATTTGTGCGGTAGATGGTGCTCACCCTGTGATTAGTGGTGGAGTTGCTGTTACAGGATGGAAGCGTGGATGCGATAATCCGGCAATTCCTGAAGAGTTGAGGCAGAAGATATGGTCGGCAGAGGTTCCCCTAATAGGAAATAGAAGAGTCGAAACCCGGCAAATGTGGGTGAATGGCAATAAAGTTCAAAGAGCTGCGCAATTTCCTGACGGAGGAATGGAACGAATGATTGACTTCAATCCGGAAGAGCAGACAATTACGATCCCCGTTTCTCAAAGTGTAAATTCGGAAAGACTTCAAAATGCCGGTCAACTGGAAATGATTGTCCATCAACGCTGGGCGATTGCTATTTTGCGCGTGAAAAGTATAGACGTGAAAGACGGACAAGCTGTAGTTCGCTTCCATGAACCTGAAAGTCACCTGGAGTTTGCGCATCCCTGGCCGCAACCCGTCATCGGAGGAGAGAAAGGAAATTCTTCCTTTTGCCTGACCAATGCACTGGAATTGCTGGACCAACCCGGTGAATGGTTCCAGGAATATCCTTCCGGCACGATTTACTATTATCCGCAGGCGAGCGAAAATATGGAAACAGCTGAAGTGATTATCCCTGCTTTGGAAACTTTAGTGACCATAGACGGTACATTGTCCCGTCCGGTAAAACATATACAATTTAACGGAATTACTTTTGCGCATACCTCCTGGATGCGTCCTTCTTTTCAGGGGCACGTCACCTTGCAAGGGGGATTTCCTTTATTGGATGCCTATAAACTACAAGAACCGGGGCTTCCGGAAAAAGCGGAACTGGAGAACCAAGCCTGGATCACCCGTCCCGAAACAGCGATACGTGTAAAAGGTGCCGAACATATTGATTTCAAGCATTGCACCTTCCGTCATTTATCGTCCACCGGACTGGATTATGAATGGGCAGTTACTGCAGCGAGCGTCGAAGATTGTCAATTTACGGATATTGGAGGAACGGCTTTACTGGTCGGCGCGTTTCCGGACGGAGGATTTGAGACGCACGTCCCTTTTATTCCTTCTGACGTACGGGAATTATGTTCCCATATTACTATCAGAAACAATTTCATAAGTAATGTGACTAATGAGGACTGGGGATGTGTAGGTATCGGTGCCGGATATGTCAGAAACATGGATATTTCTCATAATGAAGTCTGCCATCTGAACTATTCAGGGATTTGTGTAGGCTGGGGATGGACATCGCTGGAGAGCGGAATGTGCAACAACCGGATAGAAGCAAACTATGTACATCACTTTGCTCGTCGGCTATACGATGCAGGCGGCCTGTATACTCTTTCCAACCAGCCGGGTTCCGTCATGCGAAATAACCGGATCGAACATTTAATCGAAGCCCCCTACGCTACGAATGACCGTGCTTTTTATATCTATCTGGATGAAGCTACGGACGGATATACAATGGAGAACAACTGGTGTCCCACTGAACGTTTTGATTCGAACCGCCCCGGGAAAAAGAATGTGTGGAAGAATAACGGGCCTCAAGTGGCGGACAGTATTAAGTACAAAGCCGGAAGAATAAAGCAAGATTGAAACAAATCAATGGATTAACATAGTCATCAATGTACTAATATAGCAATCAATAAACTAGTGTAATAATCATTAGAACTAGACTAGTATGGTAATCATTCAAACTAATATGATAATTATAGTAATCAATAAACGATATTTAATCAATAAAATAGATGAAACCAACGAACTATCACTTATTTGATTTCCTTGATTTCGATACCGAGTTATCAAGGAATGAGTCGCTTTGGAAAGCATACAAGCCAACGGCTGTTTATGAAAAGGAAGGAGATATTTACGTAACAGTTCCCTTTCAGAAGCAAAAGCTGGCTAACGATATGATGGCGGATACCGATGTTCCCCAGGAGGAATATACGTTAATCATCCGTCAGTATAACATCGGCATCACCCGCCTGTTTCTTGGCTTCGGTGATTATGTACTGACAGATGAGTCGGAAATGCTGCAATTCAGTGACCGGATTCAGAAAGTGCCCCTGTTTATAAAAGAACAAAAAGGAAAATGGATTCTTTCGACGGAGGACGGAACGAAGCGTGCCGTTATCAATGTGGAAGAGCCTCTATTAGACCGATGGAGCGAATTGCTTCCCGACCCTCAAGAAACGCTTGACATCACTTTATACCCTGACGGAAAGCGTGAAATCCGCTTGTCAGCCTACGACCATTTTTCGCCTCCCCGCTACGATGCGTTACCTGTTGCTTTTTGCAAACGCGACGGTCGGAAAGAACGTGCAACGCTTTCTTTTGAATGTAAGCCCGATGAATGTTTTGCCGGAACCGGAGAACGTTTCTTTAAAATGGACTTAAGCGGACAGACTTTCTTCCTGAAAAACCAGGACGGGCAAGGAGTCAATAACCGGCGTACTTATAAGAATATCCCCTTCTATCTATCTAGCCGCATGTATGGAACATTCTACCATACATGTGCTCATAGCAAGCTCTCGCTGGCCGGACATTCCACCCGTTCCGTCCAGTTTCTAAGCGACCAGGCATTGCTGGATGTATTTGTGATAGGCGGTGATACGATGGAAGATATTCTTCGCGGTTATCGTGACCTGACCGGCTATCCGTCTATGCCTCCTCTTTGGAGTTTTGGCGTTTGGATGAGCCGTATGACTTATTTCAGTGCCGATGAAGTAGACGAAATATGCGACCGCATGCGTGCCGAACACTATCCCTGTGATGTAATTCATCTGGATACGGGCTGGTTCCGTACCGATTGGCTCTGCGAATGGAAATTCAATGAAGAACGGTTCCCCGATCCGAAAGGATTCATCGGGCGGTTGAAAAAGAACGGCTATCGTGTCTCTTTATGGCAACTTCCATACGTTGCAGAAAATGCAGAGCAGATTGATGAAGCCAGAGCCAATGATTATATAGCCCCATTGACCAAACAACAAGCGACCGATGGTTCCAACTTCTCCGCCCTGGATTATGCCGGAACAATCGACTTTACTTATCCGAAAGCAACCGAATGGTACAAAGGACTATTGAAACAACTCCTGAATATGGGAGTAACCTGTATCAAAACCGATTTCGGTGAAAACATTCACATGGACGCCCTCTATAAAGGTATGAAGCCGGAATTGTTGAACAACCTGTATGCCCTGCTTTATCAAAAGGCCGCTTACGAAATTACGAAAGAAGTGACAGGTGACGGCATTGTCTGGGCACGTTCCGCATGGGCGGGATGCCAGCGTTATCCTTTGCATTGGGGAGGCGATTCCTGTAGTTCTTGGGATGGAATGGCAGGTTCTCTGAAAGGTGGTCTGCATTTCGGTCTGTCGGGATTTGCTTTTTGGAGCCATGATGTTCCCGGCTTCCATACATTGCCCAATTTTATGAACTCGGTAGTAGCAGATGATGTGTACATGCGTTGGACTCAATTCGGCGTATTCACATCGCATATCCGTTATCACGGAACCAATAAGCGTGAACCCTGGCACTATCCGGCCATAGCTCCGTTGGTGAAAAAGTGGTGGAAATTGCGTTATTCGCTCATTCCATACATCATAGAACAAAGTAAACTAGCCATAGAAAGCGGCTATCCGCTCTTGCAGGCACTCATTCTGCATCATCCGGAAGATAAACTTTGTTGGCATGTGGATGATGAATACTATTTCGGCAATGATTTCCTGGTAGCTCCGGTGATGAACAGCGAGAACCGTCGGGATATCTATCTTCCCGAAGGAAAATGGGTGAACTTCTTTACGGGAGAACGTCTGGAAGGAGCATGCTGGCTGAAAGACGTATACGTTCCATTGGAAGAAATGCCCGTATATGTGCGTGCAAATGCCGTGATACCCATCTATCCGGAAGACGTGGACTGTACGGATGAAATGGATTTAAGCAAGAGCATGGCTTTACGCATAGATAATGATTATAAAGGATTTTGGAATAGATAAATAGAAATAACTCAAGTTTTGTAAGTAGCCTGAAAGGCTTACATAATATTGCGTAGAGTGATACCTTACGCTATATAGCAAGAGGCTTTCAACCTAATAAATTACTTCCGAAACTTGAGTAGAATAAATAAAAAATGGCAGAGTATGAAAACATGGAAGAGTAATTTAGAAGAAACAAAACAACGTTATATAAATTGGTGGAACCATAAAGGAATCATTCTCAATATGTGGGAGCACTTCCAGGAAGGAGTGCAACCACATGCAGAGATAATGCCTCCCGCACCGGCAAAAGATTTGTCGCAAAAATGGTTCGACCCTCAATGGAGAGCTGAATATCTGGACTGGTACGTAGCGCACAGCAGTCTGAAAGCGGATATTCTTCCGGTTGCGAATACCCAACTGGGTCCCGGTTCTCTAGCTGCCATTTTAGGCGGAGTGTTTGAAGGCGGGGAAGACACCATTTGGATTCATCCCAACCCGGATTTCACCGATGAAATAGTCTTTAACCCCGAACACCCGAACTGGATTCTTCATAAAGAACTCCTGAAAGCCTGCAAAGCGAAAGCCAACGGACACTACTTTGTCGGTATGCCCGACCTGATGGAAGGACTGGATGTTCTGGCCGCACTGAAAGGAACGGATAGGGTATTACTGGACACAGTGATGCAGCCCGAAATCTTGGAACAACAGATGCAGCAAATCAACGACATCTACTTCAAAGTATTTGATGAACTATACGACATCATCCGTGAAGGCGACGAGATGGCATTCTGTTATTTCTCGTCCTGGGCTCCCGGAAAGATGAGTAAACTGCAAAGTGATATTTCGACCATGATTAGTCAGGATGATTATCGCCGGTTTGTGCAACCTTTTATTCGTGAACAATGTCAGAAGATTGATTATACCCTTTATCATCTGGATGGAGTGGGAGCCATGCATCACCTGCCTGCCTTGCTTGAAATTGAAGAATTGAATGCGATTCAATGGACTCCCGGAGTGGGCGAACCACAAGGAGGATCTCCCAAATGGTACGATCTGTATAAGAAGATTCTGGCAGGCGGAAAGAGCGTGATGGCTTGCTGGGTGACATTAGACGAACTAAAACCCCTATTGGATCATATCGGCGCGGACGGTGTACATTTGGAAATGGATTTCCATAACGAAAAGGAAGTGGAACAGGCCATGCGGATTGTTGAAGAATATACCGGTTCTTCTACCGCTGTAAATACCAATGAACATCAACAGGATGCCGACTTGGCAACTACCGGACAGGAACGTATTTGTATACGGGAAGAACAACACCAGCAAGAGGATAAACTGAAACCTCTGTATGAAGCCATTGTTGCCGGGAAACTGGAACCTGCGGTTGAAATCACCCGGCAAGCCATTGCGGAAGGAATAGCACCCCCAATGATTATCAATAATTATATGATTAAAGCAATGGGCGAAGTGGGACAACGTTTCCAGGATGGAAAGGCTTTTGTTCCCCAACTGTTGATGGCAGGACGTGCCATGAAAGGGGCTTTGGAACTACTGAAACCTTTATTGGCAGGAAGTGCTTCCACTACAATCGGTAAGATTGTCATCGGTACAGTGAAAGGAGATCTCCATGATATTGGTAAAAACCTGGTGGCTTCCATGCTGGAGGGGTGCGGCTTTGAAGTCATAAATATTGGTATTGATGTGACTTGTGACAAGTTTGTGGAAGCTGTGAAGGAAAACCATGCTGACATCTTGTGCATGAGCGCATTGTTGACTACTACCATGACGTATATGAAAGAGGTTATTCAGGCATTGGAAGAGGCCGGTATTCGTAATCAGGTGAAAGTGATGATTGGCGGAGCACCCGTCAGTCAGGGGTTTGCTGACGAAATCGGTGCGGACGGATATAGTGATAATGCGAATACAGCCGTAGCAGTTGCCAAAGAACTGATTGGAAATAAAAAAATAGAATAAAAAGGCACGGATTACACGGATCAACACGGCTCTTAATTACATAGCCTATTAAAACTGTGAAATCCATGTAATCCTTGCCTAAAGAAAATTAGATTTAAACTTACGTTACTTATTTAATACTTGAATTATGCATGTGAAATTCTTAGAGACATTAGATTGGAGTATTCTGATTGCCTACTTCCTTATTTTGATAGCTATTGGTATATGGGCAAGTTCTAAACGAAAAAAAGGGAGTAGTCTTTTCCTTGCGGAGAATTCGTTGAGATGGTATCATATCGGCTTCTCCATGTGGGGGACAAATGTCGGACCTTCCATGTTGATAGCTTCCGCAAGTGCCGGATTTACTACTGGTATTGTTTCGGGGAATTATGCCTGGTATGCATTTGTCTTTATATGTCTGCTTGCTTTTGTCTTTGCTCCCCGATATTTGGGTAGTCGCATTACGACATTGCCCGAATTTATGGGAAAACGTTTCGGGCAATCTACTCGTAACATCCTTGCCTGGTATACCATTATTACCATTCTTATTTCATGGCTTGCATTGACTTTATTTGCCGGTGGAGTCCTGATCCGTCAAGTCTTCGATATTCCTATGTGGCAATCAGCATTGCTGTTACTTGTCATCTCCGCTTTCTTTACAATGCTCGGCGGACTGAAAGCTGTGGCCTACACGAATGTATATCAAATGATACTGTTGATTGTAGTATCAGCCACACTGGCCATCATGGGAATCTATAAAGTGGGTGGTGTAGGAGCACTGGTGGATGCCGTTCCGGCGGATTACTGGAATCTTTTCCGTTCGAATGACGACCCGGCTTTTCCCTGGCTACCTATTATCCTGGGTTATCCTATTATGGGAGTTTGGTTTTGGTGTACGGATCAGTCGATGGTGCAACCGGTTCTTGCTGCCAAGAATCTCAAAGAAGGACAGATGGGAACCAACTTTACCGGATGGTTGAAAATATTAGATGTACCTCTTTACATTCTTCCCGGCATTATCTGCCTCGCTTTATTCCCACAATTGGAGAATCCCGATGAGGCTTACATGACAATGGTGACTCATTTGTTCCCGACAGGAATGGTCGGCTTGGTATTGGCTGTATTGACAGCAGCATTGGTAAGTACTGTCGGCTCTGCATTGAATGCATTAAGTACGGTATTCACGATGGATATCTATGTGAAGAAAATCCGACCGCAGGCCAAGCAGAAAGAGATTATCAGAGTGGGACAAGTGGTTACGGTAGTCGGTGCACTGATCTCTGTGATAATAACCATAGCGATCGACAGCATCAAGGGACTGAATCTATTTAATGTTTTCCAGTCTGTACTGGGATTTATAGCTCCTCCGATGGCAGCCGTATTTCTCTTTGGCGTGTTCTGGAAACGCACCACTACTCTGGCAGCTAATATGGCTCTGACATTGGGAACAGTGTTCAGTATCGGAGTAGGAATCTTGTATTTATGGGTGTTTCCGGCAGAACAATATGATGCATGGCCTCATTTTATGCTGCTTTCCTTCTACTTATTCGTTATCATCGGAATAGGCATGATAGTAGTCAGCCTGTGGGATAAATCTCCGCAACTGGGAACCTTGAATATGGAAAAGATAGAGGACAAACCTGCACGAATTGTTCTTATCCTATGGGGATTACTTATTGTGACTATGATCGGGCTTTACATCTTCTTCAATGGCCACTAGTTTTTATTCACCACAGAGGACGCAGAGGACACAGAGGATAAAAAGGATAAAGAGGGTAAAAAGGGGAAAGAAGGTAAAGAGAAAAACTTTCTACACTTTTTCCAAAAAACACTCAAACAGTCTGTATCAGAGAATGAGTGAAGATGTTACCTTCACTATACCCTCTGTGTCCTCTGCGGTGAAAACTGTGGTGAAACAAATCCTAATAAATGAGGATTGACCATTGTCTATATTTGCCGTTACTTTGCAGCAGATAAATGAACAGCAGATGAAGAGAAAGAATTTTATGATTGCCCTTACGCTCCTGACGACAGGTACAGCATGGGCGGAAGATTTCCCGAAAGACTCACTAAAAATAGTAGACATCGAAGAAGTGGTAGTGATTGCCACTCCGAAAGAGAATCGTAAGTTGCGTGAATTACCGGTGGCAGCCACTGTTTTATCGCAAGATAATATGCGTGCCAATCAGGTGAACTCTGTGAAAAACCTGACAGGCATCGTCCCTAATCTGTTTATCCCCGATTATGGTTCCAAACTGACCACTTCCATTTATATCCGTGGAATCGGCTCACGTATCAACACTCCGTCCGTAGGACTTTACGTAGACAACATCCCTTATATCGACAAATCCGCTTTCGACTTCAACTATGCTGATATCGAACGTATTGATATTCTCCGCGGACCACAAGGCACTCTCTACGGGCGTAACACGATGGGAGGACTTATCAAAGTGCACACAAAATCGCCTTTCACTTATCAAGGTACTGATATCCGCATGGGAGCAGCGACCTACAATAATTATAATGTGTCACTCACCCACTATCACCGGACATCCGACCGCTTCGCTTTTTCTACCGGAGGTTTCTACGAACACACAGGTGGCTTCTTTGAAAATTCGGCAAGAAACAACGAAAAGGTAGACAAGAGCAATGCCGGTGGCGGACGTTTCCGTGGTATTTACCTGCCTAGTTCGAACCTGAAAATAGATATGGCCCTTAGCTATGAATATAGCGATCAGGGCGGATATCCGTATTACTATACCGGGATTACCCCCAGTGCGATAGCTAAAGCGAAAGAAAATGGTAAAGAAATGACAGAAGACCGGGCAGATTATATCGGTAAGATTTCATATAACGACCGCAGCAGTTACCGCCGTGGATTGCTCAACTCCGGTGTTAACATCGAATATCAAGCCAACAACTTTATATTAAGTGCCGTGACAGGTTATCAGAACCTGAATGACCGTATGTTCCTCGATCAGGACTTCACAGAGAGGGATATTTTCAACATCGAACAAAAGCAGAGAGCGAACACCATTTCCGAAGAAATTGTCTTGAAAGCCAAACCTGGAAAAAGATGGCAGTGGGCTACGGGTGCTTTCGGATTCTATCAATGGCTACATACTACAGGTCCTGTTCTGTTCAAAGAAGAAGGAGTGAAGTCAGTCATTGAAAACAACGCCAATTCCGCTTTTGAAGAAGTCTCTGCCAAACCCGGAGCTCCCACCATGGGAATGACCGTGCACAACCCGACATTAAGCGTAGGAGGAACCTTCGATACCCCAACCCTTAGTGGTGCACTTTATCATCAGTCCACTTTCAACAATCTGTTCATCGAAGGGTTGTCCGTTACAGCCGGACTCCGACTCGATTACGAGAAAATCAGTATGAAGTATAATTCTCTTAGCACTCCTATCAACTTTGGTTTCGACTTCCACATGGCAATGGGGCCCACGCAAATAAATCTGTCCGATCAGAATATGAAAGCTCCGGCCTCTTTCGTAGGTAAGCTCTCGACTGATTACGTACAACTTCTACCCAAATTTGCTATTCAATATGAATGGAAGAATCAAAATAATGTTTATGCCACCGTTACCCGGGGATATCGTTCGGGAGGATATAACATCCAGATGTTCTCTGATTTATCACAAACTGAATTGAAAAATTCGATGATGAATGCCATCAAAGAAAGTCCGACAATAGGGCAAGATGCCACCTGGGGAAAAACCATCATTAATATGATGAACCAAATGGTACCTACAAAAGAGATTGATGTAAAAGCGTCCACCACTTACAAACCCGAATATTCGTGGAACTACGAAGTAGGTAGTCACCTTACTCTATGGGAAGGAAGACTTTGGGCTGACGTCGCAGCATTCTATATGGATACCCGCGACCAACAACTCTCCCAATTTGCAGAAAGTGGTCTGGGACGTATCACGATCAATGCAGGAAAAAGCCGTAGCTATGGTGCAGAAGCAGCCCTTCGTGCCAGTGTGACAAAAGAACTTAGCCTGAATGTCAGTTACGGATATACGTATGCCACCTTTACTGATTATGTAATCACCGAAGAGAAAAAAGATGGCACTCCCATAATTACGGATTACAATGGCAAATATGTTCCCTTTGTCCCCAAACATACCTTAAATATCGGAGGAGAATACGCCATCACCTGCAGTCCGCGCTCTATCTTCGACCGGATTGTATTCCAAGCTAATTATAACGCTGCCGGACGTATCTACTGGACTGAACAAAACGACGTCAGCCAATCCTTCTACGGCACACTCAACTGGAGAACGAATCTGGAAATCGGTGATGCAATGATTAGTTTCTGGGCACGCAACTTCCTGAATAAAGACTATGCCGCCTTCTATTTCGAAACAATGAACAAAGGTTTCATGCAGAAAGGACGCCCAATGCAATTTGGGGTAGATCTTCGCTGCCGCTTCTAATCATTTTTACTCATAAGGATATTATTTAGTCTTTTTATTGTCAGCTAAAGATTTCATCCATATAGAATAATGATTTTCAACGTATTAACAGCTGACAATAAGTGCTGACAATAACCCAAAACAGGCTGACAATAAAAGATTCGGACTTTTATTGTCAGCCTGTCTCTTTGTAGATTAACAGCATAGAATACGGGATAGAAGAACGTATGTCCCTATGAAGTTTGCATTATAAAGCCGTTATACTTGATTTACCCAATCGGTATTGTTCTGTCAGAGCTACGCTATTCTTAACTCTCCACGGCCGTGGTAGCATCTCTTCACGGCCATGGGAGGATCTCGTCACAACTGTGGGAAGAAGTTACCACGGCCGTGGGAAGGTAAAGATAGCGGTACCTTCACACAACTATACCGGCATCTTAACGGAACTATACCGGTGTCCTGGCATTACTTTACCTACAGTTTCCTATTGGTTTGCTTATATCTAAGATTATCTTGTCTACATCTAATACACTTCAACTACACTCCACCACGATTAAGCAAGTTTCTCTGTTCCATCAGACACACGCGTCATTTGATAAGCGATACGCTCTGTACCGTTCTTTACATAAATGATACCACAACGTTGAAAGCCATACTTCGTCAATATATGCTGCATGACTTTATTGTCCCGATGAGTATCTACCCGGAGATTGGGCCAACGTTCGAAACACCAGTTCAAGCAGGTTTCCGATACCCCCTTCTGTTTTCCGTTCGTTGCCAGCCGATGAATCACTCCATAAGGTTCATTATTGAGCCATGTTCCTTCATAAATCTGTTGATAAGTAGGGTCGTCTCCCAAGATAAAACAAAAAGTCCCCAAAATTTCTCCCTGTTCATCTATGCAGACAAAGCTATGTCCATCTTCAATTTCCTGACGAATCAATACTTCAGAAGGATAACCGTCAATCCATTGAGTAGTATTTCCGGTTGCACGCATAAAGGCACGGGCATAGTCA
>OGKZ01001926.1_pt1 | contig 12419 bp, 7 predicted proteins | sample 1572571 | NCBI WGS metagenome assembly OGKZ01 (sample SAMEA2581906, study PRJEB24529) | metagenome | biome: Human gut stool | place: China | collected 2011 | reverse complement strand
ATCCAGATTGGGGGTATGTACGGGATCTCCCTCAAAATTTACTTTATCCCGGAATCCATCCTGACTCCAGAAGCCCATTGCCTGATTGCGATACTGATCAGGAAATACATAGATGATGTTTGGATGTTTCGCTTGCTCTGCCACCTGTTTGGGGGCTTTACAGCCTTGCGCTGCAAAGAGGGTCAAGCCTCCCATCAATAAGTTTACTGATTTGTTTATCATGATATAAAGAATAACAGTTAATGCACCGGAAGAGACTAATATATGCACATATCCGGCTAAAGTACAAGCAAGGCAGTTCTTACTTCTTTTCCAGGTCTCTTTTGCGCATCAATCCTTCCAGGAAGTAATAGTCAGCGTAGTTCAAAGGCACATCTATTTCCTGGCCGTGAGGGATACTGCCCACAGAGTGCATCAATATAAAGTTTCCATTCGTACCCACTTTGGCGCGATAAGCCGGTGAGCCGAGGCTTTCCATGATCTTATCAGCGGTTTCCTTATAGTGATTGCCCGGCAGATAACCGTCGAGTTCGTACAGAGCAGAAGCCGTACATGCGGCTGCAGAAGCGTCACGAGGTTCGTTCGGAATGTTCGGAGCATCGTAATCCCAGTAAGGAACGAGGTCTTCCGGCAGGTTCTTATTGGTAAAGATGAAGTTATACACCTTCTGTGCCTGATCGAGATACTTCTTGTCTTTTGTATAGCGATAGCAAGCGGTATAACCGTATAAGCCTGTCCGCGAGCCCATGATGATTCGTCCGCATATCCTTGTGCTGTTTGTCTCTTACGTACTTCTCCTGTTTCGGGATCGTAGTCTACCACATGATAGCAACTGTTGTCCGGGCGGAAATGGTGGGCCATCGTTGTATCCGCATGTTTCACTGCTATATTGTAAAAGGTAGAGTCACCGGAAAAAGCCGTAGCTTCAAACAGCAATTCCAGATTCATCATATTATCGATAATCACCGGACATTTCCATCCGCGTGTTCCCTGCCAGCCTTTATCGGCATCCCATGACTGGATAACGCCTGCTCCCGGACGGAAACGGGTAGACAATGATTTTGCGGCTTCTACAATCACATCTTTATATTCTTTTTTATCTGCAAAACGGTAACCGTTAAGATAACTGCACCCGATCATAAAGCCGACATCGTGATGCCACTTCAGATATTTCACAGAATCGAGGGCTTCTGTGTATTTTTCTGCCAAAGGCAACCACTTTTTATCCCCTGTCAGATTGTAAGTCAGCCACATGCTGCCCGGAAAGAAACCGGAGCACCAGTCATCAATAGGTATATAGGAGATACTACCATCTGCATTGATGGTTCTTGGATTCAGAATTTTACCGGATTTCTCGATAATGTCTGTCTGAATTGTGTTTTGTGCTACAGCGTTGTCGATGTTGTCCTGAATAAAATCGACTTCAACCTTTTTTTGTCCACCGCAACTCGTAAAGATCAGAAGCGAAAGTCCCAATGCGCTAAGAATTGTTTTCATAATACATGGATTGTTTATTAAGTGATTAATTTTCCTGATGGCAAAAGTAGTGCATTTAAAGAGAATAGACCGACCCAAATAATCCAAATGAGGAACTATTTTGGTACATTTTACTGAAATAATTATTTGCACAAGCATTTCCAAAGACTTTCCAACTCAGTTTGGTCGTCTTAACACAACTGACCCAACAAATTAGTCAGCACAGTATTTATTATCTCAAAACTCATTCATTAAATTCATTTCTATTCATTGTTATTAAAGATATAAAACTATATTCTACCGCTATAAGACTAGTGTAAACTCGAAGTTTAAATGACAACAACACCTTATTTCAAGTACATTACAGATAGCTTCTTTCACGCCAAAAGGTAATACTTAACCTTTTTTAATTCTATAAGAAGCCAATAAGACATCGTTTATAGGAAATTAGTGTATATTTGCAGAGCATAACTATAAAACGCATGTTCAATAAAAACAATTACACCAACAATTTCAACCAATTTTTCATTGACTATCAACGCCGCTTCATTCATTTTGCCTCTACGTACGTGCATGATGAAGCCGTGGCCGAGGACTTTGTCATTGAATCAATTATGTATTATTGGGAAAACAAGGAACGATTGCCTTCAGACATAAACATACCAGCTTATGTTTTGACTGTCTTGAAGCATAAATGTATAGATTATCTTCGAAATCAACAGGTTCGTCAAATGGCTTCCGATAAAATCTTTCAAATCTACTCTTGGGAGTTATCTAATAGAATCGCAACTCTAGAAGAACTTGAACCTAATGAAATTTTCACAGCTGAGATTCAAGAAATCGTAAATAGAACCTTAGAAACTTTACCGGAGCAAACCAGACGTATTTTTGCCATGAGTCGATACGAAAATAAATCCCACAAAGAAATAGCAGACCTATTGAACATGACAACAAAAGGTGTCGAATATCATATAAACAAAGCCACAAAAGTTCTACGAATAGCTTTAAAAGACTATTTGCCAACAACGCTACTTCTTTTTTTCTTAAACTAGAAAACCACTACAACTCCAATCATACTTTTTCACTTCCCATGTATCCTATATTCTAGAACCAGAACCTTTTGATCAATAAAAGCACAAAAACGTAAGTATGATATGACAAACATCCACATGGTTTCCTCTCCGCACGAAAAAGGTGCTGCAAGCCGGAATGAAATACTTAAAAGAAGAATCTAAAAAAACACTTTCTTACTAGGGATAAACTTACTCTGTTCGTTATTACTATAAATACATCAAAAAAATAAAGTATTTATGAATAAGACCTTACTCTATTATTTTCGCAATGAAAGAGCCACCATATATGCGAACATGAAAAATGGAAAACACAGCTATTTATATTCGCAAAAGTGAAGAGCGTTCTTACTCAACCTATATAATTTGTATTTATAAACACTTTTATTCATCTAATCAAATTTATTATGAAAACGACTTCAGCATTCATGGCTGTTTGTACAGCCTTACTTATGTTCAGCTGCTCCGGTGATGATGAAAATTCGCAATCAACACCTCTCCAACTGAAAACAACAACCAGTTCTCCCGCAAAAGGAGAAATAGGAACTAAGATAACCATTATCGGTGAAAATTTTACAGATCAAGCCAAAGTATATTTAAAAAATGCCAAAGCTACTATTACATCGGTAACAGCTACCCAACTACAGGTAATTGCCCCGGCAAATGAAGCAGGAGAATGTATTATAGAAGTAATGGTAGGTGCCCAAAAGACAGAGAACTTAAGATTTACTTACGTAGACTACACTCCTGTTGTTAGCTCCATCAGCCCAAGCTCCGGAACAGAAAACACGGAAATTACTATCATCGGCGAGAACTTCAGTACCACCCCCGAAGAAAACATTGTAAAAATAGGAGATGCAATAGCAACTGTTAAATATGCCACAGAGACCGAATTGAAAATTATCGCACCTCAAAACGAAATAGGAACTTATGCAGTAACCGTCTCTGTAGGTGTAAAAACAGGCAAAAATCCGGCTCTTTTCACATACGAAGATACAAGAGAGAGGATTTACGAATGTACACAAAATTTCATCACTGTACCTAGTGATATTAATACCCAGGATTTAAAAAGCGTTACATTCTTAAAAGATGGCAGATTAGCTTACAGTACTAACGGTGGTAGTGCTACAGAGGCTTGGGCAATAGATTTAAGAACAATGGAACGAGAAAAAATCGTCCCCAATGGCACAGGAACTGTTCTGCTGAAAATCACCACTAATCCTACTAATGGAAAACTTTACCTCGCATATAAAGGAGAAGATAAAATTAGCGTATGGGATCCTAATACAAAACAAGTTTCCGATTTGTTAACTCGCAACGGGTTGGACAACCTTATGGATGTAAAATTTGACCAATACAACAATATGTATGCGGTTTGCCGTAATTCCGGAACGATCCAAAAATATCCATCAGGAAATTATAACAGCAGTTCAAGGTTGGAATTTGTTAAAATTACCGGCCGTCAAATACAAGCCATAGCTTTTGATGCTGCTGGTAACTTGATAGCAGCAGCAACAGACGGATCAAATGCCGGCTATATTTATAAAGTAGACTCTAGCGGCGCTTATACATTGATTGCAGGTGGAGGTAACAAAGTTATAACGGAGGATATAACAGAAGATCCTAAAACAGCCAAATTGGAAAAAGCAGAGGGGCTAATGGTAGATAAGGATGGCTACATATGGTTCAGTGACGGTAATAGTGGCACCCGTAAAACCAAGATCCTAAAACCTGGAAAGAATGGTTATCAGGACGCCACAATCATCCTCGTTTGTAAAGCCGAAAATGGTTGGAAAGATTCAGGCACCACTAGTCCGGTTGACTTTGTACAAGATACAGATGGAACCATATACATAGCAGACGGTCCTAACAAAGCTATACACAAAGTTACCATCGGCTACAAATAACATGTATCAAATTTACCCAAATTAATTAACGACTCAAATAACCTGCACACACAGCTTCTATAACCTGTGTGTGCGGCTAAACTTAAAAAATTGTACAATTGCAAAAAATGAGTTTTCCACTAGGGATAAACCCTCTTTGTTCGCTATCATTATAAAAAGCACCTATGGACAAAAATTCATTATACCGATTTTTCGAGGGACAAGCATCTATTGAAGAAATGAGAGCAGTGAAAGAGTGGGCTGAAAGTTCAGAAGAACATAGCAAACAGTTTCACCGAGAGCGCAAGTTATTCAATGCAATGATTCTTATAGGAAACCCTAAATGGACAGCAATAAATACAACAAAAAGAAACAGATATTTCATCAGGGAATTCTTAAAGATTGCTTCTGTGATAATCATTGCGGTAAGTATTACAGCTACTATCTTTTCAATAACGAATGAGCATCATAAGCATGTTGACATAGCTATGCAAACAATAATAGTCCCCGCCGGACAACGCGTAAATATTGAATTGCCCGATGGATCAAATGTTTGGCTAAATGCAGGAACACAAATGCAATATCCTGTTTCATTCATGGAAGATAAACGTGAAATAATATTAGACGGAGAAGCCTATTTTGATGTTGCCCGTAACGAAAAGTGCCCGTTCATAGTACATACTCATGCAATGGACATAGAAGTATTGGGCACAAAATTTAATGTAGAGGCTTATGCTAAACAACAAAACTTCGAAGCTTCTTTAATACAAGGAAAAATAAAAATCAAATCACCTTCCGACAATAATATTTCACAAGTTTTATTACCTGACTATAAGAGCACCCTAAAAAATGGCAAATTAGTGATAAGCAAAATTGAAGATTATAATATATATCGCTGGAAAGAAGGATTGTATTGCTTCAAAAACAAATCGTTCATAGAAATAATAAAAGACTTGGAGAAATATTATAACCTGAAAATTATAGTAGACAAGCCTAGCATTACCAACATAATATTAACAGGAAAATTCAGAATCTCTGACGGCTTGGATTACGCCCTTCGGATATTACAAAAGGATGTACCTTTTATTTATAACAAACATACAACAGATGACATCATTTATATAAAATAATAAGAATATTAACTCAATAACACGGGAGAAACAAGCCTATGAAATGATACTAATTGAAAAACAAAAGAGCTGACAGATATTTGCCCTATCTATCAGCTCCTGCCTAACACAATTTTTATAAAATCGTATTAATAAATCAGTTACAAATATATGAAAAATATTTCTTTATTGGATTTTTACTGCAAAAAAAATCCAAATTCAAAACAATTATTTAGAATTATGCGAACATCTATATTCCTTTTGTTATTCTGCTCATTTAGCTTAATGGCAAAGAATGCAAATTCTCAAAATGCCAAAGTTACAATTAATAAGCAAGATGTCAGACTGGAATCTATATTGAGTGAAATTGAATCTCAAACCAATTACTTATTCATCTATAAAAAAAATGTAGATGTAAATTTGCACAAAAGCATCAGCGTGAAGGCCAGACCCGTTTCTGAAGTATTGTCCATATTACTACATGAATCTCCTATTATTTATAAAATAGAAGGAAACCATATAATACTCACTAAAAAAGAAATTACCCAAACCCCGACAATAAAAAAAATCACCGGAGTGGTAACAGATAGAGCCGGGGAGCCTTTGATCGGAGTTACAATAACAGTAAAGGGTATATCACAGGGATCAATAACTGATATAAACGGGAAGTTTTCATTATCAGCCGACATTGGTGATGTTCTTCAATTCAGTTATATAGGATACATTCCACAAACAATAAAATTAAAGAACTTGAATAGCTTAAAAGTCTTTTTAGTGGAAGATGTTAAGACCTTAGACGAAGTAGTGGTGGTTGGTTATGGCTCTCAGAAACGAACTAATCTAACAGGAGCAATTTCGACCGTTACATCTCAAGAGCTTGTAGACAGACCGGCCAGTAGCGTTACACACATGCTACAAGGACGTGTACCCGGTCTCAATATCACCACTTCTTCCGGTGTACCGGGTAATACTGCAAGCTTTAATATCCGTGGTACGAACTCAATCAACGGAGGCTCACCATTGGTGTTAGTCGATGGAGTTGAAGGGGACCTTGACCGTGTAAACCCTAATGATATAGAATCAATTTCAGTTATAAAAGACGCCTCCGCCGCTGCTATTTATGGTGGACGTGCTTCATTCGGAGTTATTTTAGTCACAACAAAATCCGGTTCTTCTGATGGGAAAGTACAAATTAGCTATAGTGGGCGTGTTGGTTGGACAGAACCCACTACATCTACGGATTACGAAAACCGTGGTTATTACCATGTTTCTTTGGTTGACCAGTTTTACATTCCCAATAACGGGCGTCGCTATACCTCGTATACAGAAGAAGACATGAAAGAGTTATGGGAAAGAAGAAACGACAAGACAGAAGATCCTGCCCGCCCTTGGACCGTATTGGATAAGAGAAACGGACAGAATGTATACTTATACTACGCCAATACGGATTGGTGGCAATACTTGTTCAAAGACAAGAAACCATTGCAAAGCCACAATATTTCCATATCCGGAGGAACAAACAAATTGAAATTTTACCTTTCGGCTGGTTATAATAGTGAAGAAGGAATGTATCGAAGAAATACTGACAAATTCAGAAGAATAAATTTCCATTCAAGGATTTCCGCAGATATTACTGATTGGCTTAACATTAGTAACAATACTGAATTTTTCAATTCTAATTATACTTATCCTGGATTGGGAGGTATAAATTCGAACATATCTCAAGCCCAGAACCATGGTTTGGCAAGTTTCCCTACCCAAAATCCTGACGGGACAAGCCTTTATACTACTTCACTGACCGACTATGCCATTATGGACGGTTTATTAGTCATATTAGACAGCGAAGGGTTCAGAAATAAAACTCGTAAAGATAACTTCAAGACCACTACAGAACTTACATTAAAACCATTGAAAGGGTTGGAGATAAAAGCTAACTTGACATACATGCTCTATAACCAATACGACATACGCCGGCAATCTAATGGAACATATTCCAAATATCCGGGAGAAACATCCATACTTAATACCGGTAATTTCCAAAATCAAATGTTTGAGCAATTTGCCCCCAATGAATATTGGGCAACGAATGTATTTGCCACATACCAAGGTTCTGTATCCAACAAACATAATTATAAAGTTACAGGTGGTTTTAATTATGAAACTCGTTACAACAAGACTGTTCGTGGCACAGGATATAATCTTCTTTCCGATGTTTTGGATGATTTTAACCTGATAGGAGTAGATCCTGCCACAAACCAAAAACGGATGGAAGTGACAGGAGGGCAAAATGAATATAAACTTGCAGGTTTTTTCGGACGTATAAACTATGACTACAAAGGGATATATTTACTTGAACTAAGCGGACGTTATGATGGTACCTCTCGTTTTGCTTCTGGTCATCGCTGGGGATTCTTTCCTTCTATGTCTGTTGGTTGGAGAGTCTCGGAAGAAAAGTTTTTCAGCAATATGAAAGACTGGTGTAACAATTTAAAGTTCAGATACTCTTTTGGTAGTTTAGGAAACCAACAAGTTGGCTATTATGACTATATCCGCACTATCAGTATAGGAACTACCGGATATTTATTCGGAGGTGCGAGACCATCTTACGCAGACATTTCCGCTCCCTCTGCCGACAATCTGACATGGGAGACTGTACAACAACATAATGCTGGTGTGGATATGACATTTTTGGACAACAGATTAACTTTCACCGGAGAATATTATATTCGGAATACAAAGGATATGCTTACCGCCGGCATCACATTACCCGCCGTATATGGCACTTCCGCTCCTAAAATGAACAGTGCAGATATGCGTACAAAGGGCTATGAACTCTCTGTTGCTTGGCGAGATCAGTTTAAGTTAGGCAACAAACCTTTCTCTTATCAACTGAGTTTTACATTCAGTGATTACATCAGTGAAATCACCAAATTCGACAACCCCGACAAACTATTAGCTAAGACTTATTATGAAGGAATGCGGATTGGTGAAATATGGGGATATCGCGTCGATGGCTTCTTTGCGACCGATGAAGAAGCTAAGAACTATGAAGTAGATCAAAGATCTGTAAACACCACTATCAATAGTTCATCGGGTGAATACCGGGGAGTACGTGCCGGCGATTTAAAATACCGGGATCTGGATGGTAACAAAACTATAAGTATCGGTGAAAACAGAGTCGGAAGCTCCGGTGACCGCGAAATTTTAGGAAATAGTTCTCCACGCTATCAATATGGCACTAACTTGGCTTTCCAATGGTATGGATTTGATTTTAATATATTCTTCCAAGGTATCGGCCACATAGATTGGTATCCAGGAAGAGAAGCCCAAGCATTTTGGGGATATTACAACCGCCCCTACGGAACATTTATTCCGAAGGATTTTCAAAAATTATGTTGGTCAGAAGATAATCCCAACGCTTACTTCCCCAGACCTAGAACAGCTGTTGCCCTTACAGAAAATTCGGAACTTTCAACAGTGAATGACCGCTATCTTCAAAATATTGGTTATTGTCGGTTAAAAAACCTGACAATCGGTTATTCACTTCCTAAGTTTCTGACTAACAAAATAGGCCTTGACTTAGTTCGTCTTTATTTTTCCGGAGAAAATCTTGCTTATTGGTCACCGATAAAAACCGACTATGTCGACCCGGAACAAGCCAGACAAGGCGGAACTTTGAAGGTCTATCCTTGGCAAAAAAGTTTCACATTTGGTGTTAATATTAACTTCTAATTAATTTTGACTATATGAAAAATAACATATTCTTACTCATCGCAGCTTCAATATTTATACTGAGCTTTAGTTCATGTGATGATTTACTTGATGTAACGCCGAAAGACAAAATCACTCCAGAAACGTTCTTTTCTACCGAAGCTGATTTACAGGCTTTTAGCACAAATTTCTACAATTCTCTCCCCAAAGATAGAGATCTTTATAAAGATGATGCCGATAATATAACTCATAGTACTCCCAATAGCGCGGCAACAGACTCCCGTACAGTTCCAGCTTCAGGAGGAGGCTGGGAATGGGGATACTTACGGCGTTTCAACACTCTATTGCAATACTCTGTCAATTGTAAGGATAAAACGGTCAGGACACGTTATCAAGCATTAACCCGTTTTTTCAGAGCATATTTTTATTTCGAAATGGTAAAAAGATTTGGGGATGTCCCATGGTATGACACAGAATTATTCGTTTCTGAAACAGACCAATTAAACAAACCGAGAGACTCTCGAGAATTGGTCATTAAAAATATATTGGAAGATCTCGATTTTGCCATCACCAATCTTTCTACAACGCCTTCTGTTTATACAGTAACAAAGTGGACAGCATTGTCTCTTAAATCCAGAGTTTGCCTTTTTGAAGGCACATTCAGAAAGTACCACAATTTAAATCTTAGCACTAATGCCGATTTTTTCTTGCAAGAATCTATAACAGCCTCTAGAGAATTAATGAAGGAAAGCAATTATACCTTATATACAGAAGGTGGAACGAACCAGGCATACCGAAAACTCTTTACTTCACAAAATGCTCCAACAACGGAAGTAATTATGGCAAGAAATTATAATTTAACGTATGATATATACAATACAGTTGGTACATATCACACAAGCGTAGGTGAAGGACGTCCTGGAGTGACTAGAAAAATTATAGCTAGTTATCTGATGAATGATGGTTCCCGGTTTACAGACAATCCCAATTGGGAAACTATGACTTTTGTAGATGAATGCAAAAATCGTGATCCACGTCTTGCACAGTCTATTTGTACCCCAAGTTATCAGCCCATAGTATCAAACAGAAAAAATATTCCAGACCTTAATGCTTGCGTGACCGGATATCAGTTAATTAAATATGAAGATGAAGCAGTAGGAGGAAAAAGTGATATTGATCTCTTCTATTTTAGACTTGCAGAAGTTTACCTTAACTATGCAGAAGCTTTAGCTGAAATCAACCAATTAACTCAAGACGATTTGGATATTTCTATCAATAAATTGCGCGACCGTGTAGGAATGCCCCATCTCATCATGAAAACAGCCAATGCAAATCCAGACCCCTATTTATTAGCAAACACTACCGGCTACCCAAATGTCTCCGGCGCTAATCAAGGGGTAATCTTGGAAATTCGTCGTGAAAGAACAATCGAATTGCTTTCTGAACATTTTCGTTATGATGACATCCTGCGCTGGAAAGCCGGGCAAAACATGAAACAAGCCATATTGGGTATGTATTTTCCATCTCCCGGCGAATATGACCTTAACGGTGACGGACAAAACGATATTTGTCTTTATACAGACACAAAGCCTGGTAATGCACAAGGTATAACATACTTAAAGATAGATTCCGACATTAAACTTTCTGATGGAAATAAAGGTTATCTATCTCCTCATAAAGGCCTCACGCTTTTCTGGAATGAACAACGTGATTATTTTTACCCAATACCCTCTAATGAACGTCTCATCACAAATGGTGCACTTACGCAAAATCCGGGCTGGGATGACGGCTTAAATTTTTAGTCGAAAATATTCAATAGGAAATCAAGTGGAGCTATTGCAAGGATGCAAGTTTTAACTCTCTATTTATGCAATAACTCCGCTTTTTCACCTGAATTCATTTTCAAACTTACCATCTCACTAATATATGGAATTATAAAATACTAATAATTAAAACAAGACCTATGAACTCTAAAAGAAATTTCATTTACAACTTCTTTCTTCTTTCATTTTTTTTTATTGGTTGCTCCAATTCAACAATAGAAGATGAACCAGAAATGCCTCCATTTAACAATGAAACGCCATCCAACTCTCTTTGCGTAGCCCAATTCAATATTCGCTATGACACACCTGAAGATGGACAATACGTTTGGGCAAACCGAAAGACAATGGCAAAAGAAATCATCACATCACATGATTTTGATATCTTTGGCGTTAATGAGTGTCTTTTAAACCAACTGAATGATCTGTTAGAATTAAAACAGTATGAATACATAGGTACAGGTCGTGACGATGGAAAAGAAGCTGGAGAGTTCTGCCCTATTCTTTACAAAAAAGAAAGAGTGGAATTATTATATCATGGACAATTTTGGTATTCAGAAACTCCGGACAAGCCGTCTAAAAGTTGGAACTCTTTTTGCAACCGAATCTGCACATGGGGTAAATTCAAAGATAAAAAGACGGACAAAGATTTTTTCTTCTTCTCATCGCATTTTGATCATGTCAGCAATGAAGCACGCGTCAACTCCGCAAAGTTACTTGTTCAGAAAGTACAAGAAATAGCAGGAGATCTGCCTTACTTTTGTACCGGTGATTTAAACTGTGACCCAGATGAAGAACCTATTTCCTTTATTCTAAATTCCGGACTATTCAAAGATTCTTATAGCATATCAGAGACTACCCCGAAAGGTCCTGCAGGCACTTTGCATTATTGGAATTTCGATTTCAACCCAGAACATCGAATCGACTATATTTTAGTGGAAAAAAGCATTAAAGTTCTCTCCTTTGAAACCATTACGGATGATGCGCGTCAAGGACGATTTTCTTCCGATCATTATCCTATTATGATAAAAGCAGAATTATAATGAGGACAAATTAACGTGAGCCTGACATAGTGAGTGCCCATAGACTAGCAAACGTCTGCATACCAAGAAGGGGCCTCACTTCTGTTTACACATTCGATTGCCGACAGCTGTTAATAGTTAAAAACAGTTGCCAGTATACTTTTTGTCAAATTTGCACACAAAAATATTACCATAACACAATACATATGACAAATGAATTTGCAGAAAACAATTAATACTCAAAAATATATGAACTATAAAAAATGGATTATCGGATTATGTATACTCAATATACTACCAGCTCTCTCTCAAGAATATAACATAG
>OGKZ01001925.1_pt1 | contig 12427 bp, 10 predicted proteins | sample 1572571 | NCBI WGS metagenome assembly OGKZ01 (sample SAMEA2581906, study PRJEB24529) | metagenome | biome: Human gut stool | place: China | collected 2011 | reverse complement strand
CCAGCTGTTGTTTCACGCTTTTTCGCATTACAAAACCCTCCAAACAAAAAAACTTACAGAGACGTAAACGTTACCGGGAACGATGCCGAAAACCGGCAAAAACCGGGACTTCGGGGCAGAAAATCACATGGCTGTGCATTTTCATGCCCGGCGTCTCTTTGTGGCGCAAGTATAGTACTGTGCCGTGGAGAATGTCAAGACAAAATGCTGAATTTTCGGGGGGGGGGTAAGCAATTTTGTAAAATGAGCACAAAAACAGCTGAGAATTTGCGACAGAATGACAGGGTAATGCTGCACAAAAATCCGGGAGATCTTTATACGGGGCAAAAAATAAAAAATGGGCCCGGGAAAGCCCCCAGACTTTCCCGAACCCGTGGGTCGGAATTTTTCTTTGATGGAAGGTGCGCCGCCCGCCGGAGCCCCGGTTATTCCAGATTGCCGGTCAGGGTCATCACGGCGGCAAGCACGGCCAGCGGGGCGGTCTCGCACCGCAGGATGCGGGGGCCAAGGCCAACCGTTTTGGCTCCGGCTTTGGCGGCCATTTCGGCCTCCTCGGCGGCAAAGCCGCCCTCGGCCCCGGTCACGATGGCGATCTTCCGCTTTTTGCCGTCGGCGGGTGCGGCCTCGGCCAGCAGCTGGCGCACCGGCGCGCCGCCGCACTCGTAGCAGAACAGCACCAGGTCGTACTGGTCAAAGGTGCGGCACACGGCCCCAAAGTTGGGCAGCGGCAGGGCCACGTCCGGCAGCACGCCCCGGCCGCACTGCTTGGCGGCTTCCAGCGCGATGCGGTTGTAGCGCTCGTTCTTCTGCTCCTCTTTTTTGGGGGCGGCCACGCAATACCGGCTGAAGAAGGGCACCACATGGGCGGCCCCCAGTTCCACGCCGTGCTTGATGATCTGCTCCAGCTTGTCCTGTTTGGGGTAACCGGCCAGCAGGGTGACCTCCACGCTGGGCTCGGCGGCGCTGGGGTAGCCCGGCTCTACCGAGAATTCCACGCAGTCATCCCCGAAGCCGGTGATGGTGGCGGTGTATTCCACGGCGCTGCCGTCGCATAGAATGACAGTATCGCCCATGCGGGCACGCATCACGCGGGCCAGATGATGGGCATCGGTGCCGCGCAGCACAGCCGTGCCGTCGGCGATCTCAGTGGTAAAATAACGGTGCGGCATAGTTCCTCCTTATGCCTTCTTGCAGACGATGCACTCCCAGCCGCGCTTCTCCTTCACTTCCACAACGGCAAGGCCGGCCTTTTCCAGCCCGGCGATCACCTCGTCCTTGCGGGTGTCGATGATGCCGCTGGCAATGAAGACGGCACCGTCGGCCATCAGGCCGGGCACGGCGGGGGCCAGGCTGAGGATGGCGTTGGCCACGATGTTAGCCGTGATGATGTCGTACGGGCCGCTGGCCTTGTCGGACAGGTCGCCCACCAGCACGGTCAGCTGATCCTGCACGCCGTTCAGGGCAGCGTTCTCCCCGGCGGTGCGCACGGCTACGGGGTCAATGTCCACGCCCTCGGCCACGGCGGCACCCAGCTTCAGGGCTGCAATGGCCAGGATGCCGCTGCCGGTGCCGATGTCCAGCACCCGCTCGCCGCCCTGGACCCGCTCGTCCAGCGCTTCCATGCACAGGCTGGTGGTCTCGTGGCCGCCGGTGCCGAAGGCAAGGCCGGGGTCCAGCACCAGCTTGACGCGGTCGGTGTCGTACTCCTGCCAGGAGGGCACCACGGCCAGCCGCTTGCCGATCTCCAACGGGTGGTAATACTTGCGCCAGCCGTTCTGCCAGTCCTCCTGCTCCACACCCTCGGTCTCCACGGTGTAGGCGATGCCGGCAGCCTCCATGCGGGCAGAGATCAGGGCCAGGGTCTCCACGGGGGAAGCGCCCGGCTCCAGATACATGTGGATGATGACCCGGTCGCGGGGCTTGTCCAGCAGCTCCTGCTCGATCAGGTCCACATGGGCGATCTCGGCCACCTGCTGCTCGATGTCGCTGTAATCCTCGATGTAGATGCCGCCCTCGGCGATCAGGGTAGCAACGGCTTCGGCGTTTTCGGCATCAGCCTTGGCCACGGTCAGGCGGATATCGGTCCATTCCATAGTACAAGTCTCCTTTTTGTATGCTTGCCCTTCCGGCAGCGCCGGAGGGAAAAATTCTGTCACCTGTATAGTACCCGATTCTGCGCCCGGATGCAAGCCCCTTGGCAAAACCGGCGGCGCTGCCGCCCGAAAGGGTGCACAGATTGACTTTCGGTAAAACATCCGGTATGCTATACTGGACAAGGCAAAAAACGTGATGCTGCGCAAAGCGGCATCGGAAAGGGTTCTTTATCGTATGTGTACCAAAACCTTCACATGGCGGCTGCTCACCGGCCCTGAGCTGACCGAGGTGTATCTGAACGAGATGCGCCGGGACTTCCCCGCCGGGGAGCTGAAGCCCCTGAGCATGATCCTGACCAGCGAAGCGGAGGGCACCGCCCACACATGGGGCGTGTTTGACGGCGACACGCTGGCGGCTTATCTTTTGATGGTGCGGCCGGAGGGCTGCCGGGTGAGCCAGCTGGATTATTTTGCCGTAGTGCCCGCCTACCGCGCCCACGGCATCGGGGCGCAGCTGCTGGCGCAGCTGCCCGCCCAGGAGGGCGACGCCGAAGCGATCCTCATTGAGGCCGAGATGCCGGAAAAGGCCGAGGACGCCGCCATGGCGGTGCGGCGTCTGGGCTTCTACGCCCGCTGCGGCGCGTGGGACACCCACTACACCGAGCATCTTTTTGACGCATGGTTCCGCATTCTGGTGCTGGACTGCCCGGGCTGCTCCTCCCTTGCCCCGGAGGCTGTGGTAGAGGCACTGGCCGACTGCTACCGCCGCACCATCAGCCCCACCCAGTGGCAAAAGCACGTTCAGTTCTTTGCCCCGGACGGCAGCGTGTGCGGGTAACCAAACCATCAGATGCGCAGGGCGCGGAGGAAGCTTCCATGAGTGAATTTTCACATCTGAAAAACAAGCTGCTGGCCGAGCAGGTGGAGGACCAGATCTACCATTATATTCTGGACGAGGCGCTGGAGCCGGGCGCAAAGCTGCCCAACGAGTTTGCGCTGGGCGAAAAGTTCCGGGTGGGGCGCAGCACCATCCGCGAAGCGGTCAAGCTGCTGTCCAGCAAGGGCATCGTGGAGGTGCGGCAGGGCTCCGGCACCTATGTGGTGACCACGGTCAAGGGGCTTTCCGACCCGCTGAACCTGCGCAGTGTGCAGGACAAGAACGCGCTGGCCTTTGATCTGGTGAACGTCCGTCTGCTGCTGGAGCCGGGCATTGCGGAGATGGCGGCGCAGAACGCCACCCCGGAGGATATCGAGCGGCTGCGGCGGCTCTGCGAGCGGGTGGAGACCAAGATTCACGAGGGCGACCGCTACATCGAGGACGACATCGCCTTTCACACCTGCATCGCCGAGAGCAGCAAGAATCTGGTGGTGGGGCAGCTGATCCCGGTCATCGACACAGCGGTGATGATGTTCGTGAACGTCACCCACAAAAAGCTCATCGACGAGACCATCATGACCCACCGCATGATCACCGAAGCCATTGCCAACCACGACCCCATCGGCGCAAAAGCTGCCATGGTGATGCACCTGAACTTCAACCGCAGCTACATCAAAAAAGTCTACGATGGCGAGGACCCGGATGACGGCACCATCGGCATGGCGGCGTATGTCAATTGATACACAAAACTGATTGAAAATGCGCTCCGCTTTGCTCTGCGCATAGTCAGCGGAAAAATATTTTTTATAGAGCAATGCCGGAGCGTCTGCGGACGCTCCGGCATTGCATTTTCACGGGTGGGGTCGTGAAGGGAAGCGGCAGCTGCAGCGCCGCTTTCTACGAAAGCGCGGCGCTGCCGGAAAGGCTTTGACTGAGAGGGTTCTTCCTAAAGTCATCAGATGACTTTTTCTCCTCTTTTTTCTCAAAAGCCGCTTTGACGGCTGATTTTGGGCAAAATTCGCCCGGATTTGGGCAGTGTGCATGATGTATCCCAGAGTTTTTGCACAAAAAGTAGGACATACCCGTGACAACTTGCAAAGAGACGTCTGCGGATTTACAATAAAGCCACAAAAAGGTCCAGCAGAAAAAGGACGAAAGCAAGCAGTATTTGGAGGTAATGAATATGGAGTTGCGTTCACAGGAAGTCCGCACTTTAGCACCCGAGAACGACCCGCTGAAGATGGGTATGGGCTGGAAGGTCGAGGACCTTGCAAAGCCCCAGATCATGGTGGAGAGCACCTTCGGCGACAGCCATCCCGGCAGCGCCCATCTGGATCAGTTCGTCAAGGAGGCCGTGCAGGCGGTCAACGATAACGGCGGCAAGGCGGCCCGCTATTTTGCCACCGATATGTGTGACGGCATCGCACAGGGTCATGACGGCATCAACTACTCGCTGCCCCACCGTGACGCCATCGTCAATCTGGTGGAGGCACAGGCCAACGCCAGCGTCTATGACGGCGGCGTGTTCATTGCCAGCTGCGACAAATCTGTGCCCGCCATGCTCATGAGCATCGGCCGTTTGAAGGACATGAGCGCCATCGTGGTCACCGGCGGCGTGATGGAAGCCCACACCCTGCCCAAGGAGTATGTGGTCAGCGACCCTGCCTGTGCCATCAACGAGCTGCTGACGCTGGAGCAGATCGGCAAGTTTGACGCATGGGAAAAGACCGGCGTCATCCCCAACAGCCAGCTGGATTACTACAAGCACAACGCCTGCCCCAGCTGCGGTGCCTGCTCCTTCATGGGCACCGCCTCCACCATGCAGATCATGGCCGAGGCACTGGGTCTGATGCTGCCGGGCACCGCCCTGATGCCCGCCACCGCCCCGGAGCTGAAGCAGGCCGCCTACGATGCCGGCAAGCAGCTGATGGAGCTGGTCAAGAAGGGCATCACCGCCAAGGATATCGTGACCAAGAAGAGCTTTGAGAACGCCATCATGGTGCACGCCGCCATCTCCGGCTCCACCAACGCCACCATGCACCTGCCCGCCATCGCGCATGAGTTCGGCATTGAGATCGATGCCGACACCTTTGACCGGATGCACCGCGGCGCACACTACCTGCTGAACATCCGTCCCTCCGGCGATTGGCCCGCACAGTACTTCTACTACGCAGGCGGCGTGCCCCGGGTGATGGAGGAGATCAAGTCCATGCTGCATCTGGACGTGATGACCGTCACCGGCAAGACGCTGGGCGAGAATCTGGAAGATCTGAAGAAGAACGGCTTCTACCAGCACTGCGATGCCATCCTTGCCGAAAAGACCGCCGGTTTTGCCCGCCCGGTCAGCCGCGAGGACATCATCCACAGCTTTGATAACGCCAAGGGTACGGACGGCAGCATCGCCATCCTGAAGGGCAACCTTGCCCCGGAAGGCTGCGTCATCAAGCACACCGCCTGCCCCAAGAATATGTTTGAAGCCACCCTGCGCGCCAAGCCCTACGACAGTGAGGAGGCGTGCATCTCCGCTGTGCTGCACGGTGAGGTGAAGCCCGGTGACGCCATCTTCATCCGGTACGAGGGCCCCCGCGGCAGCGGTATGCCCGAGATGTTCTACACCGGCGAGGCCATCTGCGCCGACCCGAAGCTGGCTTCCAGCGTAGCCCTGATCACCGACGGCCGCTTCTCCGGCGCAAGCCGCGGCCCGGTCATCGGCCATGTCAGCCCGGAGGCCGCTGTGGGCGGCCCCATCGCTCTGGTGGAAGAGGGCGATCTCATCCGCATCGATGTGCCGAACCGCCAGCTTGCCATCGTGGGCGTGAACGGTGAGGAAAAGACCCCCGAAGAGATGGAGGCCATCCTTGCCCAGCGCCGTGCCAACTGGAAGCCCAAGGCTCCCAAGTACACCAAGGGCCTGCTGAAACTCTACTCTCAGCACGCCGTCAGCCCCATGAAGGGTGCATATATGGAGTAAAAACGCTTCGTTTGCGATAAAAACCAAAAACAAAAAATCAACTGTTCAGCGTTGTTTTGATGAACGGTCTGGATAAAGTTACGCCAAAAACAAAAAAGCGGATATTGCTTCGTCTATAAAAACCATCGGGATCCGGTGTCCGTCTGCGGGGACGGCGCTGAAATAAGACCCAAAGCACACAAAACATCAAAAAATGGAGGATATGTTTATGACAGCTGTTGCAACCCCGGACGCCGCGCGGCTCGTGTTCGCCGCAGTGGCGGGCCTGATCCTTTTGCTCATCCTTATCATCAAGTTCAAAGTCCACGCCATGATCTCCATCCTGATCGGTGCGGTGGGCATCGGCCTGATGGCCGGTATGCCCCTGTCCGACATCATCGGCTCGGTGAACGAGGGCATCGGCAACACCTTAAAGGGCATCGCCCTTCTTGTGGGTCTGGGCTCCATGTTCGGCGCCATTCTGGAAGAATCCGGCGGCGCACAGACCTTGGCTGTGACCATGGTGCGGAAGTTCGGTGACGAAAAGGCCGCGTGGGCACTGGGCATCACGGGTCTGGTGGTGGCCATGCCGGTGTTCTTTGACGCTGGTCTGATCATTCTCATCCCGCTTGCCTTCTCTCTGGCAAAGCGCACCAAGCGCTCCGTACTGTACTACGTCATCCCCCTGCTGGCCGGTCTGGCGGTCGGCCACGCCTTCATCCCTCCCACGCCGGGTCCCGTTCTGGTGGCTACCATGCTGGGCGTTGACCTTGGCTGGGTCATCCTCGTCGGCATCTTCTGCGGCATCTTTGCCATGATCGCCGCCGGTCCCATCTGGGGCAGCATCTGCGGCAAAAAGTACATGGTTGAAGTCCCCGAGCACGTTGCACAGCAGGCAGACATTGACGAGAGCAAGCTGCCCAAGTTTGGCACCATCGTGGGCATCATCATGATCCCGCTGCTGCTCATCATCGCAAACTCCGTGGCAAAGGTAGTGCCCGCACTGGCAGGCATCCAGCCCGTTCTGGCCTTCCTCGGCGAGCCCTTCATGGCGCTGCTGCTGGCTACCATCGCTGCTATGTACCTGCTGGGCACCCGCCACGGCTACACCAACGCCCAGCTGGAAAAGATCATGACCAAGTCTCTGGAGCCCACCGGTATGATCCTGCTGGTCACCGCCTGCGGCGGCGTGCTGCGCTATATGCTGCAGAACTCCGGTCTGGGCGATGTCATCGGCAACGCCGTGGCAAACGCCAGCCTGCCGCTGGTGCTGGTGGCCTTCATCGTGGCTGCTCTGGTGCGTATCTCGGTGGGTTCCGCTACCGTGGCTATGACCATGGCAGCAGGCATCATCTCCGCCATGCCCGGCCTCAGCGCGCTGAGCCCGCTGTATCTCGCCTGTGTCACCGCTGCCATTGCAGGCGGTTCCACCGTCTGCTCCCACTTCAACGACTCCGGCTTCTGGCTGGTGAAGAGCCTTGTGGGCATGGACGAAAAGACCACCCTCAAGACCTGGACCATCATGGAAACGCTGGTCGGCGGCGTGGGCTTCCTGGTAGCCCTCATCATCTCCTTCTTTGCCTGAGCGCCTGTCCGGGGCCTGCACCTTGGGATAAGCGTTGGGAGATATCCTTATTCATTTACCTCGTTACCTCCTTCAAAAACAGCCGCTCCGGGTGCGCCCGGAGCGGCTGTTTTGTGTCCAGAAAAAACTGGGAGAGATAAAAAACGGAACGGCTGCAGACGTTCCGTTTTTTATGGGATCAATGCTTTTATCCTCTCTCCGTAAACCTCGGTGAACACCCGGCGCAGGGTGGCAATCTCCGGGCGGGGATCGTCCCGCAAGGTCAGCAGAACGGTGTCCGGCAGGGGCAGCCATACCTGCCGGTACCACGCTGCCGGGTAGGCAGGGTATCGCATGGGGAACAAAAACATCCCGCGCCCGGCCAGCAGCTCGGTGTAGACATGGGCGTAGTTTTCCACGCTGCGCCATTCCATGGTGGAAAACGGCATTCCGGGCTGGACGCCTGCATAGTCCACAATCTCCTGATACAGCGGCTCGTAGTACACCCGCTGTCCTGCAAGGTCTGCCAGCTGCAGGCTCTCGCGGGGGTAAAGCGGATGTTCCGGCGCGAGCGCCAGATAAAAGGTGTTGTGCATGATGGGGGTACGCTCCACCTCCGGCTGCGCCGACCCGAAGGGCAGGACCACGGCGGCGTCCGCCTCGGTGCAGAGCATCAGATGGGCGTTCATCCGCGGCGGGGCGGTGTCCACCCGGAACTCGTGCCCGGGCAGCACGGTGTGCAGCCGCTCCATCAGCACCGGGTAGATGGGGTCGTGCTGCAGCAGCACCGGCGGCAGGCGCAGGGTGAGGGTGTGCCCGGCAGAAAAGCCCTTCAGCGCGGTGCGGGCGTTCAGGATGCCCCGGTACAGCTGCTCTGCGTGAGGCACAAAGGCGCGGCCTGCCGCCGTCAGCACCACACGGGTGGTGCTGCGCTCGAACAGCGTCAGATCCAGCTCTTTTTCCAGACTGCGGATCTGGTAGCTGAGTGCGGGTTGGGTGCAGTACAGCTCCTTTGCGGCGGCGGTAAAGTTCAGTGTGCGCTGCACGGTCAAAAAACACAGCAGCTGATGGTCGTTCATGGCTGGGGCTTCTCCTTTCTCTGATTTATATCATCAGTATACCATAGAACGCCGGAGTTATAAACGTTTTTTATCACGCTTGCAAAAATCTTTTGTTTCTCTTTTGGTTCGTTATATTTTATACTATCTGAGGACAGGGACAAAAAATCCCGCACACACGAAAAAAGAAGGAACACAAAAAAGGAGAAACAAGATGGAAAAGATCTCTCGTAAGGGCTTTCTGAAGGTTGCCGCTGCCGCCGCCATGAGCGGCGTCACCGCAGGCGCTCTGGCTGCCTGCAACGGCAGCAGCGCTTCTTCCGGCAGCGTAGCAGACGCTATCTACACCCCCGGCACCTACACCGGCACTGCTACCGGCATCGGCGAGGTGAAGGTGACCATGACCTTCAGCGCCACTGCTATCACCGATGTGGTGGTGGATACCTCCAACGAGACCGAGAGCATCGGCGGCGTGGCTGCCCCCACCCTGCAGGAGGCGCTGATGGAAGCACAGAATGCCGAAATCGACAACATCTCCGGCGCTACCGTCACCACCAACGCCGTCAAGAAAGCTGCCGCCAGCTGCATCGAGCAGGCCATGGGCGTAAAGACCGAGACCCCTGCCGCAGAGCAGACTGCTGATTCCGGCGAGGACTGGCTGGGTGAGGAGCCGGATGTGCAGGCTTCCGAGACGCAGGACTTTGATGTGGTCGTCATCGGTGCCGGTCTGTCCGGCATCTGCGCTGCCCGCGCCGCCGCCGAGGAGGGCGCAAAGGTCGCTATTGTGGAGAAGAGCGCCTCCTTCAACTGCCGCAGCGGCGAGTACGCTCTGCTGAACGGCAGCCTGAACAAGCGCTGGGGCCGCGAGAACATTGTGGACGAGGATGTGGTGGTCGACCGCCTGATGCGCGAGTGCACCTTCCGCAACAAGCGCCCCATCCTGAAAAAGTGGGCCAGCCATGCACACGAGGTCATGGATTGGTTCATCGAGGCTTATCCTGAGCTGACCATCTGCGACACCACCCGTCAGGTGGTCACGCAGGAGCAGTTCGACAAGGGCATTCTGGTGCCGCTGGCATGGCCGCAGCCCGAGCACTACGACTACCGCAACGAAGAGTTCCCCACCTTCCCCTCCAGCATGGAATTCCGCTCCTCCCGCAAGGATCAGCAGGGCTTTGTGGTGGAAGCCAACCTGAACAAGGCCATCGAGGCCGGTGCCAAGACCTTCTACGGCTGCTTTGGCACCAAGCTGCTCAAGGACGGCGACGGCCGCGTGACCGGCGTGATCATCCGCGATGCACAGAACGGCAATAAGTACATCCAGCTCAACGCTGCCAAGGGCGTGATCCTTGCCACCGGTGACAACTCCGGCGATGAGAAGATCATGAAGCACTTTGCCCCCGAGGTGGTGGAGAAGCAGATCATGAACATGGGTGCCATGGGTATGCTGGGCGTAGACGTGGAGGGCAACTCTGTGGAGACCGGCGACGGCCTGCGCATGGGCGCATGGATCGGCGCAAAGGTGCAGGATCACCACGCACCTATAACCCACCACATGGGCAGCGGTATGGGCATTACCCCCTTCCTGCAGCTCAACAAGCGCGGCGAGCGCTTTATGAACGAGTGCATCCCCGGCCAGCAGCTGGAAAACCAGATCGAGCTGCAGCCGGAGTGCACTTCCTTCCAGCTGTACGACGCCAAGTGGGGCGAGCAGATCCCCTATATGCCGGCCAACCACGGCGGCCTGTGCTATATCATCCCGGAGGACGAGGATGAGTCCAACCCCAACTACACGGACCGTCAGTACACCAAGATCAGCGCCAAGGCCGAGGCTTACCAGTTCAAGGCCGACACGCTGGAGGAGCTGCTGACCCAGTGCGGCTACGAGGGCGAGGCACTGGACACCGCACTGGCCTCTATCCGGCGCTACAACGAGCTGGCCAAGGCCGGCTCCGATGACGACTTCGGCAAGCCCGCAAGCCGGATGTTCGCACTGGAAAATCCCCCGTACTACGCCTGCCAGTGGGGCACTACTGCCATGCTGGTCTGCGCGGGCGGTCTGGAGAGCGACGAGAACTGCCACACCTTCACCGAGGAAGACCCCGCCAGCCCCAAGCGCGACATCATCAAGGGCCTGTATGTCTGCGGCAACGTGCAGGGCAGCCGCTATGCGGTGGAGTACCCCATCTGCATGCGCGGCGTCAGCCACAGCCTGTGCGTCTACTACGGCTACATTGCAGGCAAGAACTGCGTGGCCGGTGTTTGATAAGCCCACCGCACAATAACTGAACCATCCCCCGCCCGGAGCAGTCTTTTTTCTTCCTGCTCCGGGCTTTTTTGCGCCTGCGTAACCCGGTCACGGAAAAGCGGGTGGCGTATGGGGTATACTGATATTGTCAGTAAAACACAACACCCATTCAGGAGGGAAAAAATATGGCAGTCATCAACATTACCAAGGAAAACTTTGCACAGGAAGTGCTCCACAGCGAAAAGCCCGTACTGCTGGACTTCTGGGCCAGCTGGTGCGGCCCCTGCCGGATGCTGAGCCCCGTGGTGGACGAAGTAGCCGAAGAGCGCACCGATGTAAAGGTGGGCAAGGTGAACGTGGACGAGCAGCCGGATCTGGCGGCGCAGTTCGGGGTAATGAGCATCCCCACCCTGCTGGTATTCGAGCAGGGCAAGCTGGTGCGTCAGGCTGTGGGCGCCCGCCCCAAGGCCGGTGTGCTGGAGCTGCTGGGCTAAAATATCGTTTTGAATGTGGTACAGCGGAACGCCTGCGGGCGTTCCGCTGTCTCTTTTTTACGGAAATGGTTGGCGTCAATTCAAAAAAATCATCCACGCTTCTACAAATGGAATCACAAAACCAAAGCAAAAGAAAAACAAAAGATCCAGCACAACTTTCATCCATCTGGCAGAACGTGTGCCGAAGGACATGGCATGAATGATGAAAAGGTTGATCTCGCCCCAGCGGCGATAATAGCCTGTCTGTTCAAAACTGTTCCAGATCTCCAGTGATAAAAATTCAATGCCAGCACACAACGGGAAAATGACGAGAGAATGCATCCAGCCGTCTGCCCGAAAAGAACCATCGCCAAGACCATACCAGTGCACCGCAATGGTGCCGGGGCAAGCCAAAACACCCCACAAGGCAAGCGCAATGCTCAGCCCAAGCAGGGCGGTGCGCACGGAATGCCAATCTACGGTGTGCTGCCGGCGCAGCATGGTAAAGAAATCTTCCAATTGGACGGTCGGTGCGGCATCGGCTTCTTCTGGGGCGCGGCAGTGCATAAGGTCGGCAAGGGTCAGCCCCAAAGCATCTGCCAGCGGTTCCAGTGTGTTGATATCCGGCAGACCGATGCCCCGCTCCCAGCGGCTGACAGCCTTGTCGGTAACGTGCAGCTGTTCGGCCAGCTCAGCCTGTGTCAGCCCCTGCGCTTTACGCATCCGGCTCAGATAATTTCCGAAAGTTCTGGCATCCATTTTATCAACTCCCTTGGAAAAAGCATAGCATAAGGCAGCATAAAACGCAATCGACGCTCTGTTTACCCGGACAAAAAGTGTTTGGATAGCTTGAATGTAAACAGCAAAGCGCCCGCCCTATGGTTCGAGCAGAACCACGGGGCGGGCGCTTATTTTATATGGAGTTCAGAAGAAAAATGCGGGATTCAGCTTACAGCTGGGGGCCTGCGGAGACCAGAGCCTTGCCGTGCTCGTTGCCCTCGTATTTAGCGAAGTTCTTCACGAAGCGGCCGGCCAGATCCTTTGCCTTCTCTTCCCACTGAGCAGCATCTGCGTAGGTGTCGCGGGGATCGAGGATGGCGGGATCGACACCGGGCAGAGCGGTGGGAACCTCAAAGTCGAAGTAGGGGATCTTCTTGGTGGGAG
>OGKZ01001918.1_pt1 | contig 12445 bp, 13 predicted proteins | sample 1572571 | NCBI WGS metagenome assembly OGKZ01 (sample SAMEA2581906, study PRJEB24529) | metagenome | biome: Human gut stool | place: China | collected 2011 | reverse complement strand
CGTCTTATCAGGCCTACAGGTGCACCGCATCCGGCAAACCATACTCACATCAACAACGAAAATTACCCTTCATTCTCCGCCAGTTCGCGCAGATACTGGAAAATCTGGCGTGCGGATTTCGGCGGCTTATTCCCTTCTTTCTCTTTCTTCGCGTTGCGGATCAGAGTTCGCAGTTGCTGACGATCGGCATCGGGCCACAGATTCAATACTTCAGCGATGGCGTCATCACCTTGATCGATCAGACGATCGCGCAGGTTTTCCAGTTTATGGAACAGCACCACCTGCTGGTTGTGACGGTTTTTCAGCTTATCCAGCGCCTGACGAATAGGCTCTACGTCGCGCTGGCGCAGCATCTTACCGATGAGCTGCAACTGGCGGCGGCGACCTTCCATCTTAATACGCTGGGCGAGCTCAATAGCCGCGCGCAGATCCGCATCTAACGGGATCTTATCCAGCGCGTTTTTCCCCAGGTCAACGAGTTCCGCGCCAAGACGCTTCAGTTCTTCCGCGTCGCGCTTAATTTCACTCTTACTGACCCAGATAATTTCATCGTCTTCGTCTTCGATGTCATCACCGGGAACGTCGTCGAGCCAGTCTTCGGGCTGCTTAGTCATCTCAGGCTCCTTAAAAAAAGAGGCTAATGTTACCAGTTAAGGCGCGCACTGAAAAACGGTTCTCTGTTAGACTTCAGTTAACTCCTTCTTACATTATGGCATTAGCAATGAAAGTGATCTCTCAAGTTGCCCAGCAACGTAAGACGCTGGAAGAGGCCGTGACCACGGCGCTGGAACTGGCGGCAGGTAAATCCGATGGCGCGGAAGTCTCCGTCAGCAAGACGACGGGCATCGGCGTCAGCACCCGCTATGGCGAAGTGGAGAATGTAGAATTCAACAGCGATGGGGCATTAGGCATCACGGTTTACCATCAGAACCGCAAGGGCAGCGCCTCCTCCACCGATCTTAGCCCGGACGCTATCGCCCGCACCGTGCAGGCGGCGCTGGATATCGCCCGCTATACCTCCCCGGACCCGTTTGCCGGCGTAGCCGATAAAGATCTGCTGGCCTTTGACGCCCCGGATCTGGACCTGTTCCACCCGGCGGAGGTCTCCCCGGACGACGCCATCGAACTGGCCGCCCGCGCGGAGCAAGCGGCCCTGAAGGCCGATAAACGCATCACCAACACCGAAGGCGGCAGCTTTAACAGCCACTACGGCATCAAAGTGTTCGGCAACAGCCATGGCATGCTGCAAAGTTACTGCTCGACTCGCCACTCCCTCTCCAGCTGCGTCATTGCGGAAGATGACGGCGATATGGAGCGCGACTACGCCTACACCATTGGCCGGGCGATCGAGGATCTGCAGTCCCCGGAATGGGTCGGGGAAGAGTGCGCCCGCCGCACCCTGTCGCGCCTGGCGCCGCGTAAGCTGTCGACCATGAAGGCGCCGGTTATTTTCGCCAACGAAGTGGCGACCGGGTTGTTTGGCCACCTGGTCGGAGCGATTGCCGGCGGCGCGGTCTACCGTAAATCGACCTTCCTGCTCGATTCGCTGGGCAAACAAATTTTGCCGGAGTGGCTGACCATTGAAGAGCATCCGCACCTGCTGAAAGGGCTGGCCTCCACGCCGTTCGACAGCGAAGGCGTGCGCACCGAACGTCGCGATATCGTCAAAGACGGCGTGCTGACCCAGTGGCTGCTGACCAATTACTCAGCGCGCAAGCTGGGGATGAAAAGCACCGGCCACGCCGGGGGCATCCACAACTGGCGCATTAACGGCCGCGGCCTGAGTTTTGCAAAGATGCTTAAAGAGATGGGCACCGGTCTTGTGGTTACCGAACTGATGGGGCAGGGTGTCAGTGGCGTCACCGGCGACTACTCACGCGGCGCATCCGGCTTCTGGGTAGAAAACGGCGAAATTCAATATCCTGTCAGTGAGATCACCATTGCAGGAAATCTGAAAGAAATGTGGCGTAATATCGTGACCATTGGCGATGATATTGAAACGCGCAGCAACATTCAGTGCGGTTCTGTGCTGCTGCCGGAGATGAAAATCGCCGGGCAATAACACCTGTTTGCTTAAATAATAAAAAGGAAGTGAGCAATGCGTAAAAAACTGTTAGCGATGCTGGCTGTCTCTGCTTTTGCGCTCGGTTCAGCGTCGGCCTTCGCCGACCTGGGCGAAGACATGGACACTCTGGCAGAAAACCTGCAAGTGGTACAGAAGACCTCCGACGCCGGCGAGCTGAAAGCGGCGCTGAATAAGATGCGTACCGCCGCGGTCGATGCTCAGAAAGAGACCCCGCCGAAGCTGGAAGGCAAAGCGGCCGACAGCGCTGAGATGAAAGATTACCGTCACGGTCTGGATATTCTGATCGGCCAGATCGACGGTGCGCTGAAGCTGGCGAACGAAGGCAAGGTGAAAGAGGCGCAGGCCGCCGCGGAGGAGTTTAAAACCACCCGCAACACCTATCATAAGAAGTACCGCTAACCGTTCTTTTCGGGAGGCATCAGCCGATGCCTCCCACCTGAAAGCCTACCGATATCACATTTTTCCACTCTCTTTTTCCGGCCTTTCCGCTGCCGCGGGCGCCTTGTCCACGCTCATTGTTGTGATACATCTCACGCCATAGCCGTCGTTTTTACCTTTTCCCTGTGAATATGTGGGGTCGATCACCCCTGCCGCCTCCCTTTCCACTTCGAAGTGGAAAACAACTCGCTACAAACTCCTGACCCCCGGCGCTACTTTGGATTCCAGAGACATCAGCGGGGTAACACAAGTGAATAACGGAGCGGTAATAAACGACGTAGGGGAGCAGGCGGCGCAGACCGAACGCCTGGCTGACAAGATGTTACAGCAGGTTTTCGCCCTGTTAAGCCGTCACGACATCGTCCCTAACGACGTTCAGGAGCAAATGCTGACTTCCCACGTGCGGGCCATGGCCCACCGGTCAATCAGCGGCGAACCGCTACCGGAAGTGGATGCCAGTCTGTTCGAAGAAATTTCTGAAGATTCAATGATGCTGGCCCGCGAAGTGGTCGCACAGTTCGGCAACCTGCCTGATGAAGAGGCCTGGCTGCTCTCCGTCCACTTCGAAGTCGCGAAAGATAACCTGTAAGGAGCAAAACATGGAACAAATCACCGTAGTCATTGGCGACCGTCTGGGTAAAGGCCAAAAAGTCGCCGCAGGCGCTGAAAAAGCGGGCGCACGTGCTGTGGTCGTCCCTGGCGTTGCGGCCGACATGAAGCTTGGCGACATAATGAAAGCGGAAAACGCCACCTTCGGCATCTCCTTCTGCGGCAGCGGCGGCGCCGGCGCCATCACCGCCCAGACCAAATACGGCTACAAAGCAAAATACGGTATGCGCTCTATTGATGAGGGCGTCACCGCTATCAACGAAGGCTGCAACGTGCTGGGCTTCGGCTTTATGGATAAAGAAGAGCTGGGCGAGCGGCTGGTAGAAGCCTGGAAAAAGAAATACGGCGCATAAGTATGAAAGAGCAATTCACCACCACGGTGAGGGTTGCCGGCAAAGGCGAAAGCAAATCACGGGCCTTCGCCGATGCCCTGAACCATGTGCAGGCTGCGGTGATGAAATCATCCTCGCGCATCCTACTGCGTATTGAGCCACAGGACGTGACGGTTGTTCATGCGCGCGAAGCGGTACGAAAAGAGGCGTTTCTGTTCTTCTTTTTGCGCCGTGAACGACGGACCTACAGCGTGGAGCTGGACGTCACCGTCAACGTGACCGCCATCGATCTCGATAAAGTGGATTTCGTCACGCAAACCTGATTGTTAGCAAAAGGTCTGACTATGTTCCTGATAATTTTAATAAAATCGCTTATCATCGGCGGCCTGGTCGGCGTCGGCGTGGGCGCCGGAGCGGCACGCATGTTTCACGCGCCCACCACGCAGGGGATGGGGGCGTTTCGTACGTTGGGCGAGCTGAACTCCTGCGAAGGCGATCCGGCCTCCCACTTCTCCTTTGGCCTTGGCTTCTTCTTTAACGCCTGGGCCTCTTCCGTTGCAGCAGGCTCCTTCACCCAGGATGTTGACCACCGCATTATACCCAACTGGGGCGCGGCGGCGCTGATGCTGAAAAATCGTAACGTCGGCGAAACGCTGCACGATCCGAAAAAAATGGCCATCTCCTGCGGCATCATCGGCATGATTGTCGTCGCCTTCCTCAACCTGACCGCCTCGTCCGTACCGGAAGCGCTGCAGGTGACCGCCGTTAAGGTACTGGTGCCGGCGGCAAACCTGCTGGTGAACACCGTGATGCCGGTGATCTTCTGGCTGGCGGCGATCGATGCCGGTAAAAAATCAGGCTTCTGGGCGACGATTTTCGGCGGCGCCGCGCAGCTGATTATGGGTAACGCCGTACCGGGTCTGGTGCTGGGGATCCTGATCGGTAAAGGCGTCGAAGAGAGCGGCTGGAACCGGGTGACTAAAGTGATGATGGTGGCCATCGTCGCGCTGTTTGTCCTCAGCGGCTTCTTCCGTGGCTTCGACATGAAGATGATCGAATCCTTCCATCTGACCGTGCCGAACTGGCTGGACATGATCCACAACTCACTCAGCGGCAAGTAACGGGAGCCGGATAATGGAACAGAATAAAGGTTTTTGGTATGCCGACTGGTCGTTCCCGATCTTTGTTGGCCTGCTCTCCTCCGGCGTCTTCGCCGGGACCCACATGTACTACCTGTACGGCATCGGCGCCTTTAACGAAGTGGCCTTCGTGGCGATGCTGAAGTCGGGGATTGATACCGGCGTTTACGGCGCGGTGGCGGCGTTTGGCGCCAGCTTCCTTTTCGCCCGCATCATCGAAGGGTCGCTGGTAGGGATCCTCGATATCGGCGGCGCGATACAGACCGGTATCGGTCTTGGCGTGCCGGCGCTGCTGCTCGGCGCGGGCTTTGTCTTCCCGGTGGCGAACTTCGCCGCGTCGCTGGTCACCGGTCTGGTCCTCGGCCTGGCGGTGGGCTATATCATCATTCTGGCGCGTAAGTTCACCATCAACCAGAGCGATTCCACCTACGGCGCCGACGTGATGATGGGGGCCGGTAACGCCTCCGGCCGCTTCCTTGGTCCCTTGATCATCCTCAGCGCAATGACCGCCTCGATTCCTATCGGGATTGGCTCGCTGGTTGGCGCACTGCTGTTCTACATCTGGCAGAAACCGATCACCGGCGGCGCCATCCGTACACTCTTTTCATCAGGAGATAGCTATGTTTGATTTACTCCTGCGCCGTGCGCGCCTCGCCGACGATACCCTGACCGATATCGCCATTCAGGACGGGAAAATCGCGGCGCTGGGCGAGATTAGCGCGCCCTCCCGTAAAACCATTGAGCTGAACGGCAAGGTTTACGTCAGCGCTGGCTGGATTGACTCTCACGTTCACTGCTACCCGAATTCACCGATTTATCACGATGAGCCGGATAGCGTCGGCATCGCCACCGGCGTCACCACCGTGATCGATGCCGGCAGCACCGGCGCCGACGACGTCGATGACTTCTATCAACTGACCCGTAAAGCGGCGACGGAAGTTTATGCGCTGCTCAACATCTCCCGCGTCGGGCTGATTGCGCAGAATGAGCTGGCCAATATGGCCAATATCGACGCCGCCGCGGTGAAGCAGGCGGTGCAGCGTCATCCCGACTTTATCGTCGGCCTGAAGGCGCGGATGAGCAGCAGCGTGGTGGGCGAAAACGGCATTACGCCGCTAGCGCGCGCCAAGGCCATTCAGCAGGAAAACGACGATCTGCCGCTGATGGTGCACATCGGCAATAACCCGCCGAACCTCGATGAAATCGCCGATCTGCTGAGCAGCGGCGACATCATTACCCACTGCTATAACGGCAAGCCGAACCGCATTCTGAATCCTGCCGGCGAGCTGCGCAGCTCTATTACTCGCGCTCTGCAGCGCGGCGTGCGTCTCGATGTCGGCCATGGCACCGCCAGCTTCAGCTTTGAGGTGGCGCGGCGGGCGATTGCGCTGGGCATTCTGCCGCACACCATCAGCTCCGATATTTACTGCCGCAACCGGATCGACGGCCCGGTGCGCTCGCTGGCGCTGGTGATGTCGAAATTCCTCGCCATCGGCATGACGCTGCCGCAGGTGATTGACTGCGTGACCGTCAGCGCCGCAGAAGGGCTGCGCCTGTCGCGTAAAGGGCGGCTGGAAGTGGGCTTCGACGCCGATTTAACGCTATTTCGCCTGGAGCACCGGCCCACGCTGCTGGTGGATGCCGAAAAAGAGAGCCTGCAGGCTGACAACATTCTGGTGCCGCTGGCCGCGATCCGCGCGGGCAAAGGCTATCTGACCGAACAAGGGAGCGCGGAACATGCCTTCGATTTTTGAGAAATACCATTTAAAACAGGTGATTAATACTTCTGGCCGCATGACGGCGCTGGGCGTTTCCACGCCGCGCCCGGAAGTGGTGGAAGCCGCGATGGCCGGTATGAACCAGTACTTTGAAATGAAAGACCTGGTGAATAAAACCGGCGAGTACATCGCCAAACTGTTGGATGTGGAAGGGGCGACCGTTGTCTCCTGCGCGTCGGCGGGGATTGCCCAGTCGGTAGCGGCGGTGCTGGTGAAAGACAGCGACTGGCTGCTGGAGAACCTGCACGTTACGCCGATTGAAAATAACGAAATCGTGTTGCCGAAGGGCCACAACGTCAACTTCGGCGCGCCGGTTGGCACGATGGTGGCGTTGGGCGGCGGTAAGCTGGTGGAAGCGGGCTACGCCAACGAATGTTCTGCCCAGCAGCTGGCGGCGGCGATCACTCCGCGCACCGCGGCGATTCTGTACATCAAATCCCACCACTGCGTGCAGAAAAGCATGCTCAACGTGGCGCAGGCCGCGGAAGTGGCGCGCCAGCATAACGTACCGCTGATCGTCGATGCGGCGGCGGAAGAAGATCTGCAGTGCTACTACCGCATGGGCGCCGACCTGGTTATCTACAGCGGCGCGAAAGCGATTGAAGGGCCGACCAGCGGGCTGGTGATCGGCAAAACGCAGTACGTCGAGTGGGTTAAGCGCCAGTCGATGGGCATTGGCCGGGCGATGAAAGTGGGTAAAGAGGGCATTCTCGGCCTGACCTGCGCCATTGAACACTACCTGACGGCGAGCAAAGAGAGCGGTCAGCAGATGGTGGACAAGATGACGCCGTTTATCGAACAGCTCAATACTCTCAACGGCGTGACCGCGCGGGTGGTGTGGGACAGCGCGGGCCGCGATATCGCCCGCGCCGAAATTAAATTTGATGAAGCCACGACCGGCGTGAAGACCGGCGATCTGGTTAACGCGCTGAAGCAGGGTGAATACGCCATCTACTTCCGCGGCTATAAAGCGAATGAAGGCATTATCGAAGCCGATGTCCGCAGCGTGAACGCGGAGCAGCTGGCGGTGGTCGCTCGCCGCATCGCAGAAGTTCTGAATAAGGAGAAACAAGCATGAAACTGACCCCAAACTTTTACCGTGACCGCGTGTGCCTGAACGTCCTGGCGGGCAGCAAAGACAACGCCCGTGAAATTTACGACGCGGCGGAAGGTCACGTCCTGGTCGGCGTGCTCTCCAAAAACTATCCGGACGTCGCCAGCGCGGTGGCCGATATGCGCGACTACGCGAAGCTGATTGATAACGCGCTCTCCGTCGGGCTGGGGGCAGGCGATCCAAACCAGTCGGTGATGGTGAGCGAGATTTCTCGCCAGGTGCAGCCGCAGCACGTCAACCAGGTCTTCACCGGCGTGGCTACCAGCCGCGCGCTGCTCGGGCAGAACGAGACGGTGGTCAACGGCCTGGTCTCTCCCACCGGTACGCCGGGAATGGTTAAGATCTCCACCGGCCCGCTGAGCAGCGGCGCGGCGGATGGCATTGTGCCGCTGGAAACCGCCATCGCGCTGCTGAAAGACATGGGCGGCAGCTCCATCAAATACTTCCCGATGGGCGGCCTGCAATGCCGTGACGAGTACATTGCGGTCGCGCAGGCCTGCGCCCGTCATGACTTCTGGCTGGAGCCAACCGGCGGTATCGATCTGGATAATTTTGCGAATCATAGAGGGTGTTCCTTTCTCCGCGCCGTTCAATGCCGTGCATTGCTGTGCGGCGCGCTGCTCTTTTCTTTTTGCTGTGCTTGTATTATAATGCCATCAGGCCAATAAATCTGTGGTTATAACCACAAAAAGCGAGGAATCCCATGGAAAAAACAGCCAGCACCCCCATCCAGCTTTTCCGTGGCATGACGGCGGACGAACTTGCCGCCCTGCGCGCCGCCCACTGCATCCGTGTGCAGCGTTATGACAAAAACGCTCTGATCTACCATGCGGGTCGTGTGGTACATGAGATCGGCATTCTGCAAAGCGGCAGCGTAAACGTAGAATCCAACGACCTGTGGGGCAACAAAAGCATTTTGAGCCATGTGGAAGCCGGGCAGGCGTTTGCCGAAACTTATGCCCTGTGCGGCGAGCCGCTGATGGTGGATGTGGCCGCCGCGGAGCCGTGCGAAATTTTATGGCTGGATCTTGTACCCATGCTGCAGCAGCAAAACACTGCCGCCAGCTGGTACCCCAAGTTTTTGCACAACCTGTTACTGCTTTCTATGCAGAAAAACCTGGCGCTCTCCCAACGCATCCGGTGCACCACACCAAAAAGTGCGCGTGGGCGGCTGCTGACCTATCTTTCCGCGCAGGCAGTGCGGGCGGGCAGCACGCATTTTTCCATCCCGTTTGACCGCCAGCAGCTGGCGGACTACCTGAACCTGGACCGCAGCGCACTTTCCAAGGAGCTGGGCAAAATGCGGGACGATGGGCTGATCCGCTGCCGCAAAAACGAATTTGAGCTGTGCGGAACGGAATAACGCCCCCTTATCCCCTATCCTTAAAAAACGAAACAGGGCGGCCAGCAGTCGATTGCAAAATTTCCTGCAAAATCGGCTGCTGGCCGCCCTGTTTATGTTTGCGGTTGCTTTTTCAATTTAGTTGCCGTCATCATTCTGGGCTACCGGAACATTGGAGTATTCATCCGGCAGGTCCGGCGGCAGAGTCTGCATGTATTCATGCATGGCTTCGGCCACCTTTTTGCTGTAGGCAACGGCTTCCACCACGGTACGTGCGCCCTTGACGGCATCGCCGGAAGCAAACAGGCCGGGGCGGCTGGTGTGGCCCACTTCATCGGTCACAAACAGGCCGCGCTCGTTGGTTTCCAGCCCGCTGGTGCTTTCGGTGATGGTGGTACAGGGGCCCTGACTGATGGAAACGATCACGCTGTCTGCCGGGTAAAGCACTTCGGTACCAGGTTCTTCGGTCAGGGTACCGTCCTCGGATTCGTTCAGGCTGCGGAACACAACGCCCTGATTGGTGATTTCCACCGGCTTTTTGTTGAACACAAACTCCACGCCCTCCAGCTTGGCATAGCTGGCCTCGTACTCGCTGGCCGTGATATGCTGCGAAAGCGAGAAGCACTGCACATGGCGCACGCCATGGCGGATGGCGGTACGCGCCACATCCATGGCCGCGTTGCCCGCGCCGATGATAATAACCCGATTGCCCAGGTGGTAAACATCCGGGTTTTGCAGGTAATTGATGGCGAAGTGGACATTGCCGTTGCTTTCACCCTTGATGTGCAGGGCGTTGGGCCGCCACACACCAGTGCCGATGAAGATTGACTTATAGCCGTCCCGCAGCAGGTCGTCAATTTTCAGCGCTTTTCCCACATCGGTGTTGGGGCGCACCTTGATGCCCTTCAGTTCCAGATGACGATACTGGAAATCGTCCAGCACACTGTCCGGCAGGCGGTAGTTGGGGATGCCGTAACGCATCACGCCGCCGATCTTATCCCGGGCGTCAAAGATGGTCACATCGTAGCCCCAGCGTGCCAGCAGCACCGCGATGGTCAGGCCTGCCGGGCCGGAGCCCACCACAGCGGCCTTCATGCCGTTTTTCGGGGCAGGGCCTGCGGTCATCTTGTTGGCGTAGGTGGTGGAGATATAGTCCTCGATGATGGAAAAGTGCACCGGGTCGTGGCTGGGCATCCGGTTGCGGATGCAGTGACCCTCGCACTGCTTTTCGTGGTTGCACACCAGACTGCATACAGTGGTCAGGGGGTTGTTTTCAAACAGCATCCGGCCCGCAGCGTCCATCTGGTTTGCCTTGAGCAGACGGATGACCTCCGGGATATTGGTGTGGATGGGGCAGCCCTCCTGACACATCGGCTTTTTGCAGCCGAGGCAGCGGTTGGCTTCGTCCAGAACATGAAGTGCCATGGGTTCCTCCTTGTGTTTCCCCTGCGGGGACAGTCGTTTTTTACAGGTTCGTTGTATCCAACATTGCATTGCTTTAATCATACACCCGAACTGCGCCGGATACAAGAGGGCACAATATAAAATTTTTGGCGTTATTTTTTGTCAATTCGTCAAAAAGATAATTTTTTGACGATATATCCCGCCCATCGGCTCCGGTTTTGTCCGGCACAGCGCACCAAGGTCGCTGGCTCTGCTCTGGGCAGCAGCCATTTGGGCGCAGGTCTCGTTTTCCCGTGCCAGCCGCGCCAGCGAGTGGGACAGCGGCAGCGCCGTCTCCCCGGGCAGGGACAGAGCCTCCTTGCGTGCGCCCAGCAGGTGCAGATAGGGCGGCAGCGCCGGGGTCTGGGCGGTGTAGCCCAGCGCCGCATCCATCGCCAGCCGCCGCATCCGCGCCCGGGGGTAACGCACGGTGGTCAGGGCATCCAGCAAAGCGGGCAGGCTTGCGGTCTCCCGCACGGCGTTTTCCAGCCGGTGCTCCAAGCCTTCGGATACCCCGCGCACCGCGGCAAAGGGGGCTTGCCCTGCGCAGGCTGCCCGCAGCAGTGCCAGCTCGCAGTGCCCCATGACCGCAAAATCCGTATACTTTCCGTCATATTCTGCCTGTTTATACAGTTTCAGCGCCTTTTCCGGCACATACGGTGCCAGTGCCGCCGCGCCGCCCTCCGCCCAGAGTGCCCGCAGGGCGCTGGCGCTGGCAAAGGCTGTATGAGCACTTTCGGTCAGTGCCTGCCCGTGGTCTGCGCCCTGCCGGGGCAGGGCGATGGGCTGCATTTCTACATTTTGTTCTATAATAGCTTTACAATACTCTACGGCAAGATTGTTGTTGGGCTTGTCCAGCAGGGCGGCGATGTCTGACCCCGGGCACAGCGCCTGCACCGCCGCCTGCCGGGCGGCGGCAAAGCTGCGTGCCCCGGCGGAAAGCTGCTGCCTGAGCGCGGCACGGTAGTCCTCGCTGCACAGCACCCGGGCAGCTTTTTGCAGCAGGGCGGTGTCCGGGGTCTCTGCCCCAAAGACCAGCGCATCGCACCCGGCAGCAGCCAAAATGCGCACCCCCGCCCGGGCAAAAGCTTCGGCACCGGCGCAGGCACAGGGCGCAGGCAGGGCAAACACAAGGTCTGCCCCGCAGGCCAGCGCCGCCTGCACCCGCACCGCCTCCGGCAACAGCGGCAGCGCGCCCCGCTGGGTAAGTCCGCAGCTCATGGCCACAGCCACCCGCTGCGCCCCCAGCGCCCGCGCCTGCGCCAGCTGCCATGCGTGGCCGTTGTGGAAGGGGTCGTACTCCGCAATGATGCCTGCAAACTTCATGGAACTGCTCCTTTTCGCCAAAAGATTGTTAAAATTATATCGGATATACAGAAAAATCCTGCCGTTTCCGGGATTTGTGGGCAGGATATACAAAAACCTTGTACACAAGTTTTACCGCTTTGCCCGGGTTGCGCCTTGAAAAGCCGTCACGCCTATTATATAATAAACATAGGAATCTGTAAAATTCTGTCCGCAGTTTTTTTCAGGATGCGGACGGTACAAAAATTTTCAGGAGGCAACACAGATGAAGATTCTGGTTATTAACTGCGGTTCTTCTTCCCTGAAGTATCAGCTGATCGATATGGACGGCGAAAAGGTGCTGTGCAAAGGCCTGTGCGAGCGCATTGGCATGGAGAGCAGCATGATCACTCACGAGGCCAACGGCACCAAGGCTACCACCCCGGCAATCTTCCCCACCCACACCGAGGCTTTTGCCGAGGTCGTGAAGAAGATGACCACCGGTGCAGGCAAGTGCATCAATGACGTGAGCGAGATCGACGCCATCGGCCACCGCGTCGTGCATGGCGGCGAGAAGTTCAAGAGCAGCTGCCTGATCACCGATGAGGTCATCAACACTCTGCGTGAGCTGAGCCCGCTGGCTCCTCTGCACAACCCCGCCGGTATTCTGGGTATCGAGGCCGCCCGCAAGGTGTTCGGCAACATTCCCATGGTGGCTGTGTTCGACACCGCCTTCCACAGCACCATGCCGCCGAAGGCTTATATGTACGCCATCCCCTACGAGTACTACGAGAAGTACGGCGTGCGCCGCTACGGCTTCCACGGCACCAGCCACAAGTACGTTGCCCACAAGGCAGCCGAGTACCTGGAGGAGCCCATT
>OGKZ01001911.1_pt1 | contig 12470 bp, 9 predicted proteins | sample 1572571 | NCBI WGS metagenome assembly OGKZ01 (sample SAMEA2581906, study PRJEB24529) | metagenome | biome: Human gut stool | place: China | collected 2011 | reverse complement strand
TGTACTCGCTGGAACCGCTGGATTTCTGCACGCTGGATACCCTCAACTATACCCAGCAGATGCCCTACATCACCCACGGCTTCCTGCGGGCGGACAGCCGCAACAGCATGGGCTTCATCCTGCTGTACGGCAAAAAGAACGTCTCCCGCTACGGTTTCCGCCACTCGGTGCTGGAGGCCACACGCCGCCCGGTGTGCCATGTCATCCTGCAGCGCTGCGCGGGCAGGGATATGCTGGACGATGCCGCTGCCGAGGCCCAGCTGGCCGAGGCGGATGAACTGTTGACGGCTGCGGGCTTTGTGCAGTATCTGCCGCGGCGCTGGGCAAAGCCCGGCTGCGAGGATAAATTCTGGCAGGGCGCTGCTGCCGGCATGGATGTGCTGGCCTTCGGCCTTTGCGCCTGCACAAAGCTGGACGGCATGGAGACCACCAACACCGGTGACCTGAGCGTTTATCTTGTCCACAGTGCGGATTATGAGCAGATCACTGTGTCCACCGTCCCGGCAGAAAAAACCGAATAACAGCTGCAAGGCACAGCTTTTCCCAGCCAATGGGAAGGGCTGTGCTTTTTGTTCCGATGGGTGGAAAGTTCTTCCGCTTTCTTGTGATTATGAAGATTTTTGCCGGATTTTGTTTACGCACCCGGAAAAAGGTGGTATGATAGACTAGGTATAGTCGGGTGATATGGCAGCCGGAACGTCCTGCTGCGTGAGCGCTCTCAGGGGGGATTTGATGAAAAAATATCTCAAAGCGGTCGTGTCCGGGCTGTGCGCCGCGGCACTGGCCCTTGGCTGCGTTGGATGCGGCAGCAGCGCCCAGAATGCAAAGACCACGCAGGTGACCAACATTACGGTGTGGACTTATTATAACGGCGACCAGCTGGAAAGCTTTACCGATCTTGTGGACAAGTTCAACGAGACCGTGGGTGCCGAGAAGGGCATCGTGGTGTCCACCGAGAGTCAGGGCAGCGTGAACGATCTGGAACAGAGCGTGATGGATGCTGCCGAAGGCAAGATGGGTGCGCCCGCCATGCCCAACGTGTTCTCGGCTTATGCCGATACGGTCTATGCGCTGGATCAGATGGATATGGTGGTGGATCTTGCACCCTACCTGACCGATGACGAGAAGGCCCAGTTCATTGACGGTTACCTCTCTGAGGGCGACTTTGACGCCAACGGCAGCGTAAAGATCTTCCCGGTGGCAAAATCCACCGAGCTGATGTTCCTGAACGAGACCGACTGGGAGAAGTTTGCCCAGGCCACCGGTGCCGCCTACGACGACCTTTCCACCGTGGAAGGGCTGGTGGCCACTGCCGGTGCCTATTATGACTGGACCGACGCCCAGACGCCGGAGCCGGACGACGGCAAGGCTCTGTTCGGCCGCGACGCCATGGCCAACTACATGCTGGTGGGGGCCCGGCAGCTGGGCGACACCCTGTTCGAGGTGCAGGACGGAAAGATGACCTTGAACTTTGACAAGGACGTAGCCCGCAAGCTGTGGGACAACTACTATGTGCCCTTCGTCAAGGGGTGGTTTGCCGCTATCGGCCGCTTCCGCAGCGATGATATCAAGGTGGGCAATGTGCTGGCCTATGTGGGTTCCAGCTCCAGCGCCACCTTCTTCCCCGCGCAGGTCATGGTGAACGACACCGAGAGCTACGACATCGACATGACGGTGCTGCCCAGCCCGAAGTTTGCGGGCGGCGAGGATGTGGCCGTGCAGCAGGGTGCCGGTATGGTGGTCACCGCCGGTACGGAGGAAGAGATCAATGCCTCGGTGGAGTTCCTCAAGTGGTTCACCCAGCCGGAACACAACATCTCCTTCTCGGTGGACTCCGGCTACCTGCCGGTGACCACGGCTGCCAACGACATGGAGGCCATCAAGACCAGCGGCCTGGAACTGAGCCCGAAGATGGAGCGCATCCTCTCGAATGCAGTCCAGAGCGTAAAGAACAACACCCTTTATACGCCAAGTGCCTTTGTGGGCGGCAGCAAGGCCCGCAAGGTGCTGGAATACAGTCTGAGCGATCTTGCCTCTGCCGACCGTGCAACGGTGCAGGAGCGGGTGGCCGCAGGCCAGCCCGCCGCCGACGCGGAAGCGGAGTTCCTCACCGACGAATACTTTGATGCCTGGTATGGGGGCATCTGCACTGCACTGGAGGAGTACGCCGGCTGAGCGTAACGACCGGAAACCGACGGGAAAGGGGAGAAGTGCCATGAAGCCTGCCGAAAAGTACCGTGCGTGGAAAGCGCACCGGCCCGAGAAGCCGATCTTCCGCACCATCCTCTTTTCCATGATGGCGGTGCTGCTGGCGGAGGTGATCCTGCTGTCGACCGGCATCGGCCTGACCAATGTGTCCGGGCGGCTGAACCAGAACGCCAAGCAGATCGTGAACATGCAGGTGCGCAACCGCGCCAGCTACCTGCAGGATATGCTGATCAGGGCACAGGAGCTCACCGACATTTCCACCACCATCAACAACCTGACCCAGCAGATGCTGCAGGACGGCACCATTTCGCTGGACACGATGGACCAGAGCAGCGAGGCCGCTGACCCCCTGATGGAGGCCGCCGCGCCCTATCTGGTGAGTGCACTGCGCGCCCGCCCCGTGACCGGCATCTTTCTTGTGATCAACACCCACGACCTTGCGGAAGAGGAAGTGGGCAGCCCCATGCCCAGCGTGTACCTGCGGGACCTGGACCCGGATGCCCGCCCCTCGGAGCGCAAAGCCGACCTGATGATCGAGCGTTCCAGCGCGGCGGTGGTCAAGAAGCTGGGCATCACCACCGACAAAAGCTGGAGCACTGCACTGAGCTACCGCGGCCTGACCAGCAGCGGCTTTGTGTGCACCGTGTTCCAGACCGCCTGGGAGGATGACGAAAAGCTGGACGCCGCCGACTACGGCCGCTGGCTCACCCAGACCTACAAGCTCACCGGTGACGAGCGCACGGCCATTGCCTACTCCCAGCCCCTCATCCTGCCGGACGGCACCGTGTACGGCGTCATCGGTGTGGAGATCCTGACCAGCTATCTGGAAACCAAGATGCCGTATCAGGAGCTGCAGGACGGCGGGCAGGGTACCTATCTGCTGGTGTCCACAACGTCGGGCCTGTCGGACCCGGAACTGTTCCTGACGCTGATGGCGGGCGACGGACTGGATGCCAACGTCATCGACGCGGGCGTGGAAAAGATCACCTGCCGGCAGACGGACGGCGAACGCTGGCTGACGCTGAACGACGAGACCGGCTATGCGGCGGTCCAGAACCTGGACCTGTACAGCCGCAACGCGCCCTTCTCCAACGAAAAGTGGCTGCTGGTGGGCACGGTGCGCAGCAGCATCCTGTTCCGCTTTGCCCACACCGTGCAGCAGGTCATCACCTCTGCGGTGCTCCTCACCCTGCTGCTGGGGGCTGTGAGCAGCCTGCTGGTGTCCCGCGGTCTGGCCCGCCCCGCCGAGCAGCTCTACTGCGAGGTGCTGGCAGCCAACGGCAAACAGACCTTCCCCAAGTTTTCGCACACCGGCATCCGGGAGCTGGACCGCTTTGCGGAGGCCATCACCCAGCTGAACAGCAGCCTTGTGACCAACTCCACCAAGTTTTTGCGCATCATGGACATGGCCAGTGTGGAGCTGGGCGGCTACGAGCTGCGGTATGACACCGGCAGTGTGTATGTGACCAAAAACTTCTTTGCCCTGCTGGGTGCCCCGGAGGTGGACGGCAGCAGCCTGACCGTGCGCACCTTTGGAGAACTGCTGGAGCACATCCAGCTGACCCGCCCCTGCACCGTCAACGCAGAGGGGGACAAGGTGCTGACCGTGGTGCAGGGCGGCCGCACCCGCTATATCATGCTGCGGGTCACCACCGAGGACCGGGTGCAGGTGGGTCTGGCCGAGGATGTGACCGCCGCTACCCAGGAGCGCCTGCGCATCGAGCGGGAGCGCGACTACGACGTCCTCACCGGCCTGTACAACCGGCAGGCATTCCACCGCGTGAGTCATGAACTGTTCCAGAATCCGGAGCGGCTGGGCGTGGCAGCCTTGCTGATGATGGACCTGGACGACCTCAAGCACATCAACGACACCTACGGCCACGACTGGGGCGACCACTACATCCGGAACACCGGCCGCTGCATTGCGGAGCACAGCCCGCCGGGCACCGTGTGCGCCCGCCTGTCCGGCGACGAGTTCCTGCTGCTGTTCTACGGCTATCCCGGCCGGGAGCAGCTGCGCGAAAAGCTGGAAGCACTGACCCGCGCCATGCAGCAGGCCGTGGTGGTACTGCCCAGCGGCAGCGACCTGCACATCAGTATTTCCGGCGGCGTGGCCTGGTACCCGGAGGATGGCCGGGACATCGAGACCCTGAAAAAATATGCAGACTTTGCCATGTATCAGGTCAAGCACTCCACCAAGGGGCAGATGAAGGACTTTGACATCGGCGTGTACAATCAGGAGGCCTACATCGCCCGCACCCGGCGGGAGTTCCACCAGCTCATCAGCGAAGAGCGGGTGTACTACTACTTCCAGCCCATCTTCTCGGCACAGACCGGCAGGGTGCACGCCTACGAAGCACTGATGCGGTCGGACCTGCCCACCCTGCGTTCTCCGGCCACCATCATGAAGCTGGCCCGGGAGCAGGGCGCGCTGTATGAGATCGAGCGGCTGACCTTCCGCAAGGCACTGGAAGAATTTGACAACCTGCGCAGCAAAAATCTCGTGGACCGGCAGGCCCTGATCTTCATCAACTCCATTGCCAGCGTCAGCCTGCGCCGGGAGGACAGCGAGTATATGGACCAGCGCTGGCACGAGCTGCGCCGCCAGATGGTCATTGAGATCACCGAGGAAGAGGAGATGAACCGGGAGGCACTGGAAACCAAACGCCACGCTCCGGGCTTCTCCGGCATGTTTGCGCTGGATGACTACGGCAGCGGCTACTCCAACGAGGGCAGCCTGCTGGAGCTGGCGCCCCGGTTCATCAAGGTGGATATCAGCATCATCCGCGGCATTGATTCGGATCCCGACAAGCAGCAGATCCTGCGCAACGTGGTGCGCTACGCCCAGCCGCGCAGCATGCAGATCATTGCCGAGGGTGTGGAAACGGCCGCCGAGATGCGCACCGTCATCGACCTGGGGGCCGACCTGCTGCAGGGCTACTTCCTGGCGCGGCCGGCCGCTGTGCCCGACCCCATTGCCCCGGAGGCAGCGGAGATCATCCGAGCTATCTAGGACAGCAACCGCCGGAAGCGCTTCTGAACCGCCCAAAAGAGCAGGAAATTCCAGATAGAACTGGAATATCCTGCTCTTTTTATACGGTGAGGAACGCAATTTGGCACCCGGCCAATTTACCTCTGGTGTTTGGCCGGGCGCTGCGGTATACTGGGGTGGAACGAAAAACGGCACGGGAGGTGCTTTGAAAAAATGGTACAGGTGGATCTGATCACCGGGTTTCTGGGGGCCGGCAAAACGACCTTTCTGCGCCGGTACGTCCGGTATCTGGTGGAGCAGGGGCACAACGTCTGCATTCTGGAAAACGACTTCGGCGCGGTGAACGTGGATGCCATGTTGGTGCAGGACCTGCTGGGCGACCGGTGCGATCTGGAGACCATTGGCGGCGGGTGTGACTGCGATACCCACCAGCGGCGCATGCGCACCAAGCTCATCGCCATGGCCATGCGCGGCTTTGACCGGGTGGTGGTGGAACCCAGCGGCATTTTTGATGTGGACGAATTCTTTGACGTGCTGCGGGACGACCCGCTGGACCGCTGGTACCGCATCGGCAATGTGATCGCCATTGTGGACGCCATGCTGCCGGAAGCATTGTCGCCGCAGGCGGAATATCTGCTGGCCTCCGAGACGGCCAATGCAGGCCGGGTGCTGCTGAGCCGTGCGCCGCAGGCCGGGCCGGAACAGTGCCGGGCAGCCATTGCCCACCTGGACCGCGCGCTGGAAGCCTGCAAGTGCTCCCGCCGCTTTGCCCCGGACGAGATCCTCACCAGGGACTGGGCCGCCCTCACCGACGCCGACCTTGCACAGATCGCCGCCTGCGGCATGCGGCAGGCCAGCTGCGAAAAGCTGCACTTTGATGAGCACAAGGCCTTCGGCTCCCTGTGCTTTCTGGAACAGCACCTCACGGTGGAGCAGCTGCAGCAGGCAGCTGCCCGGCTGTTCGGGGACCCGGCCTGCGGGCAGGTGCTGCGGGTCAAGGGGTTTGCCCCCACCCGGGACGGCTGGCTGGAGCTGAACGCCACCGCCGCCGGGCAGACACTGGCCCCCATCCCGCAGGGGCAGGATGTGCTCATCGTCATCGGCGAGGGGCTGGACAGGGCAAGGATCGAAACGCAGCTTCACCGCTGAGCTTTCAGCGAACGTTGTAAAACTGGTGCAAAAAAGGAGAACGGAATCATGAAAAAGAACCCGCAGATGCCCTCGGCGCGGCGCATCCTCGGCATGGTGGTCGGTATTGTGATCATCGGGCTGGGCATTGCACTGTTCAAGCAGTCTCACCTTGGCAACGACTCCATCAGCGCACTGAATATGCGTCTGGCCGAGATGCTGGGCATCTCGCTGGGCGTGCAGAACCTGTGCACGAACATCCTGTTCTTTGCACTGCAGTTCTGGTTCGGGCGCAAGTACATCGGCCTTGGCACCTTTGTCAACGGCATCGGCGTCGGGTTCATTATCACGGCCTTCTACGACCCCATTGCGGCCCACTTTGGCCCGGCCGAGGCGCTGGGCCTGCCGGTGCAGCTGCTGTGGGTGGCGCTGGCGGTGCCGGTCACGGCGCTGGGGGCTTCGCTGTACCAGACGGCAGATCTGGGCATCGCCCCGTACGATTACCTCTCGCTGGGCCTGCGGGACTACACCCCGGTGCCGTACTTCGGCTGCCGCGTGTTCACCGATGCGCTGTGTGCGCTGCTGTGCTGGCTGCTGGGCGGCCTTGTGGGCATCGGTACGCTGATCTGTGCCTTCTGCCTGGGGCCCTTCATCCAGTTCTTCAACGGGCTGGTGTCGGAGCGGGTGCTGCACTACAAGCCGGGCGGCCAGTAAGATCGGGAAATCAAAAAGGCGTGCACCTCCTTTGCGGAAGTGCACGCCTTTTGCTGTGCAGAAATCAGAACTTGAACAGCGGGGTGCCGGCCAGGATGTCGCCCTCTGCCAGCATCTTCAGCTCGCCCAGATCGTCGCCGTTGGTCACGATGATGGCGGTAGCGGTGGGATGGCCTGCGGCGCGGATGGCGTCCAGATCCACCTTCAGCAGCGGGGTGCCGGCCTTGACCTTGTCACCCTCCTTGACCAGAGCCTTGAAGCCCTTGCCGTTCATCTCCACGGTGTCCATGCCGACGTGCACCAGGATCTCGATGCCGTCTTCGCTGGTCAGACCGACGGCGTGCAGGGTGGAAGCCACCTGGTTCACAGTGCCGTCAAAGGGGGCATACACGGTCTTGCCGGTGGGCTCGATGCCGCAGCCGGGGCCCAGGATGCCCTGTGCGAACGTCTCGTCGGGGATGTCGGCCTGTGCCAGGACCTTGCCGCGGATGGGAGCCAGAACGGTCTTGCTCTGGCCAAAGAACTTGGCGGTTTCTTCTTCTTCGGCCTTGTTGCCGAACAGCTTGTCAAAAAAGCCCATGATAATAATCCTTCCTTCTGATCATATTCAGGGGTGCGGCCGCCGCGCGGGCCTGCTGCGCCCAAACCCATATGGTATATTCAAAAGATACCATACTGCGCCCCAAAATGCAACTGCAATCCTGCACAAACTCCGGCGGGGTTTGCTGTTACATCAGCGCAATCAGCTGCTCGATCTCTTCCATGCGGGTGGCCCAGCTGGTGGCGATGCGCACCACGGTGTGGGTATCGTCGAACTTCTCCCAGAAGCCGAACTTCGCCCGGCCTTCCAGTGCGGCCAGCTGGGCGTTATCCAGAATCACGAACACCTGATTGGTAGGCGAATCCATAAAAAAGCGATAGCCCTTGGCGGCCAGACCCTTCTTGAGGGCGTTGGCGGTGTCGATGGCGTTTTTGCTGATCTTCGTGTACAGATCATCGGTGAACAGCACATCGAACTGGATGCCCAGCAGACGGCCCTTGGCCAGCAGGGCACCCTGCTGCTTGACCATGGTCATGAAGTGGGCCGGGGCACCGTGGGGGAACACCACGGCCTCGCCGCACAGGGCACCCACCTTGGTGCCGCCGATGTAGAACACATCGGTGAGCCGGGCGATGTCGGCCAGGGTCACGTCGGTGCCCTCGGCCATCAGGCCGTAGCCCAGCCGGGCACCGTCCAGAAACAGCGGCATCCGGTATTCCTGACAGACGGTGTGCAGATCTTCCAGCTCCTGTTTTGTGTACAGGGTGCCGTACTCGGAGGGGTGGGAGATGTACACCATGCCGGGGAACGCCATGTGGTCGTGGTTGGCGTCGGCATAGAAGGTGGCGCACCAGTCCCGTACATCGGCGGCAGACACCTTGCCCTCGTGGGCCGGCAGGCTGATCACCTTGTGGCCGGTGTACTCGATGGCACCGGCTTCGTGGGCGGCCACATGGCCGGTGGCCGCGGCCAGCACGCCCTGCCAGCGCTGCAGCATGGAGGCAATGACGATGGCGTTGGTCTGGGTGCCGCCGGAGATGAAGGTCACGTCGGCGTCCGGGCAGGCGCAGGCGGCGCGGATCTTCTCCCGTGCGCTGGCGCAGTAGGGGTCGGTACCGTAGCCGGACACCTTTTCAAAGTTGGTCTCGGTCAGTTTCTGCAGGATGGCGGGATGGGCACCCTCGCAGTAGTCATTTTCAAAGTACAGCATAAAAACGCTCCTATAGTTCAGATGCATCCATTGTAACCCCCGGCCGCAGGCTTGTCAAATAGGAAAAAAGCGCAGAGGGCGGACAGCCAAAATGCTGTCGGAATTGCGCCCCGAAGTAGTTGCTGCTGCCAAGGCCTCCTTCCGGGCGGTATGGGATGCTGGTTCCGGTATAGCCCGGAACCGGCACACCGTCAATGTGGCAGCGTTTTTGCTGATTCTTTAGCAGGGGTGTGGTATAATCTTATATTGGGACAGAATAAAATCAGGAGGGGGTGAACCGTTTATGAAAAAAAGTACCTGGTCCCGCGACCTTCTGGTCATGCTTGCCGCACTGTGCGTCGCCGGGGTGGCGGTGGTATGGGTGCAGCGCATCACCGGCCGCATCGACGGCGTGGCTATGCTGATCTTCATGCTGGCTGTGTTTGTCACCTCCATGTACACCGACGGTTATCTCTGGGGCGTGCTGGCCTCGCTGGCAAGTGTGCTGGCGGTCAACTTTGCCTTTTTCACCCCCTATTTTGCCTTCAATTTTACCCTGCCGGAAAATCTGTTCTCCGGCCTTGTGATGCTGGCCGTATCCATCATGACCAGTACCCTGACCACCCGGGTCAAAAAACAGGAGCAGCTGCGCATGGAGACCGAGCGGGAAAAAATGCGTGCCAACCTTCTGCGGGCGGTCTCCCACGACCTGCGCACGCCCCTCACCTCCATTTACGGGGCCTGCTCCACCGTGACGGAAAACTACGATTCGCTGGGCAAGGAACAGGCCCTCAAGCTGCTGCGGGAGGCCTGCGAGGATGCCCAGTGGCTCAACCGTATGGTGGAGAATCTGCTTTCCGTGACCCGCTTCGACGGGGAACAGGTGGCGGTCAAAAAGACCCCCACCGTGCTGGAAGAGCTGCTGGACGCGGTGCTGGTCAAATTCAAAAAGCGCTGCCCGGACGTTCCGGTGCAACTGGAGCTGCCGGAGGACTTTGTTATGATCCCCATGGACTCCATGCTGATCCAGCAGGTGCTGATGAACCTGTTGGAGAACGCGGTGCTCCACGCCGAGGGCATGACCACCCTGACGCTGCGGGTGTTCACGCTGGGCAGCCGGGCTGTGTTTGAGGTGAAGGACGACGGCTGCGGCATCCCGAAAGAACGTCTGCGCACCCTGTTCTCCGGCACCGGCGGCCCGGACCCCAACGCCCCGGCCGACAGCGGCAAGCACGGCATGGGCATCGGCCTGTCGGTGTGCGCCGCCATCATCAAGGCCCACGGCGGCGAGATCGACGCAGAGAGCCGCCCCGGCGAGGGCACGACCATCCGTTTCTGGCTGGAGACGGAGAAAATCGAACTGGAGGACGCAGAGGATGAGCAATAATAAATATAAGGTGCTGATCGTGGAGGACGAGGCGAACATCTGCAGCTTCATTGAAACGCTGCTGACCACGAACGACTATCAGGCGCTGGTGGCGCACACCTGCACCATGGGCCTGACCCTGTTCGCCTCCCACAACCCGGATCTGGTGATCCTGGATCTGGGCCTGCCGGATCGGGACGGGCTGGAGCTGATCCGTACCGTGCGGCAGAAGTACATGACCCCCATCATCGTGTTGTCGGCCCGTACCGACGAGATGGATAAGATCGAAGCGCTGGATCTGGGTGCCAACGATTACATCACCAAACCCTTCGGCACCGGGGAACTGCTGGCCCGGGTGCGGGTGGCCCTGCGCCTGAACCGCTACAGCCGCACCGGAGATGCCGCATCCGGCGGAGAGTTCCAGGCTCAGGGACTGCGCATCAACTACGACCGCCGCAAGGTGTTCGTGGAAGGGCAGGAGGTGCGCCTGACCCAGACGGAATACAACATCGTGGCCTTTTTGTCCCAGCATGCCGGCCGGGTGATGACCTACGCCGCCATCGTGCGGGCCATCTGGGGCGACACCGACGTGGGCAGCACCAAAAAGCTGCAGGTGAACATGGCCAACATCCGCAAAAAGCTGGGCAGCCGCCCCGGCAGCAACCCCTACATCCTCAACGAGCTGGGGGTGGGTTACCGCATGATCGACGAGGACCCGGAGAGCCGTCAGACTGCAGAGGAGGGCGCATGATCCTTGCACTGGTAATTTTTGCTGTCACCTATCTGCTCATGCTGGCACTGCCCAAAGAGCGCCCGTGGGTGGCGCTGTGCAGTGCGGCGGTGTTCATGGCGCTGGGACAGCTGGGCGTGTATGATTTTTCGCTCTCGGCGGCGCTGGGGGCGGTGGATTACAATGTGCTGCTGATGATGTCTGGCACCATGGGGATCGTGTCGCTGTTCATCCGGAGCCGGATGCCGGCCCGCCTGGCCGAGCAGCTGATCGTCCGGGTGCCCAATGCCCAGTGGGCTGTGTGCGTGCTGGCACTTTTTGCCGGGGTCATCAGTGCATTTGTGGACAATGTGGCCACAGTGCTCATGGTGGCACCGGTGGGCCTGGCCATTGCCCGCAAGCTGAAGATCTCGCCGGTTCCGGTGATCATTGCCATTGCGGTGTCCTCCAATCTGCAGGGCGCAGCCACGCTGGTGGGGGATACCACCAGCATCCTGCTGGGCGGCTTTGCGGAGATGAACTTCTTTGACTTTTTCTGGATGCACGGCCGCCCGGGCGTCTTCTGGGGTGTGGAGCTGGGCGCGTTGACCTCCCTGCTGGTGCTGCTGTGGCTGTTCCGGCGAGAAAAACAGCCCATCACCGCCCGTGTGGAAACACAGGTGGAAGATGACGTGCCCACCGCCCTGATGCTGCTGACGGTGGGGCTGCTGATCGTGGCATCTTTCCTGCCGCAGCCGGAAAGCGGCCTGCTGGCGACGCTGTACGAGCTGCGCAGCGGGCTCATCTGCATGACCCTGTGCGTGGTGGGCGTGGTCCGTGCTTGCCTGCGGGAACACTCGGCAAAGCCGCTGGTGCAGGTGATGCAGGAACTGGACCGGGACACCTTGCTGCTGCTCTTCGGGCTGTTCATCGTGATCGCGGGCATCCGCACGGCGGGTGTCATCGACGCTGCCGCGCAGCTGTTCCATACCGTGGCCGGGGAGGATCCTTTCCGGCTGTATGTGCTGCTGGTGGTGGTATCGGTGGTGCTGTCGGCCTTCATTGATAACATCCCCTATGTGGCCACCATGCTGCCGGTGGTGCAGGGCATTGCCGCGCTGATGAACAATGGTGCAGGCATGGCACCGGAGGTGTTTTACTTCGGGCTGCTCACCGGCGCAACGCTGGGCGGCAATCTGACCCCCATCGGGGCATCGGCCAACATTGCGGCCATCGGCATCCTGCGCAAGAATGGTGAGACCGTGCGCACAGCCGACTTTTTGCGCATCGGGGTGCCCTTTACACTGGCGGCAGTGCTGACCGGCTCGGTGTACCTGTGGCTGGTGTGGGGCCGCGCGTTGTAAGCAACAGAAAATGTCTGCCGCCAGCGCCCGGCGGCCACGCTCAAACGACCAAATAAACCGCCCGTCCTGTGCCGGAAAACCGGCCTGCGACGGGCTTTTTTACGGAAGTATGACGTTTTATAAAAAGAGAAAAGTTTTTTGCGGAAAACGCTTGACAATTCCGGTATATCTGGTATAATAACTATCGTTCCGAGCGACACGGCTCACGAACAAAACAGAATATGCGGATATGGCGGAATTGGCAGACGCGTTAGATTCA
>OGKZ01001907.1_pt1 | contig 12486 bp, 9 predicted proteins | sample 1572571 | NCBI WGS metagenome assembly OGKZ01 (sample SAMEA2581906, study PRJEB24529) | metagenome | biome: Human gut stool | place: China | collected 2011 | reverse complement strand
GAAAGAAAAAAGCCACATGTTTGTGACTGGTCCGGATGTAGTAAAAACTGTGATTCATGAGGAAGTAAGTAAAGAAGAGCTGGGTGGCGCAATGACACATAGCAGCAAGAGCGGTGTGACTCACTTTATGTGCAATACCGAAGAAGAATTGCTGATGAGCATCCGTGAACTGCTTTCTTTCTTACCGCAGAATAATATGGATGAAGCCAAGAAACAACCTTGCACTGACGAAACAAACCGTGAAGATGCTTCTCTGGATACCATCGTTCCGGTAGATCCGAACGTACCGTATGACATGAAAGACATTATCGAACGCGTTATAGACAACGGTTATTTCTTCGAAGTGATGCCGAACTTTGCTAAGAATATTATCATTGGCTTTGCCCGTATGGCAGGTCGTTCGGTAGGTATCGTAGCGAATCAGCCAGCTTATCTTGCCGGTGTTCTCGATATTGACGCCAGCGACAAAGCAAGTCGTTTTATCCGTTTCTGCGATTGCTTCAATATTCCATTGATTACATTCGAAGATGTTCCGGGATTCCTTCCGGGATATACGCAGGAAAACAACGGTATCATCCGTCACGGCGCAAAAATAGTTTATGCGTTCGCAGAAGCTACTGTTCCCAAACTGACTGTTATTACCCGCAAAGCTTACGGCGGCGCTTATATCGTAATGAACTCCAAGCAGACCGGAGCTGACGTGAACTTCGCTTACCCAAGTGCAGAAATTGCTGTAATGGGTGCGGACGGCGCCATCAATATCCTGTTCCGCAAAGCTGACGAAGCAACAAAGGCTAAGGAACTGGAAGCCTACAAAGAAAAGTTTGCTACTCCGTATCAAGCTGCCGAACTGGGATATATTGACGAAATCATTTATCCGAGACAGACTCGCAAACGTCTGATTCAGGCACTGGAAATGACGGAAAATAAGATGCAGACAAACCCGCCCAAGAAGCATGGTAATATGCCTTTATAACAACTAGATAAGGTGCGCAAAAGCACCACTCATAAAACGAGCTTGCAGAGATTCTATGATATACTTTAGGAGATTTGTAAGCTCGTTTCTTATTTGTAAGCCTGCCGTTTTTTATATGTGACAAAAAAAACGGCACCTCGATTCACATCGCAGCACCGTCACAACACAAACACAAAATAAAACACGACAAAACTACTATGCAATCTTCCTGTTATGCCGGGGAGGCATATTCACTAGCCTATATATATTCGCATACCTACAAGTAGCCATCAGGCGATTTGCATATATAAAACATTCTGATTTTTATTTTGTTCACGAAAGGAGAAGTAAAAATATTATTTTTTCTCCTTATAGTCTTTCAGGAAGCCTTCCATCAGCCATTTGGCGAGTGCCTGACGATTGGAATTCATCACCAGCCGACGCTGATCGAACGTATTCTGGATATTGCCCAACTCCACAAAAACGGAAGCGGGAGTGGTATGGGAAAGCACATATAAGTTGCGCCCGCTCACTGTGCCGGAAAAACCCCGATTAGGCTGATGCTTATCATATTTTGACTCAAACGTATCTTTCATATTATTCGCCAATCGTTTGCTGTCTCCTTTTTTATTCGAATAATAGAAAAATACATCCGTTTGTTTTCCCTTACTACGACTATCGATATGAATAAAAATCGCCCTGCAATAAGAGTGATTCTTACGGTCTTTCCGGTAAAGGGCATTTATTTTATCACAACGTTGCTGAAGGCGTTGCACTTGATTTAAAGGAATTGCATCCCCCATACAAGTCTCACGTTTACTGTTCGACAGATACGAATCATCACGAATACCATCTTTGGCATCTTGAATGATGATATGCACTTCGGCTCCTTCCTGCATCAGGTTACGTGCCAGACGGAGTGCAATATCATAAGCGTATTCATCTTCATGCAGTTCGTATCTACCCACTTTTCCAATAGCTCCCGGATCGGGACCTCCGTGTCCGCTGACCACATAGAAACAAGCACCGGCAAGACGGTTGGAAGTGACTTTCACATCAGCCAGTTGTTTTCCAAACAGAGGCTGATTGAGGGTAGTTCCTATTTTTGTTGATTTAGCTTTCGGAGATTGTTGCTTTGTCCCGGTATTTCCGGAAGGTGATTTCTTGATGGGAGGAATAACATACGTCACGCCCACTTTAAGCACATTGTTCTTTCCCAGTTTCTGTTTATTCAGCTCAATAAAGTCGTCGTAATACTTCTTCGGAGAGCGGTTGTGCCTTAATAGAAAAGAAGAGATACCTTCACCCGCCTTCGGGGTTGCCTTCTGCTGTGCCCAAAGAGTTGTGCCCGAAAAAAGAAAAGCTAAGAATAAAAGAATATAGAGTTTATTTTTCATAACTACATTAACTATCTCCTTCGCAAGAGTATCATTTCACTCATAAACAGGGCAAAAATACAATTATTTTCCCTACTTTTGCAGCATTAAAACATTTTTTGAAATAAAACATTAAAACCCGATAACATTATGGCAAAACAATTCAAACCGGAAACCCTGTGTGTACAGGCAGGATGGACGCCTAAAAAAGGCGAACCACGCGTATTGCCCATCTATCAAAGTACAACTTTCAAATACGATACCAGCGAGCAGATGGCCCGCCTGTTCGATTTGGAAGACAGTGGTTACTTTTATACCCGCCTGCAAAATCCAACGAATGACGCTGTTGCCGCCAAAATCGCTGCCCTTGAAGGTGGTGTAGCCGCTATGCTGACTTCCAGCGGTCAGGCAGCCAACTTCTATGCCATTTTTAATATCTGCCAGGCAGGAGATCACTTCGTTTGTTCCTCCGCTATTTATGGAGGTACGTTCAACCTGTTCGGAGTGACGATGAAGAAACTAGGCATCGATGTGACTTTCGTAAATCCGGATGCCAGCGAAGAAGAAATTTCTGCAGCTTTCAAACCGAATACAAAGGCTTTGTTTGGCGAAACAATTTCCAATCCTTCTCTGGAAGTGCTGGATATTGAAAAGTTCGCACGTATCGCACACAGTCACGGGGTCCCCTTGATTGTTGACAACACCTTCCCTACTCCTATCAACTGTCGCCCGTTTGAATGGGGAGCTGACATCGTAGTTCATTCTACTACCAAATATATGGACGGACACGCTACAAGCGTAGGTGGCTGTATCGTAGATAGCGGTAATTTTGACTGGGATGCTCACGCAGAAAAATTCCCGGGACTTTGTACTCCGGACGAGTCTTACCACGGGCTGACTTACACGAAAGCATTTGGCAAAGGTGCCTATATCACCAAAGCAACCGCGCAACTGATGCGTGACCTCGGCAGCATCCAAAGCCCGCAAAACTCTTTCTTATTGAATCTGGGACTTGAGACACTGCACCTGCGTATGCCTCAACACTGCCGTAACGCACAGAAAGTGGCCGAATATCTTTCTAAAAATGAGAAAGTAGCTTGGGTAAACTATTGTGGTCTGCCGGACAACAAATATTACAGCCTGGCACAGAAATATATGCCGAACGGTTCTTGCGGAGTTATCTCCTTCGGTCTGAAAGGCGGACGTGATGTGTCTATCAAGTTTATGGATTCACTGGAATTCATCGCTATCGTTACTCACGTAGCCGATGCACGCAGTTGCGTGCTCCATCCGGCAAGCCATACTCACCGCCAGTTAACGGATGAGCAACTGATGGAAGCCGGTGTACGTCCGGACCTGATCCGCCTATCGGTAGGTATCGAAAATGCGGATGATATCATTGCTGATATCGAACAGGCTTTGAACGCATAACAATACCGTAAAGGTATCAAATACTAAGTAAGAGAAGGCACGGGAAATCTTTCATTCCCGTGCCTTTTTATTTGCCACAAAAAGAAAATTAATTTCGAAGAGAATCATTTCAAATGTGAACCGATAAATCCTTCCAGATGATTATAAATCCTCGGCAGACAAACTGGAAATCACTGTATCCACCCAATATACAACTGTTCTATCCGCCGGCAAAACTCCTTCCAGATAAGGTGAATCGGATACCTCCTCCAACCATGCCGTAGTAATCGGTCCTCTTTCTCTTGTAGAACTTTGAGTTCCTAAATACGGACTAAAATTAAAAAACGTGTGTTGTTGCTCTACATTATTTTTATCTATATATGTAAAGACAAAAGCCTTTTTCTGTTTTCCACCCAATGAAGCCCACTCTATCTGGTATGTTCCTTCAACAAGAATTTGCTCATCCTCTGTCTTATAAATGAATTTCCCTCCTGTTCCTTCTTCAGATAAATGATATACATCATCCGGCCGCAAAATGCAGATATCTCCTTTATTTATAAAAGAATAAGGAGCCATTGCCACATTTACTTTTTCCTGCAACTCGCTTTCCGAATCCAATGACAACATATCTTCACTGGGTCTGGAAACCTGAAATTCAGGTTGGTCGACGCACATAAATGTCAATACGCCATAAGAAACAGTCACAGGCAGGGTGACATAATTACCATCCTTATCAGTAACGGTAACCGTTACTTTCCCTTTTTTACCATGCGAACTAAGCCATAATCGGTTGTCGATGACTGTTGCTGTCACAATTGTTTCATCGGAGCTTTGTGCAGAGTAGCCACCTTTTCCATTGGCTATCCCGATATTCTCCGCTTCCCATCCGTTAAGATACAAGACTGTAGAAGAAACTGTGTTTGTACAAGTTCCTGTTTCGTCAACCAGTTCGGAACCACTAAATAAGATAATCTCTGCATCATCTTGACAGGCTGATACACAAAAAGCCATAACAGAAAGAAGAAAGAAGCCTAATAAAGTTTTTGTTTTCATATTTTCAGTGGTATGGTTAAATCCCGGCATATGCCATTGTTTTGCAAAGATATAAAGTATTTGTAAAAAACACTATCTTTGTATGAAAAGTTACCAATAGTACAGATCCACTAGATTCTTCCATACAGTGTAAGTTATATGAGATATACAACAGAAGGTCATTGAAAAGGACGTTCCCGGGGGAAAAAGGGAATGGGAAATACGGGAACGTCCTCAAAACATAACAATACAGAAATATGGACTTTCACAAGGGCGCATTTCTGTCTCTCTTATGCAACATTCCCTTCTATAAAAATATGGAGGAAATATCTGGAGAGGATATCATTATGTGGGAAATTTAGTTTATAGTCTTAAAAGCAATCTGATTGCATCAAAGTGATGAACGATAGGCAGTCCGAATATATTCTCCTACTGCATTGTCATCATTGATTTCTATGTATTTTTTCAATAAATCCGCAAATCCGAATTTTATCTGTTCCGTTTGCTTGTTCTCGCAGGCTGTAGAATATTCATCAACAGCCATGAGAAAATCCTGCATTCGTTCATTCAGCATTGTTCCTCCTGTACAAACCACATCGGAAATATAGGCTTGGATACTACCATTTTCTATGACAACAGGGAGGCGGTATTCCAGTCCCGATTTGCCGGCACGAATAGAAAGCACTTTTACTACGGGCGACACAATAGTCACCGTATCGGAAAAATCAAACTTTCCGTGGACTATTTCTGCACTATCTACCAGCTGCCCGCTCGAAAAATCTTTCATATAAACCATTTTTCCTTCGAATTCGGGCAAAGGTGCACTGCCGTTAATCTCGTAACCTTTTATCTGATGCCCGGTGCAAGCCACTATCAGACATATTCCCGGAAGAAAAGATAAAAGTTTCACATATCTGTTCATTAAGCTCTTCATTCTTCTTTAAAAAAGAAAAGCCGTCCGCACTATCAGCAGAACGGCTTTCTCTTTTCATTCATACATTTGTATAATCATTCATCCTTAGAATCTGAATCCCAGTTTCACTACAGGCATTTCAAATATTTTGATATTGTGGTGACTGGCGTTATATTTATCAAATCCTTTCGGGCAAATCTGTATCAAGTCATAGCGGTAAGCCAGAGGGTGCATTTCGAAACCGAAAACAAAACCTTTGGCAATGCTATACTCAATACCTGCTACGGCAGCTACTTTGAAACCGTACATCTGACCGGCTTTACTTCCGGAAACATAGACCTGTGACGGAAGTTCTTCCGAGTCGTCACTATCCTTATAGGTGTCTCCGGTGTATGGTTCGGTTGTTTCAATGCGTGCCATCTGGAAGCCGAGTGCGCCTCCAAGATACGGATGAATACGTTCGTTGCGAGTCTTGAAATAGTAGTTGGAACCGACAGATACATACCAGTTGTTAGTCATCTGTGCATTGATATAACTTTGCGCAGGGATAATCATGTCAGGTACACTGTTGTCTCCTTCTACATAGTCTTTCTTAGGAGTGAGGCTAACGTTCATGCTGAACTGGAAATTTACATCCCAATTGTCAGACACGAAATACTTACCTTCAATTCCGGCTATATTGACCAGACTATTATTATTCAGACTCCCGATGTTCAGATAGCGGTTCAGATCGCCGGAGTTATCCTTCCCTCCATTGGGAAGTCCGACTACTCCTCCGTCATTGGAGAACTTAGGAAGCAGATAAGAGGTGTTCTCGTTAAAGAACTTTCCGCTACCAAGCAGGACTGAAACCTGCCACTGTCCTTTTTTCGGGGCAAACGACGCATCATCACTGCTGCTGTAACGCTGCGCCATTGAAGGCGCAGCTGTCATACAGGTCAGCAAAAGTAATGTGCATAGTTTTTTTATCATCTTGTTACTTTTACGTAGTTAGGGAATTATTTCAAGAAGATAGCAAGAAGTGCTTTCAATTGAGCGCTTGCAGCATCATAGTCTGCCTTGGCAGCATCATATTCAGCCTGTTTTACTTTGATATTTTCCTGAATACTTGCCAATGATTCAGTAATATAATCTGTATCAGTATAAGTACCTGCCGCTAATTTCTCTATATTTCTCTTAGCTTTAGCAACATCGGCCTTAGCGGCAGTGACATTTGCCAAAGCAATCATATGTTCTTGCTTAACCAAATTCTTGATAGCTTCCAAAGAACCTAAATCACCATTAGTAAAGTTATTATTCAAATAAACAGTGATTTCCGTTTCAATCTTACCTTTGATAATTTCATTATTGCCGTATTCTTTTTGTACTGTTGCAATATTATCATTTACTTCTTTAAAGACTTTATCATAAGCAGCTTGGGCTTCGTCGTTAGCTTTCTTAGCTTTATCTACAGCATCCGCCAAAGCAGCATTTGCTTTATCTTGAGCAGCCTGTTCTACAGCTTTTTGAGCAGTAAATGCTTCTTTCAAAGCTTTGTAAGTTTCTACCTGATCAATTATAGCTTGTAGACTAGCCGTTTCTGCTGTTGCCCAAATCATCTTACCAAGAGAACCATAATTACCATTCTTCAAAGCGTCTACATGGTTACCACCAGCCGCAGCTATTACTTCGTCCTTAGATACTGGCAATCTTCTTGGATTATTACCTGAATTGAAATTATCGCTAAATACAGCAGAAGAAGCAGATTTCCACTTTTCCAATGGAGTCTTTACACTGGAATCTTGCTCTACATCTATTAATTTTCCAATATTTTCTTTACTAATTTCATTTGCAGTAGCAATGTCACCAGCATCCCAAATGATAAAGCCTAAATCTACTCCAACAACTTTTTTAAAGTTATCAGCGTCTGCTATCAACCAAGCAGAGATTTTTTTCGTATCACTTCCTTTTGTTGCAGTTGCCTTAGTAACTTGTGCTTCTTTAGCCAATGCATCCTTATAGTATGCAACTAAAGCCGTAGCTACAGCATCAATATTAGCTTCTTTTTTTCTATCTTCCGGTTTAAGTCCATTATATTTCTTTATTGCAGCATTAGCGGCTACCTCTGATTTCTCCAATTCTATTTTCAGACTTTCATCATAAGCTGCCATTGCATCTTCCCATGCTTTATAATCTTTAGCATAGTTCTCTTCTGCTTCTTTTTGTGCTGCAAGAGCTGTAGCCAATTGTGGTTTGGCCCATTCTATATTTTCCAAATCAACACCTTTAGTAGCCTTATCAATCAGCTTAACCCAACCATCAATCTGACTTTGTGCTTCAGTAATTTGTATACTTTTAGCATAGGCAAAAGTACCAGTAGAAGAATTATAACCAGCAACAGTTGTTCCACTAGGTATTACATCATTCAATCCTTTCTTTACACTTTCAGCCTCTACTTTCTTAGAATAAGCTGCAGCTGTTTTAGCTTTGTTCTTGTTAGAGTTCTGGTTATTTTTAGCAGTCTCCAACTTATTGCTAGTAGCTTCCAAGTCAGATATCAGTTTAGGATTAGCAACTTCCAACTTGCCTTTTTCAATATTATACTGTTGTTCCTTGACTTTTGCAGCAGCAATTTCTTCTTCCAGCTTCTTGACTTCTGCTTCCCAATCTGCAACAGTAGTATACTCATTATCCAAGATAGCTTTCAAGTTATCAGCATACTTCTGCGTCATTTCTAAAGCAAATTCTGCATTTTTCAATGCATTATCCAAAACCGCTTCTAAATTATTATCAGCTACTATATCAGAATAGTTAGCTAATTGCTCCTGAAGTTTTTTCAAGCTACCGGCTTTATAGCCATCCGCAGACTGGGTAGGATCTTCAGTAATAAGATAAACATAATACTTAGTCGTAGAAGAATTAGTCTCCGTGCTTTCATCCGGATTTGTAGTAGTAGTGGAATTCGCAACTTCCGATGACAGAATTCTTTTGATAACAGTTGTTGAATATCCATACATTGCCTTGTCCATTGCTTGTTTTGCATAGGCGACTTGCGCTTGTACACCATTCAAACGAGCTTGTTCTTCATCTGTCAGCAATAACTTGGAAGCTTCAATCTGTTCCATAGCTTGCTTGTAAGCTTCCTGTGCTTTAGCAGTGGCAGTTTCGGCAAGAAGCATTTTTTCCTTATACTGCTCAACAATCAATGCCTTTTCATTTTCCCACTTAGTTTTGTCAGCTTCCGCTTTTGCAATGGCAGCTTCCGCTTCTGCTTTTGCTTGTGCAGTAGCAGCTTCTTCCTTTTCAATCAGGAGTTGCTTCAACTGAATATCCAGTTCATGCAACTGCAAATCAATTTCTGCAGATTTATTCTGAAGTGCCAAACCTGCATTAACTAACTCTTGCTCTGCAACCTGTGCTTTTCTCAATTCAGCCTCTACAAGCTCAACTGCAGCTTGAGCTTTGATAAAATCAGACTTTGCTCCCCTAAGTTCTGCAATGCCTTCCGGTTCATCGGTATCAATACATCCCGTGAATGTCGCCGTCGTACCTGCCATGAGCAAGGTTGCGACTAAATACGTCCATTTTCTCATAAAAGTAAATTAAATGTTATACAATTAATAAATAAAAAATTTGTTTGTACTAATTCATGATTTATTTCGCTTCACTCCCCCTCTTCCCGTTACTTTGTAGGTAACGGGAAAACCCTTGTGCCTGCTCTTTTAGAGTAGTCTATACTAGAAAATAATACGATATATGACGAATCTTCTTACCCCTGCTTATGAGAAAAAGTAGAGGGGCGGGAAATCTATTGCAAAATTTAGACGTAAACAAAGCTCTAAGACAAAGAATCCACGTGTTCTTCTGTGTTTATTCCTATTTTGAGTAGTTTATTAGAAAAAATGTACGATTTTGTTTGGATGTTTTAAGAAATATGCTCATATTTGCAGCGTCTTTTCTTCCCGTTACCTACAAAGTAACAGCACTATCAATCAGCTACTTGACACAAATACAGCTCCTTTTCAGCGAAGATAGAATCGTCACATTTGCTTCATCTATTTTCTTATTCTTAAAAGGTTTTAGATAAGTCTCTGTGACGATAATGGATGAATGTCCCATCGCCTCTGAAATAATGCCTGGATGTATCTCGCAATAATATGCCATTGTAGCCCAAGTATGCCGAGCCGTATATGAGCTTAAATCAGAAGTCAATGCAAGTACTTGTTTCAACAACAGAAGCTGATAGTTAAAATTACGCAAAGCTATCTGATATTCCCTGTAGGTAGCTTCGGTACTCTCTCCGCCAGTCAGTATGGGAAAAAGATAAGGAGAAGCAGAATCGGTGTTCATATACTTTTTTATTAGTTTCATAGTTTCCGGCAGAAGCGTCACAGTTAGAAGCCGCCCGGTTTTTCTACGACGATAAGTAAGCACATTCCCCACCATATCCTGCTTTTTAAGATAGGCAAGATCTACAAACGGCATACCACGAAGCATGAACATTAAGAAAAAGTACGCGCGCGTACGTTGTAATTCTTCCCTTCCCTGATGAATTTGTTTGGGAAGCTCTTTCATCAATCGTTCCATATCCTCCTTTTCCAGTGCCCGCTTTCTGTCAGCACGCGTTCCTGTATAAACATACCGGAAATGATGCGGTATATAAGATGCCATCCGACGGTCAACCGCGCGGTTGTACACCGCCCTCAATGTACGCATATAGGTTGAAACCGTGTTCCAACTACAATCCTTTTCCCGCAAATACGTTTCAAAACTTTTAAGAAACTCCTGATTCACTTTCTTGAATGACAGATTCCTGCTCCCATTAAATGCAATGATAGCATTCATGCTACTCCTGTAAACATGAGCAGTTCCATAATTCCCACTTTTTCGAAGCCCTTCAGCTACTTCCTTCATAAATGAAATCAAATTCCCCATTTTTATTAATTTTAGTTATCACTCAAGCACATCCCTGAAGAAAAGCGCCCTCACCGCAATTCCCCCCAATGCTCTTAATTCAAAATCTCAAAGTATCATCATACAAATATGATGAATTATGTTTTCTTTATATACACCCGATGTGTTCCTCTGCCATCAATCCCGATACCGGAACCGGGCGTATACGCCCATTGGCGCAATTCATTGGTAGCCGCTGTGCGCAGCAGACCTGTCAGCTTCCGGTATTCGTAGACTGTCAAAAAAGGATGTTCCTCCAAATATCTGACAGCCAATGCAAGCCGTTGCTCCGGAGTATACTTCTGTGAAGAACGTTGCGACTTCCACGGAGCTCTTTCCAGCAGACATCTTCCATTGATACGCCTTATCATCTTCCTGTCTACACGAAAGTTCACGTTTCCCACCACAATGCTTCGTGCGTTACGATGGGTTTCGCCTTCTCCGGCCTTTTCACGCTCTTTATCTTTGCATAACGCCAACGAAGGAGAGAATGTTCCAATGCCATCCAGCTTCACAGACTTGCCTTCTGCCATCTGACGTGCCATCTCAATACCTATTTGTGTAATTACGCCTTCCACATCTCCGACATTAAAACCACTGCTGGATGCTATCTGACGTATCAGCTCCTCGGTAGAAACCTGATCCATCATTGCAAACCGCGGATAAAGTACTTGTTCGCCCGTTCCATGGATATCGGGCATTTCTTCCATTACATACATTGCCATAGTACTAAAGTTTATTTGAAATATTGATTACTAATAGAAAACATCCTAGCTATAGGTAGAAAACTTGTTCTCCCCTAGAAGAAAAGTTCTTTTTCCCTTAGGGCAAACTAAAACCGCAAGTTCTGGTTTTATAACTGAAACTTCTGATTACATAATCAAAAGTTCCGGTTTTATAATCAGAACTTGCGGTTATAGTTTTCTTACCAACAAAGATACGTTTTCCTGCCGAGACAAACAAGTTTAATCCCTATGAAAAGGAAGTTTGATACATTTGTTGCAGTATCTTGTTACATTTCTATTCCGCACATCACCGCTCTCTCTCCTATCTTTGCCCATTATTAAACAAAGAATAGGAAATGATGAATAACTACTTCAAATCTTCTGTAAAGCTACTCGCTCTTTTAGCGTTAATACCCTGTTTTATCACTGAAAATTTCGCATCGGAACGCAAAGTCAGTATGAATGAGAACTGGAAGTTTTACCGGGGTTGCATTGCCAATGCCGAACAAACATCTTTCAAAGACACTCAATGGAGAGAGCTCGACTTGCCTCATGACTGGAGCATGGATCCTGTGCCCATACAAAGAGAAGGTATAACAATCGGTCCTTTCTCGCGCATGAGTGTAGGCGGAGCAGATACCGGACAAACCATAGGAGGTGAAGGATGGTATAGAAAAGAATTCACCATACAGCCGGAAGATGCCGATAAGATTATTTCCCTTTATTTTGAAGGAGCTTATAACCAGACAGAAGTCTGGATAAACGGACAGAAAGCCTGTTTTAATCCTTATGGATATATACCTTTCAAAATCGACATCCATCCATATTGTAACGCTCCCGGCGTTCCGAATACAATAGCCGTCAAAGTGGTGAATGAAGGTCTGAACAGCCGGTGGTATGCCGGTTCCGGCATTTACCGACACGTATGGCTAATGAAAACGGACAAAGTACATTTGGATGAATGGGATACTTTTATAGATGCTTCCAAAGTAGAAGGTAAAAAAGCGACGGTTGATCTTCACTCCATTCTACATAACTCTGGCAAAGAAAAAGTGACCGCCCATCTGAAGATTCAGATATTCTCTCCACAGGGGGAAGAAGTTTATTCCACTACTCAACCAGTCAATATATCCGGTGAAACCA